>ENA-UPXM01004626-UPXM01004626.1-activated-sludge-metagenome-genome-assembly--contig:-NODE-4626-length-13991-cov-51.367824_pt1 | contig 13991 bp, 15 predicted proteins | sample MGYA00238178_ERZ772708 | MGnify/ENA primary metagenome ERZ772708 (study PRJEB29002, sample SAMN05720212) | activated sludge metagenome | isolation source: anaerobic digester from wastewater... | reverse complement strand
TCGAAATGCTCGATGAGGTCAAGGAAAGCATTATCAATGCCTACGAGATCAAGACGGGACTTTCGCATACGCAGCTTTCCCACATGATGGACGAGACCACCTGGATGAACGCAAAGAAAGCCATCGAACTTGGCTTTGCCGATGACCTGCTCACAGACGAAAAGCTGACAGCGGCATCCGAAGCCTACGCTTTTTCCGCAAATTCCGTGGAAAAGGCACTTATCAACCGTATCTCCGAAAAAGCGGAGAAGAAGCCTGTGGGTAGAAAGGTTTCCGACCTGAAAGCCCATCTTAACACTGTTAAAAAATTTATGTAATGGAGGAAATTACACTATGACTATCAACGAACTGCGTGACAAACGCGCCAATCTCTGGAAGAGCATGACTGCTTTCCTTGACACCCGTACCGGTTCTGACGGAGTTCTCTCCGCCGAGGACGACGCTTCCTACGCAAAGATGGAAAAGGACTTCGATGCCCTTACCAATGAAATCAAGCGTATGGAAAGAAAAGAGGCTCTTGAAGCCGAAATGAACAAGCCCGTCGGCACTCCGATCATCGAAAAGCCTATGAAAACTTCCGACGATGAGGAAAAGACCGGCAGAGCGTCCAAAGCCTACACCAAGTCCTTCTGGAACGCTATGCGTCAGAAGAACATCCGTCCCGAAGTTGCCAATGCACTCTCTGAAGGCACTGACTCCGAAGGCGGCTACCTTGTTCCCGATGAATTTGAGCGTACTCTTGTTGAGGCACTTGAATCCGAGAACATTTTCCGTGGCCTTGCCCACGTCATTCAGACCGCATCCGGCGACAGAAAGATTCCTGTCGTTGCCACCAAGGGTACTGCATCCTGGGTCGATGAGGAAGGTTCCATCACCGAAAGCGATGATTCCTTCTCTCAGGTTTCCATCGGGGCATATAAGCTTGGTACTCTGATCAAGGTATCCAACGAGCTTCTGAACGACTCCGTTTTCAACCTTGAGCAGTATATCTCCAAGGAATTCGCCCGCAGGATCGGCAACAAGGAAGAGGACGCTTTCTTCAACGGTGACGGTGACGGCAAGCCCGTCGGCATCTTCAACGGCACAGGCGGCGCACAGGTCGGTGTGACTGCAGCGTCTGCTACCGCAATCACTGCCGATGAGGTTATTGACCTCTTCTACAGCCTCGGCGCTCCTTACCGCAAGAACGCTGTCTGGACTGTAAACGATGCGACCGTAAAGGCGATCCGTAAGCTGAAGGACGGTAACGGCAACTACCTCTGGCAGCCTGCCCTTACTTCCGGAACTCCTGATCTGCTTCTCGGCAGACCTGTGAAGACTTCTTCCTTCGTTCCTACTATCCAGGCCGGTGCGAAGGTCATCGCTTTCGGTGACTTCTCTTACTACTGGATCGCAGACCGCCAGGGCAGAATCTTCAAGAAGCTTTCCGAACTCTACGCTGCAACCGACCAGACCGGCTTTGTCGCAACTCAGCGTGTTGACGGCAAGCTGATCCTTCCTGAAGCCATCAAGGTTCTTCAGATGAAGGCGAACTAAGGCAGTTAAAACCAACGGGACAGTCGCTTTAACCGGTGGCTGTCCCACATTTTATGGAGGAAAAAGCTATGAGCTATAACACAAAAAACTACACCGAACAGGGCGGCGATACCACCCATTTCGGCGGCAAAGTAATCTTTGAGGAAGGCTGTGAGGTGGAGGGCGGTTCTTTCACTGCAGTAAAGACTGCAACCAAATCCCAGAAAGGTATCGTAAAAGTCGGTGACGGCCTTAATGTCAACTCCGGTACAGTTTCCGTCGCTCCGGCTTCGGATGATGCGCTTGGCGGCATTATTGCCGGTGACGGCCTTGAAGTCGAAGCTGACGGCACTCTTTCCGTAGCCGAGGCTACCAAGACTGTGGCAGGCGGTGTGCTTGCCGTTGACGATCTTGAGGACTGCGAAGCTACCGATGTGGCAGGCATCAATGCCTTTCTCAACAACTACCTGCTTGTGAGACTTCGCTCTGCAGGCATCTTGAAATAATAAAGAACCGGGCGGCATGGAATGAAAACTCTGTGCCGTCCTTCTTTTGGAGGAACATCATGACCATTACATTGGCAGAAGCAAAAACCTACCTCCGGGTAGACCATAACGAGGATGACACGCTGATTGGCAGTCTGATCGAATCGTCTGTTTCGCTCTGCGCGGACATTGCCCGTGTGACTGTTCAGGAATACACCGATTCCACGGATAAGAAAACGCTCCTGGCTCTTTTGTACGCCATTGCCTACTGCTATGAGCATCGTGAAGAAGCCGACCATAAGAAACTCACCCTTGACCTTCGTGCAATTCTCGAAGGAATGAGAAAGGCGGCATTCTGATGGATATAGCGGCAATGAACGAAAAGATAACGATTCAGAAGAACGTCCCTACCGTGGACGCTGTCGGCAATCACCGTGAAGTCTGGACAGACTACCATACCTGCCATGCAACGGTCAGCGGAGAAGAAAGTTCCGTAAGTTCCGAAGCGGAAACCGCAGGTCAGCGGGTGGGAAAAGGAAAGATCGCTTTTACCGTCCGTTGGTGCAGTGCGGTTGCAGCGGTCACTTCAACTGAATACCGGGTGCAGTTCCGGGATGAGCTTTACGACATCACCGGCATCGACCACATGAATTTCAAGAAGAAATCCGTGAAGATCATGTGCATGAAGGCGCGGAGGTGACGGCATGGTGGGAACAAGAGTGTCCGTGGACGGGCTTGCGGATGCCGTCATGAAAGGCTTGGAAGAATACGCAAAGCTCTCCACAGACGGAATGAAAGAAGCCGTGAAAAAAGCCGGAAAGGACTGCAAACAGGAAATCTCCGCTAATGCCCCAAAGCGTACCAGCAGATATGCCAAGAGCTGGGCAACGAAAGTAACCGGCGAAGCGGCAAATATGCTGCAGGTCACGGTCTATTCAAAAGAAGCATGGCAGCCCCACCTTCTGGAACATGGTCATGCCAAGCGCGGAGGCGGCAGAGTTCCGGCGCAGGTGCATATCGCTCCTGCTGAGGAGAATGCCGAAAAGGAACTGGAACAGGAAATCAGAAAGGCACTGGAGGGATAACGCCTATGGAAGAAATCGTATTGCTGCTCTCGCAGCTGACGGGCATACCGTTTGCGTATGACCATTTTGCGGAAGGCGAAGCACCTGACCCGCCTTTCATCTGCTATCTCTGTCCGGGAAGCGACAACTTCTCCGCTGACGGCAGAGTGTATAAGAAAATCAACGAAGTACACATTGAACTGTACACCGACTACAAGAGTCCTGATACAGAACTTGCTGTAGAGAATGTGCTGGATGAAGCCGGTATTTTCTACAACAAAACGGAAGTCTGGATTGATTCCGAAAAGCTGTATGAGGTTCTCTACACATTTTTTATGGAGGTAAAAGAAAATGCCTAAAAACAAAGTGAAATACAATCTGCGCAACGTCTACTTTGCGCTGCTCACCATCACGAACGGAACGGCTACCTTCGGTACACCCGTGCCGATGCCCGGTGCTGTTTCGCTCTCTTTGGAACCCAACGGCGAACCGTCTATCTTCTACGCAGATGGCTATGCGTATTACACCGTTTCCAACAATCAGGGCTATGAGGGTGACCTTGAAATTGCTCTGATCCCCGAGGAATTCAGGACACAGATTCTGAAGGAAACCATGGACGGAAACGCTGTCCTTGTCGAAGATGCGACGGTGGAAACTGCGCCCTTCGCTCTGCTTTTCGAGTTTGACGGGGATAAGCACAAAATCCGTCACGTCCTCTACAACTGCACGGCAAGCAGACCTTCTATCGAATCCGCGACCAACGAAGAGGAAATTGAGGTTAAAACTGAAACGCTCACCATCAAGGCTTCTCCTTTGGAGGGTGGTCTTGTCAAGGCGAGAACTTCCGATACGACTACGGCAGCCGCTTATAACGGCTGGTTTGAGTCTGTGTATCTTCCCCTGAATACTGATTTCGGAGTTACTCCTACCACGCTTTCTGTGGCGAAGGGTAATACCGGAACTGCGACTATCTCCGGTGCGCTCGGTACTGTTACCGCTGCGGTCACCGTTGACGGCGAAACTTCCGGCATGGTGCAGGCTTCTATTTCCGGTTCGACCTTGACGCTGACTACCAATTCGGAAACCAGAACCGATGTGCAGTACACGGTTACCCTCACCGATGCGGGCAGAACGACCGGCAATACCGCTGTCCTGACGCTGACCGTTACTGACGAATAATAAGGAGGAAGCGTCTATGGCTATTACGAAGAAAATCGAGATCGACGGCAAAGAGGTTCTGTTCAGGGCCTCTGCCGCCATCCCACGTCTCTACAGAATCAAGTTCCGCAGGGACATTTATAAAGACCTCGCGTCTTTGGAAAAAGCGGTAGATAACAGCACAGAGGAAGGCTCCATGCTGGACACCTTCTCTTTGGAGCTTTTTGAAAACATCGCTTATGTGATGGCAAAACACGCTGACCCTGCTATCCCGGATTCCCCGGAAGAGTGGCTTGAGGATTTCAATACTTTCAGCATCTACCAGGTGCTTCCGCAGATCATTGAACTGTGGGGCTTAAACATTGAAACCGAGGTGCAGAACCGAAAAAACGCAGGAAAACTGAGCGGGAAATGACCACCCCGCTCTTTATGCTCCGATGTGTGCAGCTTGGGATCTCCATAAGAGATCTCGACCTGCTCACCGTCGGTTTGGTCACAGATATGTTCAGTGAAAGTCAGAATGATGACTGTAAATACGAGGAAGTGGCCTCTCAGTCTGATTTTGACTCGTTCTAACAAGGGAATTGCACATTCTGCAACAAGAGCTGCATCAGGCTTTTGGGGTATGAGAGCGCCGGAGATTTGCTGGGCAGGAACATGCACCAGCTCATACACCACAGTTACCCCGACGGCACTCCGATGGACCTGAGGGAGTGCAGGATATTCCAGTCAATTAATGAAGGCCGGGGTTATGATGTAGACGAGGAGGTCTTCTGGCGGGCCGACGGCACTCCGATTGAGGTGGAGTATCATTCCTATCCTCAGATAAGCAAAGGTATTACTGTTGGAGGGGTTATCACCTTCCTTGACATTTCCGAGCGCAAAAAGAGAGACGAGTGGATTAAATATCTAAGCCTGCGTGACACGCTGACCGCGCTCAACAACCGAAACAGCTTCGAGAAAGCGCTGCAGGAAATGGACACCGTGAAAAATCTGCCGCTGTCGGTTATCTTTGCAGATATTAACGGGCTGAAGATGACCAATGACATATTCGGCCATAATTCGGGGGATAGGCTACTCAGGAAGGCCGCCGAAATACTGAAGGAATCCTGCCGGGAGGAGGATTTCATAGCACGGGTAGGAGGCGACGAGTTCGTGATAATAATGCCGAATACCGATGCTGCGGGTGCAGAGGCCGTGATAAAACGCATAAGGCGGGGCTTTGAGCACGCTCAGGTCGAGGCCATCAAATGCAGCACCTCGATAGGCTTCGACACCAAAACCACCCCCGCCCAGTCCATTGAGATTACCTTGTCCAATGCCGAAAACGCCATGTACCGGGATAAAACCATCAACCGGCAATCTGTGAGCAGGGAGATAATAAACACCATCATCGAAACGCTGCATACCAAAAAGCCGGACGAGCGAGACCATTCCATTGCTGTCAGCGAGCTGTGCGGGTTGATAGGCGCTGCTTTGAACCTGCCTAAAAACGAAATAGCAAAGCTCAAAAGAGCTGGTTATCTGCACGACATAGGCAAAATTGTCATTGACGACGACATACTTAAAAAAAGCCCCCTGACAAACGAGGAGGAGGAAAAAATGCGCCCGCACGTGGTTACCGGCTACCGCATACTCAATCTTTTTGACGATACACTCGATTTGACCGAGGCCGTGTATGCCCACCATGAAAGATGGGACGGCACCGGCTATCCGCTCGGGCTTCGGGGCGAGCAGATTCCGCTTATTTCCAGAATTATTGCGATTGCCGAGTGTTTCGACCGCTGGGCCAAGCTTGACGGATATTCTGACGAGGCCAAAAAGTCAGCAATCAAAATAATCATGTTGCAGAGCGGCCACAGGTTTGACCCCCACATTGCCGAAATTGTATATAATATAGTCAACGAAGATATTGCGCAAAAGGGCAGTAAAAACGGATCCGAAATGGCGCTCACATAAAAGCCGGAACATGACAGGCCCGGCGGGCATGTGACAGTAAGCGAGCGCGAATAAAGCCGTCCGCATTCCAGCGGGCGGCTTTGACCGGCCGGAGGCTGCTTTTTGGCAGCCCGGGGCACAAATCATCATTTTACATATTATCGGGCTCTCTGATATGCAGATTATTTAAATATTTTTCAATTGACAAACATTTGAGATTGTATTATAATTATTCGGGTGTGTTTATTTGGTTGTTAATTTATTAACATATATTAACATTTTTTGTCGCAACCTGAGTATCTGCAGGTTTGTCCTCGGACAATATGCGTCTCAGGGACAGAAATTCAAATCACAAAGGAGATATGCCACACATGGAAGTAAAAGAAGTGTTGGACAAGTACGGGAACTCACCCGGCAGGCTGCTCGGCGCGATGCTTGAGTATCAGAGAAGCAAGCCGCAGAATTATCTTACCAAAGAGGACATTCAGGCTTTCGCTAAGGAGACCGGGCTACCGGTGAGCCGGGTATACAGCCTTGTGACTTTTTATTCGCTCTTTTCAGAGGTGCCGAGGGGCAGATACATAATTCAGGTATGCCGCGACGTGCCCTGCCATGTTAACGGTTCGGTAAACGTGGTTGCCGAGCTTGAGGGGCTGCTTGGCATCAAAATGGGCCAGACGACCGAGGACGGTATATTTACGCTTGAGTATACAAGCTGCATAGGCTGCTGCGAGATGGCCCCGGCGATGCAGATTGGCGAAACTGTATACGGAAATCTGACACCTGAGAAAATTGCCTCGATTATCGGGGAGCTGAGGAGGGCCGGCAAATGAGCAATAAAGTGAAAAAGCTGCTGACCGCGCGTTTCGGGGTTGTTTCGCCCGACTCGATTGAAGATTATATCAAAAACGGCGGCTATGCCTCCCTGAAAAAGGCGCTCGGGATGGACCCCGAGGCGATTATTACCGAGGTCAAGGCCTCGGGGCTCAGAGGTCGCGGCGGCGCGGGATTTCCGACCGGAATAAAGATGGAGTCTGTGCGACGCGCAACCGGCTCGCCGAAATATGTTGTCTGCAATGCCGACGAGGGTGAGCCCGGCAACTTCAAGGACAGATACCTGATGGAAAAAGACCCGCACCAGCTTCTTGAGGGCATGATTATCTCTGCCTTTGCGGCCGGCGCCGACTACGGCGCGATTTTCGTGAGGGGAGAATATATCAACTCAATAAAAATACTTGATAATGCAATAAAACAGGCGCGCAAAGCCGGATTCCTCGGCAAGAACATACTCGGCACCGGCTTTGACTTTGAAATGGATGTCTACTCGGGAGCCGGTTCGTATGTCTGCGGCGAGGAGTTTGCCCTTTTGGCCGCGCTTGAGGGCAAGCCGGCGCGCTCGACCTTCAAGCCACCCTTCCCGACCACCGAGGGGCTTAATGGCAAGCCCACGCAGATTAACAATGTTGAGACCTTCGCCAATATTTCGCACATAATAGACATGGGCGGCGCGGCATATGCCGCTCTGGGCACCGAGGCCTCGACCGGGACAAAGCTTATCTCGCTCAGCGGTAACATCAACCATCCAGGGCTCTATGAGGTGACCTACGACATCACGCTCAGAGAAATAATCGAGGAGCTCGGCGGCGGAGTGCCGGGTGGCAGAGCTGTCAAGATGGTGCAGCTCGGCGGCCCGTCGGGTCCTATCATTCCGCCCAGCCTGCTTGATTTGAAAATCGACGCAAATGAGATGCGCAAGTACAACCTGAGCATCGCCTCGGGAGCTATTATCGTCATCGACGACCGGGCAGACGCGCTTGACATCCTGGTCCGGATAATGGAGTTCTTCCATCACGAGTCCTGCGGGAAGTGCACGTCCTGCCGCGAGGGACTCGGACAGGTGTTGGGGCTGCTTGACAAGTTTGTCGACGGCACGGCGACCGAAGCCGACCTCAAGCTGCTACGGAACCTGCTCGATGTCATGTCGCAGGCCTCGCTCTGCGGGTTGGGGCAGGCTGCTCCCACCGCTATAAAAACGATTCTTCAGTATTTCGGCGACGAGCTCTGCGGCAGGATTGGCGCTGCGAAGGAGGTAAAGTGAACATGGTAAACATCACAATAAACAATAAAAAGATTCAGGTCCCCGAGGGCACCACTATATTAAATGCCGCAAAGCAGGCGGGGATTGACATCCCGGTACTCTGCTATCATCCCGACCTTGACATCAAGGCAAACTGCCGGATTTGCGTGGTAGAAGTCGAGGGCGCAAGGACCCTGCAGACCGCCTGCTCCACCAGAGTGTGGGAGGGTATGGCGGTCAGGACCAACACCCCGAAGGTGCGCCAGGCCAGAAAGATAATTGTCGAGCTGATTTTGGCCGGACATGAGATGGACTGCACCTACTGCAAACGCAACAACAGGTGCGACCTGCAGAAAATCGCAGCCGACCTCGGAATCCGCGAGAACCCCTTCAGACATGTTGAAAGAGACCTTGAGCGCGATACCTCCGGCCCGTCGCTTGAGCGCAACCCCAACAAGTGCATTAAATGCGGCCGCTGCATCCAGATGTGCGGCAAGGTTCAGGGACTGTCGCTGCTCGACTATGTAGGAAGGAGCGACGAGGTTGAGATAAAGCCGGCCTTCGGCAAGTACCTCACAGACATCGCCTGCGTGGCCTGCGGTCAGTGCGCAGTAGTTTGCCCGGTGGCGGCGATAACCGAAAAAGAGGATATCGATCGCGTCTGGGAGGCGATAAACGACCCTGATAAGGTTGTAATCGTTCAGACCGCACCTGCCGTCAGGGTTGCACTGGGCGAGGAGTTCGGCTTTGAGCCGGGTAAAGTTGTCACCGGCAAGATGGTCGCGGCGCTGCGCGCGCTCGGCTTTGACAAGGTGTTTGACACCGACTTCACGGCCGACCTGACCATCATCGAGGAAGGAAACGAGCTGCTCCAGAGGTTGAGTAACGGCGGAGTGCTGCCCATGCTCACCTCCTGCAGCCCGGGCTGGATAAACTTCATTGAGCAGTACTATCCCGAGCTGCTCCCGCATGTCTCGACCTGCAAGTCGCCGCAGCAGATGTTCGGCGCCCTGGCCAAGGGCTATTATGCTGCAAAAATCGGCAAGCGCCCCGAGGACATTTTCTCGGTCTCGATAATGCCCTGCACGGCCAAGAAATATGAGGCTCAGCGCCCCGAGATGAGCGTGGACGGCAAGAATCCCGACGTCGATGTGGTGCTGACCACCCGCGAGCTTGCCAAGATGCTCCGCCAGGCCGGTATTAACTTCGACGCCCTTGAGGAAGAGGAATACGACGCTCCGTTCGGGCTGTCGACCGGCGCGGCGGTGATATTCGGCGCTACCGGCGGTGTTATGGAGGCCGCGCTGCGTACTGTCTACGAAGTGGTTACCGGCAAGACGCTCCCGTCGCTTGACTTCAAGGACGTTCGCGGTCTTGAGGGAATCAAGGAGGCCACGGTTGACCTTAACGGCACACCTGTCAAGGTGGCGGTGGCCCACACACTGGCGAACGCCCGCAAGCTGATGGAGCTGATTAAGTCCGGCAAGGCCGACTATGCATTTATTGAAATCATGTGCTGCCCCGGCGGCTGTATCGGCGGCGGCGGCCAGCCCTACGGCACTACAAACGAGGTGCGTAAGAAGCGGATTGCCGCAATATATGAGGCCGACCGTGATCTGCCTATCCGCAAGTCGCATGAAAACCCGGCTATCAAGAAGCTATATGAAGAGTTTTTGGGAGAGCCGCTGGGCGAGAAGTCGCACCACCTGCTCCATACCCATTACAACGACCGCAAGGCATAAATTAAAAAGAAAATCCCCCTGCCGGGTTAGGCGGGGGGATTTAGCTATGTTCATCAAAAGCCCTGCCGCATCCCTATCACAAGTCGGCCGCTATACTTATGGCGGCAAAAGCGCGGTATGCGGGGCCCGCGCTGCTCTATTAGCTTATAAAGTTCAGGGGGTATGGGGGCAGAGCCCACATGAAAAAAAGCGGGTGCGGAGCAGAGTCCCGCATGAGAAGCCCCTGCCCGGGCCCGGGCAGGGGCTTTAGTGTTTTTTGGCTTTTACTTTTTTGGTTTTTGCCTTGCCCTGAATTTCGGGGACCGGTGGAACCTCGTTTTTAGGAATACTCATTCTGTGGTCGCCCTCTGTTCCGTGAGGTTCTTTGGGGTCGGGTCTGCGCATTCCCTGCTTTGCCATAAAATTCAACCTCGCCGTTTGTGACGGCAAAAAAAATATAGATTCGCGCTTGTGCTATACATCAGCTACCTTTTGTTGTGGCGCAATAACAGTTTTCCTTGATTTGAAAATATTATACATCCTGCCGCTTTTTTTGGGTTTGGGTCGAAAATAATTAAAAAACCATTGTCACAAATCCGCGAATTTACTATAATGATAATGAGTGTCCGGGAAACCTGCAGAAATAGTAATCATATCAGAGGACGGGACGAGGAGCAATCGGTACATATCTTAAATAGCCAATTGCGAAATGTCCCCAAATAAAAACAAGCTGCGCAGGCGGCCATGCGGGAGAGTTATTGCAAAAAAGCCCCCGCGGCAAAAACTACTTGATAGCAGAATAGACAAAAATCAAACGGCGAAAATTTTGCGGATGGAGAGACAAAGCTCGGGCTTGGCTATTTTACCGGAGATGAGGACGCCTATCAGCTGAACTATGGCGGCGATAAAAAGGTCAGCTTTGAGAGTGTCCGAATTGAAAGTCATCCTACCCGAAACGCCCAAAACATCTTTCAGAATCTCAATATCCCGCTCAACTGCGGTGCGGCATTTATAAAGGTCATTCCATTCGGCAGAGCCCCGCTCAATGCCAGGTCATTCCATTCGGCAGAGCCCCGCTCAATGCCGGGGTGCAGGCGGAGGTTTTTGTGAGGATAGACATAGACGCAGCGGCCGTAAGGGGAATCGGTGCAAGGGTTCTCGCAGGTGCAGACCCTTGAAGTGCCTTTCTTAGCTGATTTGGGACAGACATATTTGAGGCGTCGTGATCGGTGTTTCCCCCTGCACTCGCCGGCAAAAATAAAAGGCGTGCCGTCCCTCGGGCAGACCGGGCAGCCGACTTCGTTGAATCCGGAGGACACATTTGGTTTTGAATTGCGCCGGTTGATTGGAATAACTGCGCGGTCAAATCCCAGGGCATTAAGAAGCAAATCATAGTTATCATAGGAATCAAAGGCAGAGTCCCCGAGGAAGGTATTGAATTTAAGCTGCGGATGCAGGAGCCGGAAGCTGTCCAGAACAGGTATCAACGCAGTGCTGTCCCCGGTCTCCTTGTCAGAATCGGGATCGTCGGACTTCTTTTCCACAGTCTCGGGACAACTTTTTTTGAATTCATCGTCAAAGAACTCGATATGGCGGACGATTCCGAGTCCGTCGGTAAGTATTCCAGCCTTCAGTGCATAGCAGAAATGGCCGTTGATGTACTGCTGACGGATTTCGGGATTGTGTTCGGCATGATCAGGAAGAAGGGCGTAAACTCCGGAATAGGGATTGTAACCCGGATTCTTTTTAGCAAAGGATTTTGCCTGACTCAACTTGCCGTTAAAGAATTTAGGATTGTTTTCAGAGACGCGCGCCTCTATCCCTGTGGTATCGAAGATAAGTGTTTGCGCTTTTGCGGCATCCATTTCAGCGCAGAGCGGAGCGGTTAGGTCCACAAGCTTTTGGAAGACTTGTTTGAGGAATTCGCGGTAGGTTTGCTTGAAACGTGTAATCTGAGCGGCGTCAGGAACGGAATGGATCCCGCAGAACTTCCGCAATTCCGCGCTGCACGCAAGTACCTTCAGAAACGCCTTATCGATTTCCACGCCGATTATGCGCTGAAGCGTCAGTATGGCCAGCATGGATTCAAGCGAATATGTGTGCGGCCGCCCGGTATACGAATAATACGCATGTCGGAATTGTTCCGGGATGATTTCATCCCAGTCAAGGTATTCGTCGAGCAGGCGAAGAAACTCGGGTACATTGCTTGCTTCGGCCTCGGATACCTTTGTGTAAGTTTCCCATAGTGAAATTTGCACAACCTTATTTTGCATGACTTTTTTCTCCTGCTTTTTTGGTGATTTCTTGGTTTTGCCACCTTTATTTTACCATAAAAGCGGAGAAAAGTCAGTAGATATTTACTTTGATTTGCCTTTTATTTATTGGCTTTTCGGAGTTTCGCAATCAACACACTCGTTCTAACGGAAAGGAGGATGAACCATGGCCGGAAGCCGAATCAAAGGTATAACCGTCGAAATCGGCGGCGATACCACCAAGCTGCAGACCGCGTTAAAAGGCGTAAACAGCGAAATTAAAAACACTCAGGCACAGCTGAAGGATGTGGAGAAACTCCTGAAACTGGATCCGGGAAACACAGAGCTTTTAACGCAAAAACAGAAATTGCTGAAGGACGCCATTTCTGAAACAACGGATAAGCTTGCTACCTTAAAGACGGCGGCACAGCAGGCAAACGAAGCCCTTCAGAGGGGCGAAATCTCCCAGGCGCAGTACGATGCCCTGCAAAGAGAAATCGCCGAAACAGAAGCAAAACTGAGGGACCTGGAAAGCCAGGCATCAAGGTCGGCTGTCGCACTTGAGAAGATAGCGGCAACTGGAACAAAACTGCAAAGCGTAGGAAACACCATCACAGGAGTCGGCAAATCGCTGGCTCCTTTATCTGCTGCAGCAACTGCGGTGGGTATTGCCGGAGTAAAGGCCGCAACAGACTGGGAGTCTGCCTTTGCCGGTGTTAAGAAAACAACGGATGCCACTGAAGCAGAATATGAGGAGCTTGCAGCCGGTATTCAGAAAATGGCAACCGAGACGGCATCCTCTGCTGAAGACATTGCTGCTGTTGCCGAAGCTGCCGGACAGCTCGGTATTTCAAAAGAGCATCTTCTTGAGTTTACCAAAACGATGGTCATGCTGGGTGACTCCACAAACCTTTCAGCAGATGAAGCGGCTGTGGCCCTTGCAAGATTCCTTAATATTACCGGCGAATCAACCGGTAATGTAGATAAGCTTGGTGCCGCCATCGTTGACCTTGGTAATAACTTTGCAACCGATGAAGCATCTATCGTTGCCATGAGTACACGTCTTGCTTCAGCAGGAACCCTGGCAGGCTTAACGACTACGGATATTCTGGCGCTTTCCACAGCCATGAGTTCTGTTGGTATTGAAGCTGAAGCCGGTGGTACTGCCATGACGCAGACATTAACAGCAATCGAAAAGGCAGCTTCTGATGCGGCAAATGGCTCAACAGCAGCCCTCGACAGAATCGCTTCCGTAGCCGGAATGTCATCTGCCGAGTTTGCTTCCGCATGGGAGAAAAGACCGATAGAAGCTTTGCAGGCATTTATCGCCGGACTCGGTTCTTTGGATGAGAGGGGCGAAAGTGCAACCCTTGTTCTTGATGAACTTGGCATGAGCGGCGTCCGTCAGTCCAATATGTTAAAATCCCTGGCTCTTGCTTCCGGTGTCCTTTCGGATGCTATCGACACATCCAGTCAGGCTTATCAGAACAACACGGCGCTGACCGATGAAGCAAGCAAGCGGTATCAGACCTTTGCCTCTCAGGTCAGTCAGCTAAAGGAAGCTTTCAAAGCAGTGGCGGTGGATATCGGTAATATCCTGATTCCGATTCTCAAAAACCTCATGGGCGTTTTGCGGAATGTGCTGGACTGGTGGAACGGACTTTCTGACGGTACGAAGAATTTCATCGTTCAGCTCGGTTCGTTCATCGCTATTCTTTCACCGATACTGATTATCGGAGGAAAAATTATCTCCGCAGTCGGTACGGTCATGACGATTCTGC
>ENA-UPXM01004617-UPXM01004617.1-activated-sludge-metagenome-genome-assembly--contig:-NODE-4617-length-14023-cov-6.904639_pt1 | contig 14023 bp, 13 predicted proteins | sample MGYA00238178_ERZ772708 | MGnify/ENA primary metagenome ERZ772708 (study PRJEB29002, sample SAMN05720212) | activated sludge metagenome | isolation source: anaerobic digester from wastewater... | reverse complement strand
AATTATCGAGAATGGAATGATATTTTGAAAACCATTGTTGATCAAATCCGATATTTTCGCCAAATAATCATCGGTTTTAAAACCGTTGCAAATCACTTCAATATCTTTTCCATATTTGCCTTTATCATACAAAGACTTTACAATATCCATATCGTAAGCTGAAGAAGTTTCTAAGGAAATATCGTTTTTCAACGCTTCTTCTACCACAAAAGCAAACTGGCTGGATTTGGTGCAATAACAATATCTGTAGCCTTTTTTGTAGTCGTGTTTTTCTATTGCTTCTTTGAACCAACCTTTTGCACGCTGAATATTCATCGAAATTTTTGGGAGATAATTAAATTTCAAAGGCGTTCCAAACTTTTCTACCACCTCCATCAATGGAATATCATGGAAATGTAAACTATTTTCTGCAACGTTAAATTCTTCGGTTGGGAAATACAAAGTTTGGTCAATAAGCTCTGAATATTTAATCTTCATTATAGAAAAAAGTGTTTATAAAGTTAGAAGTGCAAATTTCGTAAAAAAAAGTGGTTTTATAGATTTATTTATTCAAATTTAATGCGTTTGTCATCGTGTTTAGAATCTCAGTTTTACCAAAAAAATATTAAAAATCTGCTTAGTTTGAAACAAAAACAACCAGATCGCCACTTTCAAAATGAATCGTAACCATTTCCTCTACTGCAACATTTCTTGTGCCAATTCTTTTGGTAAGTTCTAAATGTTCATTATTTAAAGGCCATTGCAATCCGATGGTGGTGATATTTTTCGTGCTTGGAAAGGGATATAAAGAAATCGTTTTGCCTTTTACCTCGTTTAAAACTAATTTTTTCGGCGAAAAAAAATAGCTTCCAAATTCGTCAAAAAAAGTAATCTCTAAAGTATTTTTAAAGAGAAAAGCTACGTGCAAATTGCCCAGAAAATGATCCATTTCGCCGCCACTTCCGCCATAAACATCTACTTTTGTAAAACCTTTTTCTGCAATAATTTCTAAAGATTTCTGAAAATCAGTTTTATCTTGATCGGGAGTGCAAATAAATTTTTTTTCGTAAATATTTTCGTCTTTTCCGGAATGTGAATCGAAATCACCGGAAATAAAATCAAGTTTTTCCAGCGGAAAATTCTTTTCTTTTAAATAATGAAAAGCGCCATCGGAACAGGCAATCAAGGAATAACCTTCCGTTTCTGGAAGATTTTTTGGCGGGATTCCGTTGATAAAAAGAAGGGCTTTCATTTTAATGGTAGAGGATTTGAGTGTTTGAGTTTTTGAGTGATTGTGTGATTGTGTGATTGTGTGATTGAGTTTTTAAAAAGGTAAATCGGAAATAGCGATTGGATTAATCATTTAGTTTTAATTTTCAATCAAGAACTTAAGAAGTCAATCACTCAAAAACGCTTCTATTTTCTATCATTAGGATTCCAAAATTCTTCTGCTTCATTATTTAAATGCGAAACATAACGCGCCAAAACAAACAAATAATCCGAAAGTCGGTTCAAATATTTAATCAATTCCGGACGAACTTCTTCCGATTCATTCAAAAAAACCAAACTGCGTTCGGCTCTTCTACAAACGGTTCTACAGATATGAAGGGAAGTTGCGCCTTTTCCACCACCGGGAAGAATAAAATACTGAAGCGGTTGCAATTCTTTTTCAAATTCGTCCATCCAGTTTTCTAGTTCTTCAATTTCAACATCTGAAATCATTAAAGTCAAACGCGATTTTCCGTTGGCTAAAGTTAATTTATCGGTCGGTGTTGCAGATTCTGAACCTAGGGTAAATAAATCGAATTGTATTTTTTTGAGTTGGTTTAAAACTTTTTCATCCGCTATTTCGGTCTTTGCAAAACCGATAAAAGAGTTGAGTTCATCGATTGTTCCATAAGATTCTACTCTCGCGCAAGCTTTGGAAACCCGAGTTCCACCGTATAAAGCAGTTTCCCCTTTGTCGCCGGTTTTTGTATATATTTTCATTATTTTTACTTTATTAGAAACGTAAATTTAAGGTTTTTTAAAAGAGCTGAAAGATGGTCGCTTCAAAACTTTTGAAATATTTTGTAATAATTTCCCAACTTTTTTATCCAATGTTCAGAAGCCAGAAAATCTGACGGTCCAATTACCAATACAAGTGAAATGAAAAAAAATCTTCAGCATTCAACTTTAAAAAAATCGAAAAAGAATGATTTACGATTTTGACCAGCTTTACGAGGAATTTTCGGGCAGAATCTACAAATTATGTTTGAGTTATTCCGGTGACCAACTATTTGCAGACGATCTCCATCAAGAAACGTGGATTGCAGTTTGGAACAGCTTGCCCAAATTTCGCGGGGAAAGTAAAATTGGCACTTGGATTTACAGAATCGCGATTAACACTTGCTTGGTTGGACTGAAGAAAGAAAAAAACAAAGATCAAAATTCCGAAATCATTCTTGCAAAACTCGTTCACGAAGAAACCTACGACAACTCCAAAGAAATCAATCGATTGTATGAATGCATCAGTAAATTGAAAGAAAGCGAGAGAATCATCATCACTTTGGTTTTAGAAGAAAAACCTTACGAAGAAATCGCAGAAATCACAGGAATAACCGAAAATAATCTGCGCGTAAAAATTCATAGAATCAAAAAAGAACTTCAGGAAATATACACCAATTATGGAAGAATTTAAAGAACTGGAAAATCTTTGGAAACAATCTGAAACAAAGATTCCACCACAAAAAACCAATATTTCAAAAATAAAAAACAATCGTATGAAACTGAAAAACACCTATACTAAAGGAGCAATTTTGCTTATCCTTACCGGAATTTTCATCTTAGGTTTAATGATTTTTTTAGACTCCAATTTAAAAACCATTCTTGTCGTTTCATCAATGATAATCATCTCTATAACGTGCTTTCTACAAGCTGCTTTGATGCTTTTCACCGCAAATGAAATCGCCAAAATTGATGAAACTCAAACTCCAACTTCTCATTTGAAACAATGGCAAAGTTTCAGAGTATTTCAGAAAAAACAAAGACACTGGAACATGCCTGTTTACTACACCTTATTGAGCATTGCACTCGGAGTTTACATGTATGAATTGCTGAAAAATGCCGATTTATGGAAGATGATTCTCACTTTTGCCATCACGTATTCCTGGATGCTTTTCGCCTATATTTATCTTGGTAAAAAAGAAATTAAAAAGCAAGATGCAAAGTTAGACGGCATTATTTCTGAACTGAAAAGTCTCGAAAATCAATTTCAATAGGTAAAAAATTCTGGGAGCAAAAACTTCCAGCTTTTTTTAAAGTTCGTTTAAAACAATCTTCCAAAGACTTTTATTGAAACTTCGAAAAAAATTGATGTGCCCGATTTCACCTTTTTCAGAGTCTGAAACTTTAATTTCGCGGTAAGTTTTCTTTAAATGAGGATAAACATTGTTCATCAAATTTTCCATTCCTTTCATCGTCACCCAAGGATCGTCTTCAGCGTGAATGATGAAGGTTTCCTGCTTTAAATCTTTAGAAAAGTGAGTAGCAATTTTTTCATAAAGACGGCTCGTTGATTTTTTATTTAAAATTAAAGTTCGCCAATCGTAAGCGACCCCTTTTGGTAAAGATTCGCCCAAACCAAAACGATGTGCCGGAAAATAACCAAAAAATTTGGTGGTGAGTGGAACGGCAATTCCGAAACCTAAAACTGCAGAGGCTGCAATATTTGCCTTTAGATTTCCGATGTATGCATCTTGGGTGGCGACAAAAATGAATTTGTCAAAAATATGGGCGTCTTCATTCATCCCAATAATCAAAGCTCCGACTGAATGTCCGAGACAAAATTTCTGGTGGTTTTGATAATTTTTTTTAATAAAATCGGTTACAGTTTTGAAATCATCTGTTCCCCAAATTCTCATGGTTGCATGAAAACCATTCATCTTTTTGGGTTTTGAATCGCCAATTCCCCTGTAATCATAGGTGATTGCGGTAAAGCCATTTTCTGCAAAATGTTTGGCAAAAGAAAAATAAACTTGCTGTTTTACGCCAGTTGCAGAATTGATGAGCAACAATTTTCCGTTTGGATTTTGCGGTTCAAAAACAGTAACGGAAATTAAATTGTGATCTGAAGTTTTTAGAAATAATTGCTGCATGATATGGATCTACCTCAAAAATAAGAAGAGAAAATCTTGCTTAAAAGTATGAAATTAGAACAAGCAACCCGGAAATTTCGATATGTAAAAAATAGGATTTATTCTTGCGTGAAATCTTTAAGATAAGGTAAACCGCTTTGTGAACCTCTATTTTTAGCCACTTTTAGCGAAACATCATTTCCGAATTTCACACAATCATCTACAGAATTATGGTGACAAAGTGCGACTGCAAAACCCGAGGTAAAAGCATCGCCCATTCCCATTTTATGCAAAACTGAATCGTGATCGTTTCTATAATATTTCATTTCCGAACCGTTGAAATAGGTGGTGGAATTGGTATCATCTCTCACAAAAAGTTTGTTTGGATATTTTCTTAAAATCTGCTCACGATTTTCATCTCCAAAAACAATAGAAAGTTCATTGCTTTTCGCAACAATAAAACTTGCCTTTTCGATCATATGGTCGGAAAGTTTGGTCGCGGGAGAAGCATAAATACCGACTTTGTTGTTGTTGCTCGTTGCTAAATCAACCGTAAATTCTACCACCTCCATCGGAATTTCTAGCTGCACTAAAACTAAATCACTTGTTGCAAAAAATTTTTCAGCTTCAATGATGTTTTCGATTTTCAAGCAATAATTGGAGGCAGGAACTACAACAATAGAATTAATTCCTTCCGCAGCGGTTACGTAAGCGGTTCCGGTGGAAACGTCTTCGTTTTCTGCGACAAATCCCACATTCACGCCTTCATCAACTAAATTTCGGAGAATTTGCTGCCCAAAAGGATCCATTCCCACACAACCGATGAAATAAACACTTGCACCAAGTCGCGAGGTTCCTACAGCCTGATTCGCGCCTTTTCCACCAAAAAAACTTTCGGATTTTTCTGCCATTACCGTTTCGTTAGGTTTCGGTAAATGATGCGTGTTCAGCACCAAATCGATGGAGGAACTTCCTACGACAATGATTTTCGGTTGTTCTGAAGTGATATTCATTTTTTCTAAAGTTTTTTATACTTGTAAATTGTTTAAAGATAAAGACGCGATCAATCGCGCCTTCAAAAACTAATGACCAAATTTATTCTTTTAATTAGAGATTGGAAAATCATTTAACTTTAATTAACTGCCTATTTCTATAAATTCTGTAATTAATTTCAGAGGCTGATTGTCTTTTCCAAAACCGATATAACTTGCATAAAATCCTTCACCATAACCGGTTTCGAACGCAAAAATATTGCCTTTCTTTTCTTCGTCGGGTTTTAAAAAAGCAAATTGATCGATTGCACCATTATGATCAAAAAAATATTCGTGGAAAAACTCTTCATAAATCCCCATAAATTCTGCACCTTTTCGGTGAAATAATCTTTTTTCTAAATGATTAAGGGAATCCTGCGTTTCAAAATCCATGAAACACCCCATTCCACTTTCTACGGGATAGCCGAAAATTTCTTCCCCTTTTAGATCGTCAATATTTTGGTCTTCGGTAGTTGCGAGTTTCCATTCGATGATTTCTTCGTCGCCAAATATTATTTCTACGTAAGCTACGCAATTGCTTTCTCTTTCCTTATGCAACAAAACGGGAAATTCACCTTGCGGAAAATTGATTTTAAATTCCTTCATGTCGCTTGTAATTAATGGATCACAGGCTATGACTCTTCCTGTTGGAAGATTAATAGTTCCGGTGTCGAAACTTTCTATTAATGGATTTTCGACGAAATTTTTGCTAAAAAGTTTTTTGATATTTTCCAGGTGCTGCATAATGATGATGAAAAAGTAAAGGTAGTCGAAAAAGGCTAAAAAAATAAAGTTTAATTAGCCTTTAATTGAAGATTTTTAGGAATTCTATTTTAAAGTGTTTTAAGTTTCTCTTCTAAAAGAACAATTTTATCTTGTGCATCTTTTTGTTTTTTGCGCTCTACTTCTACCACTTCTGGTTTGGCATTGGCAACAAATTTCTCGTTGGTTAATTTCTTTTCTACGGAAATCAAGAAGCCTTTTAAGTATTTAATTTCTTCTTCTGTTTTTATTTTTTCTTCAGCTAAATCTAAAGTTTCACTTAAAGGAATAGAAATTTCTGTTCCACCCATTAAAAATGAATAGCTAGGTTTATCGGTTTTTGTGGCAAAATGAATCTGAGAAATATTGGCTAATTTTTTCACCAAATTTTCATTATCAAAGCTCGATGCATTCGTGAAAACTTCTACGTCTTCGCGTGGAGAAATTCCTTTGCTTTGACGGTAATTTCGAACGCCCGAAATGAGTTCTTTTGAATTTTCGAAATCTTTAATAATGCTTTCGTCAAAAGTTGCATCTTTTTTCTGCTGGGAAATGACCAAAGCGTTTTCTGGAGTTCTTTCCGAAATATTTTGCCATAATTCTTCTGATAAAAAGGGCATAAATGGATGCAGTAATTTCATTAATTCTTCAAAATAAAGAATCGTTTGATCATAAACCTCTTTAGAAATCGGTTCGCCGTAAGCAGGTTTAATGGCTTCGAGATACCAAGAACAGAAATCATCCCAAATCAATTTGTACAACAAGTGCAGTGCATCAGAAATCCTGAATTTCTCGAATTGATCGGCGATTTCTGCAATCGTTTTATTCATTTGATTTCCGAACCATTCAATTGCTTGTTGATCGGCTTCGGCGCTTTTGATGGTCTCATCTTTCTTCCAACCTTGGATAAGTTTGTAAGCATTCCAGATTTTGGTGGCGAAATTTCTTCCCTGCAACATTAATTCTTCATCGAAAAGCAAATCGTTTCCGGCGGCTGAACTAAGTAAACTTCCGACACGAACTCCATCTGCACCGTATTTTTCAATCAATTCAATCGGATCTGGTGAATTTCCTAATTGTTTCGACATTTTGCGGCGCTGTTTATCGCGAACAATTCCGGTGAAATAAACGTTTTGGAACGGCACTTCTTTTCGGTATTCCAAACCAGCCATGATCATTCTTGCGACCCAAAAGAAAATAATATCTGGACCAGTTACTAAATCTGAGGTTGGGTAATAATAATTAATATCTTTATTTTCGGGATCAGAAACACCGTCAAAAACCGACATAGGCCATAACCAGGACGAAAACCAAGTATCGAGAGCGTCTTCATCTTGCTTCAAAAGGTCGATTGTCAGTTGATGGTTATTGGATTTCTCTTTGGCTAAAATTAAAGCTTCTTCAATTGTTTCTGCAACTACGAAATCATTTTCCCCTTCTCCAAAATAGAAAGCAGGAATTTGTTGACCCCACCACAATTGGCGGGAAATATTCCAGTCGCGGATGTTTTCCATCCAATGTTTATAGGTGTTTTTGAATTTTTCTGGATGAAATTTCACCTCATCATTCATCACCACATCTAAAGCAGGTTTCGCCAAATCAGCCATTTTCAAAAACCACTGTACCGAAACTTTGGGTTCAATAACTGCTCCTGTTCTTTCGGAAGTTCCAACTTTATTGATGTAATCTTCTGCCTTTAGTAAAAGATCTTTTTCTTCTAATTCCTTTGCTATTTCTTTTCGAACTACAAATCTGTTTTTTCCGGCGTAATGCAAACCGTGTTCATTCAAATTCGCATCATCATCCAAAGAATCGATCATTTGCAAACCATGACGTTTCCCGATTTCATAATCATTAATATCATGAGCAGGAGTTATTTTCAGCGCACCTGTACCGAATTCAATATCTACGTACTCATCTTCTATAATAGGAACTGCGCGATTTACGATCGGAACAATTACATTTTTTCCGCGCAAATGTGCAAAACGCTCATCATTAGGATTGATACAAACAGCAGTATCTCCGAAAATGGTTTCTGGACGAGTTGTTGCAACAGAAATAAATTCTTCTGTACCTTCAATTTTATATTTCAGATAATACAATTTCCCGTTTTGTTCTTTGAAGATCACTTCTTCATCAGAAATATTTGTTTTCGCTTCAGGATCCCAATTGACCATTCTGTACCCTCTATAAATGAGTCCTTTTTGATAAAGATCAACGAAAGATTTGATAACTTGGGAAGATAATTTTGGTTCTAAAGTAAATCGTGTTCTCTCCCAATCGCAAGAACAGCCTAATTTCTTCAACTGTTCTAAAATTGTTCCGCCATATTTGTCGGTCCAATCCCAAGCATGTTTTAAAAACTCTTCGCGGGAAAGATCGGCTTTATTGATTCCTTCTGATTTCAGTTTTGCCACAACTTTGGCTTCGGTTGCAATCGAAGCATGATCAGTTCCGGGAACCCAACAAGCATTGAAGCCCTGCATTCTTGCTCTACGAACCAAAACATCCTGAATGGTATTGTTCAACATGTGTCCCATGTGAAGAATCCCTGTAACGTTTGGTGGTGGAATTACAATGGTATAAGGAGGTTTTTCGTTGGGTTCTGAATGAAAATAATCATTTTCTAACCAGTATTTGTACCACTTCGTTTCTGTTTCCTGTGGATTGTATTTTTCTGAAATCTGCATAAAGGCTTTTCTTGGGCTTAATAGTTGCAAAAATAGGCAAATAAAAAAAAATGATCTTCATATTGATTTAATTTTTAACTTTGTCATACAAGTTTTATCAAACAATCAATAAAAACAAATTAAAAATATGAAAAAGATTTTAGCAGGTTTATTTTTAACCGCATCTTTAGTATTCGCTTCTGCACAAACAATTTCCTTTGACAAGACCACATTTGACTATGGAAACGTAAAAGCTGGCGCAGATGGGCACCGATTTTTCGTAGTAAAAAATACGGGAGACAAACCATTAATTATTTCTAAAGTTCAGGCATCTTGCGGATGTACAACACCAGAATGGAGCCAAGATCCTATTATGCCAGGAAAAACAGCTCAAATCAAAGTTGGCTATAACACCACAATTGTTGGTCCGTTCACAAAAATTATTGAAGTATATTCTAATGATCCTGCAAACAGCAGATCAGTAATTAATATTAAAGGTACGGTAGAAGGAGGCGCTGAACAAGCTCCTGTGAAAGCTGAAGCCATGGAAGTAAAAGCAGTTGCTGCTCCTGTCGCAGCAGAAGCTGCTGTGAAAGCTGCTCGTTCAAAAGCAAGAAGAGCTGCGAAAAAAGCGTCTTAAATTTAAAAAACAATAGTTTTATTAAATAATTATTAAAATCACTTCTTTATTGGAGTGATTTTTTTATTTTTAATGAAAATAACAATTATGGATTTAGATTTCAGCGACAATTTCATTGTAAAAGGAGCATTTTCAATAAAAAACGCAACTACCCAATATAAAGGCAAACTCGAAAAAAAAGAGGGTGAAGAGATGCTGCAAAAAGAAAAAGCGAAACTCCGGGAACTGCAGGAACTACTCTATGCAGACTCTAGCAAATCATTGCTCGTGGTACTTCAAGCCATGGATGGCGCAGGAAAAGATTCCTTAGTCGAACATGTTTTTGGCGGGGTAAATCCACAAGGTTGTGAGGTAACAAGTTTCAAAGCTCCAAGTCAAAAAGAATATTCCCACGATTTTTTGTGGCGCCATTATATTGCACTTCCAGAAAAAGGAGATATCGGAATCTTCAACAGAAGTCATTACGAAAGCGTTTTGGTCTGCAAAATTCATCCGGAATATAACCTGAACGAAAAAGTGTGGGATTCTGTTTCGGATTTTGATGATCAATTCTGGAAAAATCGGTACGAAAGCATCAGGAATTTTGAAAAACATTTGGCAGAAAACGGCACGTCAGTCATCAAAATATTCCTTCACATTTCTAAGGACGAACAGAAAAAAAGATTTATTGACCGAATCGACGAACAAGAGAAAAACTGGAAATTCTCGATGGGAGATTTACCGGAACGAGCACTTTGGGACCAATACATGTCAGCTTACGAAGAAGCAATCAACGAGACTTCAAAAGATTACGCACCGTGGTTTGTGATTCCTGCTGATGACAAATGGTTTGCGAGAGTTGCGGCGATACAAATCATCATTGATGCCTTGGAAGACATGAAACTGAAATTCCCGAAACTTTCGGAAGCTGATCAAAAAGAATTAGCAAGCGCGAAAAAACAATTGGAAAACGAATAAAGATGAAAAAAGTTTTAGTTTTATTGTTGCTTATTTATGGTGTTGTCGCTTTTGCACAAACTCCAAGGTTTACAAAATACAATGTTGCATCAACTTCTGTACAAATATATTTACCCACAGAACCGAAATGGGACCAATCAACTTCAGAAGATGGAAGTGAAATCTTTATTTATGATGATCTTTTCGGAAACATGAATTACAGCGCTATTATTGTAAAATTACACCCAACTGTGGTCAATGATAAACCAGAAAATTTATTAGAAAGTTATATGATTTATTTAGAAAAAGCTGTTTTTACATTAGATCAGAAAGCAGGTTTCGGGAAAGGTCATACTTTGGAAAATCAGCCGAATGTAAAAGGAATTTTACAAATGGGGAAATCTAAAGATGGAAAAGAATACAAAATTATGGGTTGGACGGATGGAAAATACATTGCAGTTTTGGCAACGTCGTCTTTGGAGGAAATGAATTATAAAATTCAGGAAATGTTTTTGCGTGGAATTCGGTTTCCGCAGTAATACTCAGAAAAAACCCACAAGAAAAACTATAAGCCGGATTCTGTTTTCAATTGCTTGAACGCTTGTTATTTATCTGCGCTTTACATTGCTGAAAAGCTTTAGCTGTTTACCCCTCGGTTTTTGGAGCGAGCCACTCCTATTTTTCATTGCTGAAAAAAATCCGATATACTTAACATTGCACCGCAAAGAGTTTACCTGGTTTCACTATAAATGAATATACATACTTTCTGTTGCACTGGTCCTGATCTCGCGACCGACGGATGTTATCCGCTTTGCTGCTCTATGGTGTCCGGACTTTCCTACCCCAAATAAATCTGGAATCAACAAGCCGTTTTTCTTGTGGACCGCAAAGATAGGAATTTAATGCAAGCGATTTAATAATTACGAAATTGAGTTTTGGCGGTAATCCTTAAATTCATAAGTTGATCGAACTTTTTTTAAAAAAAATGAGGGATCAACGTATCTTTTTTCAAAATTTCTCTTTTTTGGAAAGAATATTGCAAGGACCAGAACTTAATTATTGATACTTTTGACCTATGAATTATTACGACATTGTCTTCTCCGTTTTACAAAGATGGTATGAAAGATTCGCACAAGCAACCCCTAAAATCGTAGTGGGGATTTTGGTATTTTCACTGATTGTAATGTTCAGTTCCTATCTGAGCAAATTGACAGTAAGGATCTTTCACCGTTTTTTTCCAAAAAGCAAAAACACCTCCTTTATCGTTCTCGTGAAGACCTTCAAATTCCTCATCATCTTAATGGGGACTTTCATTGCCTTAGAAATTATGGGATTGGGCGGCTTTGTTTTAAAATTTGTCGGTAGTTTAGGAGTTGCGGGTGTTATTGCAGGTGTTGCATTAAAAGATTTGGTCTCATCGATGTTTTCTGGAGCATTGATCGGCATCGATAAAGCTTTTGCGGTTGGAGATTACGTTTCTATCAAAGAAATTTCGGGTGTTGTGGAATCTATCGGATTTTTAACCACAAAAATCATTACCGATGAAGGCAAAAAAGTATACATTCCTAATCAATTGATTTTCAGTGCTCCATTTGTAAATTACACAACTTCAGGACAGCGAAAAGTATTTATTGATCTTCAAATCGCAAATTCTCAGGACCTAGAACAAGCTACTAAAGTCATTTTAAACGAAATTAAAACTTTCGAATTTGCTGATCACGTGGAGCAAGCTGAAGTGATTGTTTTGAAACAGAATTTCGGGATTTTCTATCTTGAAGCCCGCTTTTCTATGAAAACCGGTGAAAATATGACGCGGATAAGAAGTGAAGCTTTGATGCGCCTCAAGAAAAAGCTCGACGAATCAGCTATTCAACTAGCAACTCAAACCAGTGATTCTTTATCCAATTAAACAGACCACTCAATTTTCTAGAAAAAAGACCTCAATCATTTTTGAAAAGATTCACAGAAAGAAAAAGTCAAGTTCGACCAATTCAAACTGAAATGGAAGACAGCCGGAAAAAGCTTAAAAAAAAATCGTTCAAAAAATTGAACGGTTTTTTAATACAAATATTTGGAGAATCTTAGTGACCTAAAACTTCTTTTACTTTATTAGCAGCTTCTTCCAAAGTGATTACTGAATGAACTGGCAAACCAGAATCATCGATCAATTGTTTTGCTTCTACTGCGTTTGTACCTTGAAGACGCACGATCAAAGGAACAGGAAGACTTCCCATCGCTTTGTACGCATCTACAATTCCTTGTGCAACACGGTCGCAACGAACAATTCCACCGAAAATATTGATCAAAATTGCTTTTACGTTTGGATCTTTCAAGATAATTCCGAAAGCTTTCTGAACTCTTTCTGCATCAGCTGTTCCACCAACGTCTAAGAAATTTGCAGGATTTCCGCCAGATAATTTAATGATATCCATCGTTGCCATTGCAAGTCCAGCTCCATTTACCATACAAGCAACATCACCATCCAATTTCACGAAGTTCAAACCAGCTTCACCAGCTTCTACATCTGTAGCATCTTCTTCTCTTGTATCTCTCAATTCAGCCAAATCTTTGTGACGGAATAAAGCGTTGTCGTCTAAAGAAACTTTAGCATCAACTGCGATAATTTTATTGTCAGAAGTTTTCAAAACCGGGTTGATTTCGAAAAGACTTGCGTCAATTCCTACGTAAGCATTATATAAAGAAGCGATGAATTTCACGAAATCTTTGTGAGCAGCACCTTCCAAACCTAGGTTGAAAGCGATTTTTCTTGCCTGAAAACCTTGCAAACCAACTGCAGGATCAACCACTTCATTGTGAATTAAATGAGGAGTAACTTCAGCAACGTGCTCAATATCCATTCCACCTTCTGTAGAATATACGATCATATTTTTTCCTTGCGCTCTATCTAAAAGGATCGATACATAAAACTCTTTGGTTTCAGATTCTCCTGGATAATACACATCTTCAGCAACCAAAACGAAGTTCACTTTTTTCCCTTCTGCAGAAGTTTGTGGAGTTACCAACTGCATTCCGATGATGTTTCCAGCATTTTCTTTCAGTTTTTCCATGTTCGGAGAGAACTTTACACCGCCACCTTTTCCACGTCCACCTGCGTGAACCTGAGCTTTAACCACCCAACCTTCATTTCCGTTAAGTTCTGTCAATTTTTTTGCTGCAGCTTCAGCTTCATCAACATTATTTGCGATAAAACCTCTCTGGATGTTTACGCCGTATTTTGCCAAAATTTCTTTCGATTGGTACTCGTGAAGATTCATATTATTTTTGTTAGATTTTTATTTTTTTTAAAGATTTACAAATTTAAGAAAATTTGCTTAGATAGTAGGTTTTGTGTTTAAATTATTTGCGCACACTTTGAACGAGGTCGAAAAGGTTTTTATGATATTTTTTGGCGCACATTTGACTTCGTCGAAAGGCATCATATTATTTTTTTATTGGGCGCCTTTTCCGGCTTTCACTACTCGCTTCCCGCTCAAATGCAGCGGGAGAGCTCAAACATGCCGTTCAATCCGGGGCGTAGTTCGTTTCTCATTAGAAATAGTGGAATACTAATTTTTTTTAGCGCACAGATTTCACGGATTTACACAGATTTTAATATGTAAGAAAAAAATTATCGTTTTCGATTGCATCAGGAGAGCTCAAACATGCCGTTCAATCCGGGGCGCAGTTCGTTTTTCATTAGAAATAGTGGAATACTAATTTTTTTTAGCGCACGGATTTTACGGATTTACACAGATTTTAATATGTAAGAAAAAAAATTATCGTTTTCGATTGAATCAGGAGAGCGCAAACATGCCGTTCAATTCAGGGCGCAGTTTGTTTCTCATTAGAAATAGTGGAATACTAATTTTTTTTAGCGCACAGATTTCACGG
>ENA-UPXM01004613-UPXM01004613.1-activated-sludge-metagenome-genome-assembly--contig:-NODE-4613-length-14032-cov-8.505402_pt1 | contig 14032 bp, 16 predicted proteins | sample MGYA00238178_ERZ772708 | MGnify/ENA primary metagenome ERZ772708 (study PRJEB29002, sample SAMN05720212) | activated sludge metagenome | isolation source: anaerobic digester from wastewater... | reverse complement strand
ATCCAGTTTCCATTTCCATCAAATGCCATTTTGGCTCCTTTCGCAATAAAAAAACCGCCATAAAAGAGCGGTTCAGTGTATGAATTTAGTTCAATCGCTCATCTATTTGTTCAAGTAAGAACATAATGAGAATTAACAAGCAAAATGAAATAAATGCCGACATGTTAGAATTATAATCCTATTTTATTATTATGTCAATCTAAATTACTCTTTTTTGAAATCAAAGGCGTTACACCGGCCCTAAATGCACCGGATAAATCAACGCCGCCCCTAATACTTGGAATCCGCCTAGCAACTTGTCCGGCAGCACGAGCGGCTTCTCCAACAGCCCGTGGGGAAAACGCTGGAAGCGCGAGCAATAATGGCTTCAAACCACCGGCAAGACCAAATCCGCCGATACCTGTGCCAGTCAACGAAGCACGAAGCCCCCGTGGTAATTTACTAGAAAGCGATTGTCCCGCCAATGCGTCCATTATTTTCCCACCACCTGCTGCCGCGTCCAACTGTCTAGCAAGTGTCGTCCTATTTCCAAAATTAGACGCAACATTGTCTTTGAATACGGATTGAAGCTTCCTTAACGCTGTATCCGCCGATTTCCCAAGAGATAATGCTCTTTCAATTTCGCCAACTTTCCTAGCAGCAGTTTCATATCCTCGCATTATCTTTGCATATTCGGGAGCCTGCTTTTTTATCTCCCCAGAAACTGCGTTATACATTATATCCCTAATCCTCTTCGCACCCTTATCATTCAAATCAACTAAAATATCACCTATCCTTTGTTTTAGTGCATCAAATCCGCGGACATCTTGAACTCCCTTATTTTTTGAAAACTCATTTAATATCTTTGATATTTTTCCGACAACTCTTTTCGTTGAATCTCCCGCGCTTGAAAACCCCTTATAACTCATATCCTTCTTTAATTCTCTGAATGTGTCTAAAACAGGATTTAAGGCTACTTTCTCAGGCGCCTTAAAAACCTTTCCTATCCCTTCTTTATATTGTGCATTCTTTTGAATCTTCATTTTTTGAAGGGCATTTCGCGCTTCAAAAACAACATCTTGCATGTCTACATTGCCGCGCAAGTTTTCCTTGAATACCTTACTGCCAGTTTTCCCAGCGGAATAGGCTTGCTTTATAGCTCCGCTTCCAGTTCCAGTGGTAAATCCAAGGCCATGTGCCGCAATGTTTCCAGCGGTGTTTACAGCGCCGCGCACTATATTTGGAGCAATAGCTCCCGTTATGTTCGCCAACATCTTTCCTGTTGTTGATTCAGGATTTATTGCGCCTTCAAGAGCTCCGCCACGTGCTGCCGCGCTTACCGCAGACCCAACATTTTCAGGTGCTAAAACGCCGCGCATAATCTTGCTCATCGGATTAATTCCCTTTCCAAGAGCGCCAGCGCCTTTCAAAATGCCCCCAACACCAGCAAGAGAATACATATCAGAAGCATATCCTGCGCCCCTTTCAACAGCTCTTTCAAAAGGCGTTTCAGCTTTAACACCCTCTAAACGAATAGATTCAGGAAGCTCATAGCGTCCGCCTTGTATCTTGTTTATTCCCTTAATAATAACGCCGACCGGATTATAATAACTATCAAGAAGTTCTCTACCTGCCAACGCGGCTGATTTTGCCACGCTGCTTCCTGCAATGGCATCTGAAAACTTGTCTGAAAAAGTCTTTTTCGGTCTGTTTACATTTGAAAGACCGGCAGACGAATCTTGTATAATCCTAAATCCATCTGGGATTTTTGTGCTTTCCTGATTAACAATTCTGAATCCATCAGGAACGCCTGTCGTTTCCTTGCCGATAATCCTAAATCCTTCGGGGACACCATTTACATTTGTTGCCATGCTCCGCCTCTAAAAATTATTCTTTGACCTGAATCATTTACAGCGATTGTTCCTTCGGATATTCCGTCATTCTGTGAAGATGGTTGACCTTCGGCTGAATCTTGCATGTAATCATCTTGAAAGTTTCTAATCTTCTGCTTAATAATGCTTTCGTTATCTGTTGGGTTTATCGTATATCTGTATGCATTTGCTTCTGAAGCAGCATCTAATTCTCTTCCAGTTAATCCGGTAGCCTGTAATCTTTGCCGGATGAAAGCGTTCATCTGAGAATTAGCGCTTTCAATATCTGCATAGTTCCTACCAGAATCAGGGAGAAAGTTAATACCATATTTGGTAAGTTTACCTCCAACAGGGCCAATACCTGTTCCGCTTTCGGCAGACGCAATAGCGCGTTTTATTGCTGACTTAACAGCTGGCTTCATGCGTTCAGCTCCCGCCAGTCCTTTTTCAACCTCTGCATCTGTTTCAGCCTGTTTCTCAATCCTTCTTTTTTCATATGGGTTCATAAACGCCCCTGATTCGTACTTATATTTCAACAGATTTTCAGCCTGTTTCAACTTCACTACTTCTTGCAACGCCTTAAATGCCAATTCTGGGTTTTGAGGCGCGACCGCGCGCGCTATATCTTCAACTCCCTTTCCTTCCTGTATAGCTTGCGACATGAGCTGCTCTGCCTCAACATCACGGCGCGCTTTACGGCCGGCGGAAAATCCCCTCAATCCGGCTGCAAGCCCGCCGCCAGTTCCGCTTGGAATAGCACGCCCCCAAGCGTCTAGACCATTACCCAATCCTTCTAAAAATCCAACCATTTCTTGCTCCTTATGTTTTACACCAATAAAGCAGGGAGAGAGGCACCTGCACCGGCGCCAGCACCAGCACCTCCCGCTGCACCTGCACCGGCGCCAGCACCAGCACCTGCACCTGGCACTGCTCCTTGAAGTTGTAGCTTTTTCAAAATACCGGCGATTCCGCCTTCGTTATCGTCATTCCCTTTATTCATCTCTTGTTGAATCTTTTGTCGTTCTGCTGCCATTTGAAGCGCTGCGCTTATATCAATCATTTTACTGCCTCTCCATAATTTACTGTTAAAATACCAAGCCTACGGCCAACCGCCTGAGGCTTTTTCTTACGCACTTCTTGGGCTAAAAGAAAAAGCTGCGGCCGCGTATCCAACCCAGTTTCCTTCTTGTAGTTCCCAGAATAAACCTTTAATCCGTTGTCCAGTTTCCCTACTTTTTTCAGGTTTTCTTTAACACGCTTATCAGAAAATTTAGAAAATTTAGAAAATAAAGAACCACCCAATGAGCCCAATGTTCCCATTATATTCTGATTCCGGTTTGCCCGCATTTGGTCATTATACATCTTGCCTTGATATGAAGAATCATAGGCATCACTCGTGCCGCCCATCCCAGACAGCTGACTGATATCGCGACCGGCAGCCAGAGAGTTAATGTTCCCAATCTGTTGCCCCAGTAGATTTTGCCCCTGAAATACGGCCTGATTTGATATGTCGCTCAATGTTCCAGCCTGCTGGTCTTGCAAATCCTTCATGACGCGCTGATATTGTTCCGTCCCTGTCTGTATCCCCCTATTTATAAGGCGTTCGTCCGTCGTATCAGTTTGCCGTTGCATCTGTGGTTGCAATAGTCTGGTGGCCTGTTCATAATAAGCCTGTTGGGCGTCCTGTGGATTCAAAGACAGACCGCCTAGCCCTTGGTTGATAAGCTTGTTCCTTTGCTGGTCTGCCGCAGATGATGTATAAACTTTTGCCCATGTTCCATCCGGCTGCTTCTGAATCCCGACATTGCCTAAATCCGATAATACGCCGATATTGCCCGTCTTCATTGCGTCATTAATGTTGTATTTAGCTCCACTTGAACCAAACGCAAACTTAGATGCTTTACTTAAAAATCCCATATTTCCTCCGAATTAAATGTGCCCATTGCACTCTTTTAAAATTAAACCAGTTGAAAAAAAAGTCAGTTCATTTTTTGTCCTGCCATAAAAGCCAATACTCAAATAGCTTCCAGCCCTAGAACTAACCGCCCCCCTTAAATTAAAAGCCGTATATTCGTCAGACCAATAGCTCTCATCCCATATAGCTTCATCCCAGTAGGACGAATATCCAAATCCAGTAAGTTCTGGGAGAACACTACGATTCCCTTCTTTGAAATCAATGTTGATGCGTTTGTAAAAATACTCATTTTTTAGAGAATAAAACCTTGGAATAACGCGCATTAACTGCTTTTTCAGTGGAGTTCCGAAAGTGTTATATGCTTTCTGTATCTGATATGTTATATAGCCTCCGTCATCCGTTGTTCCCCTGTTCGCTTCAAAGATTCCATTCCCATTGCAAAAGAAAATCCTATCAAATAGTATGCACCAGCCCACGCCGTCCATACCAACAAACCTGCACCAAGCATTCGTTTTTGTGTTCAAAACGTGCTGCTCATAGGCATATCTTCCGATTGTAGATGGGGCATTGACTATAAGCCATCCATTTTTTGTAAAGTATTTTATATCCCAGCGCTTCGTATAATCGCGCCCATTCGTTATTCCATTCAATTTGCTGCTGATTGCCGTTCTGTTCGCTCGTTGGTCGCTTAATACCCGCGACAAGGGATAGTATCCGCTTTCTGTTATAACTGCTACATCCGCTCCGACCATTTCACAACAACGCTTCGTTATTGGGCGCGGTATCGTGAAAACGCCGAGCGACTTCCAATCGTCCGCGTCAGGATTGCTGCCCCGATAAATCATAACCTCGCCTTCTGTTGAGATTATCACAAACAGGTCGTCAACGCCGCTCCCCGCATCTTGCGTCCAATTTGTGATAGAGAGTATCTTTCCGCCTTTTTTGAAGAAGCTCCCCATGCTGAACTTTGTTAATGCTCCTGATATGCTTTGAACACCTCCATAGTAAATATCCCAAGCGCCGCCAACAAAATAAAGCCTGTTTTTATATGATAGCGGGCTATCTAACATAACGCCATCAGGTATCGCAAAGGAGCTATCCTGTAATCCATCAGTATGCGTGTATTCCTGTGGGATATTAACGCCGTTGGCCAAGAATGTATGAACTGCGCCGGCGCCGTCTGTAAATGGCGCGTGAACCCAGTCATCATTTGCAAAACCAGTCTTTTCCGCGCCAACAACTTTAAAATCAACATCATAAATCGTTATCCCTTCGCCCATACACGCAATAAAGGCCTTTTCTCCATATACAGCGTGAGGAATAAGCGTGTTGCACCCCGCTTCATGAACCTTTATAAATCCGCTGCGAACCTTGTCGCCATTTTCTTCGGCTATAACATTATCCATCTGAATGCAGTAGGCCGGTTCCATATTGTCAAGCGGGTCGCTGATATTAAGTCCGCCTGCTGATGTCGGAAGATTGGTTATCATTTCCCGTAAACTCCCCAATCAATCGGTGTTGTTTTATTGAAATCCTGCGTCTCAAATATGTTGCCGCGATATAACCCGCCATCATTTGCCATCTTCTTTTCAAGCCTGGACAGATAAGCTGCTTCTCTTTGTTGTGCCTCGGATAATCCAAGATTTACAGCCCTGAGGCTCATTGATTTAAGGATTAGAAGTTCATCATCCAATACGAACTTATCCGTGTCTTTTGCGAAATGGTCGCGATAAGATAAATCTTCCGTATCCTTTACAAAGTTCTTTGACTTATAAACATATTTTAGCTCTTGCCCGTCGTCAATCGGGTATGTGAATACTATTTTTCCACCCATAATCCGAAACATCAATGAGTTTTGAGATGTATCCCGTCCGGCAATGCGCGCCATTTCATTGTCATCGCTTGAAAAAGGGATGAAAAGATTTTTTGTAATGTTATAAATATGGAATGTCAGAATGCTATCAAAATCATCCGGCAAGTCGTATTCATTTCTTCCGCCTGAGGTCAATATTGTTTCGTTCTTCTTTAATCCCGACCAGTTATGTTGTCCGGCTATCTCGTTTGCCGCCTGTGAAATATACCCAAGCAGTTCGGATGCGTTATCCTCGTTTGAAAAGACAGACCGAAGGACATTATCGCCTGTCCTATAGCAAATCTGCTTGCTAATTTCTAACAATTCCATTCTTTCCACCTATGAAAAGGGGGGGGATTTTACTCCCCCCCAGTAGACTACGAAGACGAAGATTCGTCATCGCCAACAACCAACACGCCCAAGTCCCTGCGGCTGCGCACAGAGAAGTTGCACATGGCCGTTACGGGCCAGCAATACTGCTGTTGACCGTATTTCTTCTCCATATCGCCAACGGTGAACATGGCATCCCTATGGAAGTTGAACGCCAGCGCGCGCGTATTCAAGAAATACATGCGCCCAGCAGGACAATTCTCGTCATGGATGACGGTCGCGCCGTGAAACTTCAAGTATATGAAGCCAGCGTCTGCCATCTTCGCGTCTGTAAAGCGCTGATTCGGCGTTAAGGCCGCTTCAAACTCGCCATACAAATCGGGGCCCGTGACGATTAAGTCCGGCATTGAAACGCCACGCGTGCAATCGCGATAAAGTTTCGCCATCGCAGTCAGCAACTCAGCCGCCGTGTGGGTCGTACCAAGCGTCCGAACTTTGTTTCTCCAATTGGCGTAATCCGTTGCGTTAATTCCGCCGATTGTTCCAAGACCGTTGTCTGTGATTAACGTCGGGATTCCATCCAAAGAATCCGCATCAGAAGTGTTCCAGATTCCTTTTCCGACAGCGTTTATCATCGTTTGCTCGGTGTTCAGAATGATGTTTTCAACCAGCTTATGTTTCCGATACTGGCTGTCCGCATTCATTTTGATTTGGGCATCCCACAATACGGCGTTTCCGTAGCAGTATTTCCAATCAAATGTTGCAGTGTTCAGGACATCAACGACATCCGTCCCGACATTTTCATTATAAGCAACGAATCCGACGTTGGTATTTTCTTTAATTGACACATCTTCATCAATTTGCTTCCCGCCGTTTCGGGTTTCAATGGAACCCGTCTTAACGCCACCCTTTCCCGTTAAGCCAAGTTTTCCGAATGTTTTGAAGAAATACAACAGCGCGTTATGGTTTGTTACGTTGTTGAATACATCCTTTGACCAAGCATTAAGGGTCGTTGTGACAATGTTTTGTAATGATTCTGCTCCCATTTTGTTTTCCTTTCTTTGGGTTAGAATTACTCATTAAGGGAATCGGAAAGAACATCTTTCCAACCCTTGCTTTCTTTTGCTCCAACCGCAGGAATCTGAGCCTTTACGCCAATAACCGATTTTGCCCTTTGGACATCATTTGCATTAGCGATTCGCTGTGCCTCTTTCTTGATGGCTTCCTCGCGTAAATCAGGGCGCGTGTATAACGCCATCTGATACAATTCTTCCAAAGACGAATTGCCATTTACGCTTTTCAGAGCCTCCATGACGTTGGCCAATTCTTCAAGATGCGGATGCAACAAGTTGCCTCCCTCATCCTTTGCGTCCCTGAATGCTATAACTTCCTTGACAAACTCAGCTTCTTTTTGCTTTTCCTCAAACTCTTGCATAATCTGAGACTTTAAGTCTTCTTGACTTCTGGCTTCGCGGTGGTTTCTGCTTTCTGGGCTGTTCAGGTATTCTTGCAGCGTTTCCGCCGTGACACCCAAATTGTTGCAAAAGTTAATCAAAAATGATTTCGGGTCTTTTGTGGCCAACATATCCATCCGGTGAAGAGCTTGCATATAGGCAGGAACACTGCCGTATTGCGCTAAAATCTCGTCGCGGGCTTCTAGGTTTTTCTCAAAGTTCTGATAGTTTTCAAGAAATGACTTGTTAGCTTCAAACTCTTTCCGCTGACCTGCCAAATCTTGATACTTTTTCTGATACCCTTTATCGTAATTGCTTATCTTTTCAAAAACCGCCTTCTTACCAGCTTGGTCTTGAATACTGTTTATGAACTCTCTAACTTCCGGCTCCCAGTTTTCAGGCACCTGGATTTCATCTTGCTGAGGAGCTGCCCCATCAGATGTTCCTTCGCCCTCTTCTATGGCGGTTGTTGGTTCAACGGGTTCAGGCACGTCTTGTGCATCCCCCAAGACTTGCTCTTGTGGAGTGTCAATCATATTATTTCCTTTCTTGCTTGGCTCGCTTACGGTGGTTGGCCATACACCTACTCAATAGAGGCGACATCACCCGATATATTCGCGTTGATGTCCACACCCTCCTGAATCTCTCTTACTTTCAAATCATATTGCATCTGCAATTCGGACTCTTTCCTGTCGGCTTCTTGCTGCTTTATTCGCAGCTCTTCCTGCTTTATGAGGATTTCCGCCTGCATCTTGCTTATCTCGGCATCTATCCGCTTCGCATCAACTTCTAACCTTTTCAAGTCAGTATCTTTATTGATTAAAGCTTTTTGAACATCTGCCTGAATCTTCTGTCCTTCAAGCTGCGCCTCTTGTTGCGCAATGATAATTGCGGGGTCTGGTGCCGGCTGTTGCTTGCTCTTTGAATCCATATCCCTAAATGCACCCTCTAATGCCTCAACAAGCTGCTTTGAAACGGCCGAGCTTACTTTGATATTGTTTAGATTCATTAGCATGATGGGTATGAATCCCTTTACTAATTCTGGGCTTGCCAATGTGTTAGCTTGATTGATTAGGGCGACATACGCAGTCGTTAAGGCGTTAATTGCCGCGGTCTGCTGCTCCTTGTCATCAAAGACGGTTGAGGTCGTTTCAACATCAACTGTATAATTCCGTAGCTTATCACTTCTCAAAACATTCATCACATCGTCCCAAGTCGGCTGGGAAATCATTTCATTCATTTCATTTATTTTGTCCTGCGGGATTTCTATCCCTTGATTCCTAATTTGCTCTAATGTATATTCAGCGCTTGCTTTTTCGCCGGCCGTAGGGAGATATGTGCAAGTGATTTCTGATAAAGTTTCTGCGTCATAATGCTCGCATATAATCTCGGATATTATTTTATAAATGCGTTTCCGAAGCTCATGAACCTGCTTCTGCCGCGATTGAAACCGAAGACTTCCAAAAACACCTTTAATTACCTGAGCTGCCGCTGTTTCCCGCGCATCCGTCACGCCGCGGATAATATCACTTATGCCTGTTATATCGTATATGTCGGCCTTAATCCGCTCTTTTTGGATTGAAAGATGTTCGAGCAGGCCAATAGCCTTATCAACGGGAAGCGTCGTAATAGCGCCAGATACGCTTCCATTTACATCATTTGTCGGCAGATTCAGAATGTCCCCATTCTTTGAATGCGCCAAGTTCGCGGTTGCATCTTTGTCTTGACTGCCAATGATGGTCACATATTTAACTTCGTCCTCAATCTCGGCAGTCTTCTTCGCTATAACTTCCAATAGGTCGGCTCTTTTCCGATAAATACAGTATTCTGGAATTGGGATGCCATTTTTACCGGAAATAAAGCAGATGTCCGAACATGGGAAGAACTCTTCAAGATGATAGGGGTCGGGTTGGACTTCCAGAAACTTTTTTCTATCATCAGACAACAGAATAAAACCGCGCTCTTTTTTGTTTTTATCCCAAATCTCCCAAACTTCGCCTCTTTTTTCCTGCGTTTCGTCCTTTGTTTCAAATTGAAGCTCCGCGTCGGCAGGAGAATATCCGAACCTTTGCTTGATGTCCTTTTTTGTCAACAGGTGCCGCCGCGCCACCCACCATCTATCCGCCTTTTTGTCGGCAGTTGAATGCAAAAACTCCTCGGGCTTCAAATAATCAACAACGATTTTTCGTTCTTTGATAAACTCCCTTTCCTGTATGCTTCCATCGTCAGACTGATATTCTTCTTTTGCAATTACCGGTTCGTATTCAACCCATGAAACGCCACGACCACAAACAACGGCATCGCGTGTATTTGCAATTATGACATCGTCAACGCACGAAATATCCGCGGCAAACTCAACTGAACCGCTAACAACTTTTGCGACTTCCGCATAAAGGTTGCTCCGCGCTCGGTCCTGCTCAACGCGTTTCAAAAAACGGCGCTGTATGTCTGGTTTCGGGCTGTTATTACACAGATTTGCAACGAGAACTTCTGCATTCGGATAAAGGATATTATAGTTTTTTTCTGTTGAGTAATACTGCTCTTCACAATCCTTTGCTTTTGAAAAAAAGGATTTAAGAGCCGTCTTTGCCTCACATATCTGGTCTTTCCAGTATTGAAAATCCATGCTCCACTAATCTCCAAGCTCAACAGGGGTCAGCTCAAAAAACACAAGATTTTTTGAACCGAGTTCATCAATTCTTTTCAACTCTTCCTCCCCAGCATAAATACCGCGGCGATAGTTCGCAATTTTGCAGGCGACTTCAAGTTCGTCGGCCTTGTTCGCAGGAGAAACGCTTTCCAAATGAGCAAGTTCTTTTTTAGCCGTTTCTAATTGCTCCAAAATCTTTTTCTTCGCGCCTTCCTTATCTCCGGAAAGCTCGGCGGCTACTTTCTCTTTCAAATCAGGCAATTCGCCCGCTAGAACAAAAGACAATCCGCCATTGATGGCTTGATAATAATGTTTTACCATTTGCTTTTCCTTTCAAGTTGTTTTTCAATAATAGTTTTCATTGTGAACTGACCCGCCTCTTCTTCTTTCGCATCAGCCGGATATTCCAAAGATACTGGCCAGTAATACTCGGCCGGATAGCTGATTGCGTCAAAAATATGACCAAGAAACTTGCTTTCAGTGTCTGCTTTAAGCATTGAAGGGGTTGGCAAATCTACAATGCTCGTCCCTTCTTTATAAGCTAGATTCCGCATATTGTGAATAAGCCATTTGCATTTAGGGTCAACATAAAATCTGCGCAAGCCATCTGTGCCAAAAACAAGCGAATTGAAAGCCCTTATTCTATTTTTTATCGGCGGGTTGAAAGGCCGCGTGTGTTGGAATATGCGCGTTGATTCATACCCGTGCTTCATCAAAGCATTCTTCACAATCATATAGTCGGACAGATTTGACTGCGTCTTGCGATAATTTCCAGACGCATCGCCCGCCAGTATTATATCAGACTTATGCGCCGGATAACGCGTCAAAAACTCATCAGCAGCGTCCTGTGTCGTGCAATTCTCAATCACAATTTCATCAAAGCATTCTAATGTTTTTTCGTTTTTATGGCAGACACACCACATCATTGGGTCAACGTTGAAATCCATTGCTAGAATGATTGGCTCATTTTCGTCATAGTCAACCTTGCGGACATTATCATTTGAAAAGTATTTAACAACCGCGCGCCTGCTTTTGTCCTGAACCTGATTCAAATAAATAGTCCGATACTCGTCCGGCTTGTTCTTTTTGACCAACTCAGCCCGCGCTAGGAATTGCTCCGTTAGAATCCCGAGATGTTCAATTTCGGGATAGTTGACCTCTAAAAAGAATGTCTTTTCCGGCGCGCTCATAGTCTCGTAATCAAGAAAAAGGCAATCTTCAACCGGCAACTTGTCGTCAATCCTATTGTAGATGACAATCAGGACGCATCCCTTTTTCCGCAGGGTCGGAATCAACGCATCCCATACAGGCTTGGAAACCGCCTGCGCCTCGTCTACAACAAAGAAATCCGTTGATGTGGCAATTCCTTTCAAGTTTTCAATGCTTGAATTGTTTACCTCACGCAGCCCTTTGAAGAACATATACGACCCGTTCGCGTGCGAAATCGTTTCCTTGTTGTATGTAAAGCCCCTGCTGGCAAACTCCGTATCAATCAGGCCGTCCAGCTCGGCCTTTAACGATTCAGATAGCGCGTCCCTTGTTTCGCGAAAGAAACAGACCCTCTTTTTCTCGGCCATGCAAGCCGTCAATACGCCCCGCAGGACATGCCCTGTCTTTAAGCTGCCCCGCCCGCCCGTCAACGCAATAACATCATACGCGCTGTCATTCAAATGAAGAAGCGGTTCGTATTTGTAATAGAATAGCATTTACTTTATAATCTTAATTTCAAACGGCGTCCGGTCGACAATGGTCGTTTCCTGTTTCTCAACCGGCTTTTGCCCGATTGAATCGCGGATTACCTCAAACGCCTTTGTGTCGCCGGCAAGACCCTTTTCAAGGAGCGCAAAACAAAGCTTTTCCTGGTTGCTGACATCACTTCCCAAGCTTAAAAGTATTTTCAGCTCGTCTTTCAGAAGCCGCAACTCAGCTTTTCTTTTTGTTGACGCGGCCTGCCCCATTCGCGCAATTCTCGTTCGCTCCTCGGGAGTCCTCTCGTCAAGCGTCGGCCATTTCTCCCTCATTTTTGTCATGCTTGCCCTGTCGCTTATAAATAACCATTATAACCTTTTTATAACACTTTTTCTGGAAAAGTGTGCCAACAAAAGCGCGCCAAATGTGCCAAATCGTATAACCAACTGAAATCACGTGAGTTTGTTAAAAATGGCGCGCATTGCCTCACCATGCCACCTCTGCACGCTTCTTTTGCTTGCATGAAGCTCGTAAGCAATGCGTTTCCAGCCCATCCCTTGTGCGCGCCTTGCTATAACAGCTAGTTTAAGCGGTTTCAGTTCGGGGAGCCACTTTGTCATGACGGTTTGCCATATCTCGTAATCTCCATTGTTTATTTTTTCGGCTTCGGCCTGCGATTCGGCGTGGCGGTCGTCCAAACCCATTTCTGCATCATCGCGCGTCAACAGGCGTCCAAGTGGTGAGTGTGGTTGTTGCGGTCGGACAGGTGGCAGGAGCCGGTCAAAAGCAAAAGCCATTCTTATGTATTCTGCAACATCTTTTTCATCACGCGGCTTATCCATTTTTACCTCCTTTTTTCAAAAACCATTTTTAACGCCATTAGAGCGTGTTTGTTATACTCCATGCTGCCACCCCTGCTGAGTGTGCGGCGAAACGCTTGTAGACCCCATTTCCGGCCCGCGCAGAGGCATGCTATTCATTGACTGCACCCCCACAGCCCGCCGATTTTTTTCTTGAACTCCCGAAACTCAGCGCTCGTCGGGTTGGTTCTGCCAATCTCAAACACCTTTTCCTGCACATCAAGCAGGATGTCCTGCGCCGTCATAATCTTGTCGAGGGTCGACATGTCCGGAACATGCAACGCCGCGACAGCACGGCTCGCGGCGTTCATCAACAAATCGACCTTGCGCTCCAAGTTTCGCAGATACAGCAGCGCGTCCCCCCCCATCGCAATCGGCGGCTTTGGATTCATGTCACCCTCCCGCCAAACTCGGCCGCGTAGTAATCCCGGAATTGACCGATGACCTTGCGATACTCGCCTAATCCGCATCTAACAAGGCCAGTTATACCGGCGTATCCCATCGACCGCAGGAACTTTTCTTGCTCGCGCCATCTGGCCGAGTCCGCTTCGGCGTCCGTCTCCTCATCGGCCTTTTTCGCCGGCGGGATATACCCATCGACACAAATGCCATGCGTGGCGTAAATTGCCTCTTGGCAGATGCGGCGCTTTTCGTCGTTTGTTTTATCCGTTTCAAACTTCGAAGCCAAAAGTTCGCGATAAACAGCTTCCGGCGTTGAGCAGGCTTCACGCTTTTCGTTCACAAGCTCGGCCATCAGATGGCTGATGGTCGGAAACGAACTGGATTTTTTGAACTTCGCTACCGAATAGGCTGCCCGCTTCACCTGGTCAATCGTGTAGCCTTTCAATTCATCGCACCACAGCGAAATGATTTCTTCCCTGTTTTGCCCCTCCTTTGGCTTGGCTTCCCACGGCGGGACGCCGTAGATGTCAACGAAAATCTTAAAAACCGCTTCAAACTGAATGTTCATGTTTCACCTCACTTTCTGACTTGTTTTTGCCCAGGAACTCGTCAATCACGCTTTTCGGGCATCCGCCGGGGCCCCAGTTAGGGCCTGGGCTCTTGACTTTCGCTGGCTCATTTCCGCGGAAACGCTTGGCATTCACCAGCCAGGTCGTCGCCCAGGCCGTAAGCCATCCGCGCCGGCTCTTGATGGCATCCTTCCCCGTTTTCCCAATCCAGTGGCTCGTGAACTTTTGAAACTCGGCAAGGGCATCGGCATCCGAAAATCCGCGTTGTTTTGCGTGTTCGGCGTATGCGTCCGGCAGTTTCTCCGGTATGTCCCCAGCGTAAAACTCGGAACTTTCAAACCGGCATCCGATTTCCATTTTGGTTTTTTGGGCTGGGGGTGGTTGCGGCGTTTTTCCCGCCGCACCACTATCAAGGGTTTTAATAACCCTTTCTTGTTCCTGTTCTTGTTCCTGTTCTTGTT
>ENA-UPXM01004607-UPXM01004607.1-activated-sludge-metagenome-genome-assembly--contig:-NODE-4607-length-14042-cov-4.733824_pt1 | contig 14042 bp, 10 predicted proteins | sample MGYA00238178_ERZ772708 | MGnify/ENA primary metagenome ERZ772708 (study PRJEB29002, sample SAMN05720212) | activated sludge metagenome | isolation source: anaerobic digester from wastewater... | reverse complement strand
ATTGTGTAATTATAATCTAACATCTGTCATGGAACTACTCGATGGAAAACGTATTGCCGACGAGGTAAAGCAAGAAATTGCAGCCGAAGTAGAGGCAATTGTAAAAGCAGGGGGAAAAGTACCCCATTTGGCCGCAGTTCTTGTTGGTCACGATGGTGCAAGCGAGACCTATGTTGGTCACAAAGAGAAGGCCTGCAGCCAGGTTGGATTTAAATCTACTGTGCTTCGTTTCGAGGATACCATAACCGAGGAGGAACTACTTAAGGCGGTTAACGATTTAAACAACAATCCCGATATCGATGGTTTTATTGTTCAAATGCCTCTGCCAAAGCATATATCAGACCAAAAGGTTATTGAGGCTATCGATCCTCGTAAGGATGTAGATGGTTTTCACCCAGTAAACGTGGGCCGTATGACCATTGGTTTGCCAGCCTACGTTTCGGCAACTCCCGATGGTATAATTGAGTTGCTACGTCGCTATAAAATTGAAACGGCGGGCAAGCACTGCGTTGTTTTGGGCAGAAGTAACATCGTTGGTCGTCCCATTGCCAACCTGCTTTCGCAAAAGGCATACCCTGGCGATTGCACTGTAACCATGTGCCATAGCCGTACTAAGAATTTAGCAGAGATAACTCGTACTGCCGATATTCTTATTGCTGCTCTTGGTTCTGCTGAGTTTGTAACCGCCGAAATGGTTAAAGAAGGAGCCGTTGTTATTGATGTGGGGATTACCCGTGTAAAAAGCGATAAAACCAAATCGGGTTGGAAGCTTTTAGGCGATGTTAAGTTTGATGAGGTGGCACCAAAGTGCTCATACATCACCCCAGTTCCTGGAGGTGTTGGCCCACTAACGATTATCTCACTCATGAAAAATACTCTACTTGCCGGAAAAGGAGCAATTTACGGTAAGTAAATAACACTTTATTAGCATGAAAAACCCCCTGTCTTATTTGGATAGGGGGTTTTTATTTGGTGCTTTTACTGCAGCTTTCTACTTATCTTTTTCCATTTTCTCAGTACCATTCACATCAACCTTAGGTGCTCTTTTCCTATTGGCGAATACGGTTTTTGTAAAAAAGCCAATAAAAAATGTGATAAGAATTAGTATGATTAGAGGTAGATTAAAAGTCCATGCCAGAAAGTTAATGGGAACATTATCAATGTTTTGACCAACAAAAGCAATTAGTAGTATAAGTAATATTATACTAACTATTTGCTTTGGTGTAAGGTTTATTGCATCAAATAACTTGCTCATATAGAAGGCCGTTTTAAGTGTAAGTCACTGGTTTAAGGGAAAAATGGCCTTGAGAACTGATTTCCATAGGGTGATAGTCCAAATGCTGGACCATTGGAAAACCCAAAGGATGCTCCTATGGATGTTTTTTCACTTATCTTATAGTCAAACCCAATACCAAAATTTCCATAGTCGGTTTTTCCAAGTCCTGCTTGGTATGGCGAGAAGTAAAGCTGATTTTTTGCATAGGCTCCATAGCCATATAAGCTTAGGCTTTTGGTTACATTGTACCTACCATAAGCAAAAGCCTCGGTTGGATTTCCCATGTTGTTGTTAAGCTGATTACTTGAAGGGAAACCAGAGTTTACTATTACATTATTATAGGTGTTGTAACCAATGGAGGCTCCAATCACCATTTGAAAACGCTCGTTGGGAGAGTATGAGAATGTGGGTGCTACATAAGAGTTGGAAAAGCCCGAACCCCGGCCTAACGATGTATAGCTAGTCCCAACGCTGAAGCTGAAATCCGTTTTCTTAGGTTTAACAATGCCATCCTCAGCAAAGATTAGGCTATCTGTTGATTCAAACTTATGGTTAGTTGGGTAAAATAGCTTATCGATATCCCTTACTAGCTGGGCATTTGCAACCCCGGAGAGCGAGAGGCCAATAAAGAGTAGTAAAGTAGCTTTTTTCATGGCTTAAATTTTTTGCGAACCAACTTTGATGCTAAAGTAACTAAAAAGATTGTTCTTATTACCCCACTAAAGCAATTTAACATATGGGGTTAAATACTAACAAAAATTGCGCCTAAAGAGTTGTGTTTACTTCCTATTTATTCCTAATTATAAATTCTTTTAGCCCCCGATTAATGTTGAAGAGCATCATGTTGTAAAGCAACAATAAGCCCTGAGTATAGCTACTATTAATACATTTGTTTCCGTTTTAAAAGCTACTACGATGCTAAACAAAACTATTAAAACCGTTTCGCCTCAAGAGGCAGTAAAGGTTATAAAATCTGGCGATCACGTACATTTAAGTAGCGTTGCAAGCGCTCCTCACTGTTTAATTAACGCAATGTGCGAAAGGGGACGAGCTGGCGAACTTAAGAATGTGCATATTCATCACCTTCACACCGAAGGTCCTGCGCCTTATGCAGAACCAGAGTTTGAGGGTATATTCCAAATGGACTCGTTCTTTGTTGGGGCAAATGTTCGCAAGTCCACCCAGGCTGGTTATGCCGATTATATTCCAATTTTTCTTAGTGAGACCCAAAAGCTCTATCGCGATGGTTACATAAAGTGTAATGTGGCCATGATTCAGGTTTGTCCGCCCGATGAGCATGGATTTGTTTCCCTAGGAACATCAGTAGATGCTACGTTGGCTGCAGTAGAAACAGCCGATTATGTTATAGCAGTGGTAAACCCCAATGTACCTCGTTCCTTTGGCGATGCGCTTATTCCATTAAGCATGATCGACATTTTTGTTGAAGGGAACGAGCCCCTTGAGCCCGCTCACTTTACGCAGCCCGATGAAATTGAGACTGCAATAGGTAAGCACTGCGCTGCCCTTATTGAGGATGGTGCTACCCTTCAAATGGGTATTGGAGCTATTCCTAACGCCGTATTGGCTCAGCTTGGAAATCACAAAAATGTTGGTATTCACACCGAGATGTTTGCCGATGGAGTACTTCCTCTCGTTGAGAAGGGAGTTATAAATGGAGCTTGCAAAGGTATTGATAAGGGTAAAATGGTATCTACTTTCCTTATGGGCTCTCAAAAGGTGTACGACTTTATTCACAATAACCCCTTAGTGTTGATGATGGATGTTGGTTACACTAACGATCCTTTTATCATTGCAAAGAATCCCCGTGTAACAGCAATTAACTCAGCCCTTCAGGTGGATTTAACGGGGCAGGTTTGTGCCGATTCACTAGGAACTAAGTTCTTCTCGGGTGTAGGTGGACAAGTCGATTTTATTTATGGTGCTTCGCGCTCAATAGGAGGGAAGGCTATTATTGCTATGCCATCTGTAACCAATAAGGGCGTGAGCAAAATTGCTCCAACCCTTAACGATGGAGCAGGTGTTGTTACAACACGTAATCACATTCACTGGTTTGTAACCGAATATGGTGCTGTAAATCTGTACGGAAAAACCTTGCAAGAACGTGCCCGCTTACTTATTAGCGTTGCTCATCCAGATCATAGAGAAGCGCTGGATAAAGCAGCTTTTGAGCGATATGGTTCGCACTACAAGTTTATGTTTTAATATAGTTTTGGTTATGCAAAAGGGCTTCACTGGTAAACGGTGGGGCCTTTTTCTTTTGATATAATAGGCCTAATGGGAGCAAAAAAATTAGTGTAAAATATAGATACCTCTAGATACTTTGGATTGACTATTTAGTAATTTTAGTTTACCAACTAAAATAAGCCAATATGGATGAAAATTGCCCCAAAGTAGCTAAGTGTAGATTGTTTAACAATCAAATACTTAAGCGAGCAGAATCTGCGGAAACATACCGGAATCTATACTGTAAAGCAGGTCAGCCTAGGTGGTCGAACTGCAAACGTTACATGGTTTCGGAGAAATTTGGGTCTTGCCCAGATTATGTTCTACCAAACTCCACCTTTAGTTTAGACGAGATACAGAATAGAATGCGTAAGGAAGGTTTGCTGGTGTAGTAAGATATTTTGTAACGCTTGTTGATTGGCAAAAAAATAGGGTATCCAACTGGATACCCTATTTTTTAATATGTAACGCTTAGCTACTCTTGGTTGATAACAATTTTCTCAATTTTATCTCCAGCCCGAATAGCATCAATTACATCTACTCCTTCATAAACCTTTCCAAAGCAGGTGTGGTTTCTATCAAGATGGCTAGTGTTGGTTCTTGAGTGGCAAATAAAGAACTGTGAACCACCAGTGTTACGTCCTGCATGAGCCATAGAAAGTACACCCCTATCGTGATACTGGTTTCCACCAGTTAGCTCGCAGTTAATTTTATAGCCAGGACCACCTGTACCAACCCTAGGATCCTTAATGTCCTTTGAAAAAGGGCATCCTCCTTGAATCACAAAATCAGGAATAACCCTGTGGAATGCTAAGCCGTTGTAATAGCCTTCGTTTGCAAGTTTGCAAAAGTTATCAACGGTATTTGGGGCATCCTCTTCGTAGAATTTAACCTTCATAATACCTTTAGCGGTATGGATTTCGGCTGTTCTCATTATTCTTGTTGATTAGTATAATTTTTACAATTAGGTTACAAAAGTACTAATAACGCTACAACGAAAAAAGATGTGGTTTACTGTTTATACACAACTGCGTTAATGTTCATTCCTGCTCCAACTGATGCAAACATAATAATATCGCCGCTGCTAATAGCATGGCCATTGTGGTTTTTACGAAGTATCATGTCGTACAGCGTAGGGATAGTGGCCACAGAGCTGTTCCCCATTTCGGCAATATTCATGGGCATTACCTTGCTAAGGTCGCACTTAAGCTTGTACAGCTTAAAGAATCTCTGAACAATGGCCTCGTCCATTTTCTCGTTAGCCTGATGGATAATAATTTTTGTGAGTTCTTCTACTGGTAGCCCCGTTTTGTCGTAAGCCGTTTTCATGGCAGCGGGCACATTGGAAAGTGCGTACTCATATACTTTCCGTCCAAGCATTTTTATGTACTTGGTTGAGCTGTCATTGGTTGGATTGTTAGTTTTATCCATGTAAATATAGCCAACCTCCTCTTGGGTGTGAGCAGCAACCGCAGTGCTAATTATTCCCCTTTGCGTGTCGCTTAGCTCTTTTTCCAGAATTACTGCACCTGCGCCATCGGAAAAAATCATTGAATCCCTATCGTTCTTGTCAATGGTTCGCGATAGCGTTTCGGCACCAATTATCAGGCACTTATTGGCCATTCCTGCGCGTATAAAAGCATCGGCTTGTATAAGGGCTTGAATCCAGCCTGGGCATCCAAAAAGTATATCGAAGGGAACGCAGTTCGGGTTTTTTATGCCCAACTTATGTTTAACCCTCGATGCAAGGCTGGGTACAGCATCGCTTTGGTTGGAACCGTAGGTGATATCGCCAAAGTTGTGCGCTACAATTATTTGATCTAGCTCCTCAGGGTTTATCCCTGCACTTTCTATGGCTTTTAGTGCGGCTTGTGTGGCTAAATCGGAGGCAGTTTGATTGTTGTTAGCGTAGCGGCGGTACTTAATTCCTGTGATATCTTTAAACTTGTCAATTATTTGGCTAATTGGACTGTCTATTTCCATTTTATCGGCACTAAAAAACCTATGCTCCATAAAATCTGTGTTCGATACCGTTACATCAGGAATAACGGAGCCTGTTCCTGTAATTACCGTGTTAAGGATTTTCATAGTTTACAATTTTAAACGACAGTTGTGTTTCGATGCAAGCTATGAAATGCATATCAAAAAAGCAAAGCATCGGGTAAATCGATTGTGACTTACTCTTCTTGGTTTAGCCTAACGGCTTTTTGTACTCCCTTTATGCGGGTTAGCTTGTAAAGCAACATTTCAAGGTGCTTTGTGTCGGGAATAAGAACCTGAACCTTACCTTCGAATACCCCATTCGATGACGAAAAGGATATGCTTCGCATGTTAACCTTTAAATCGCGGCTAATCACCTCCGAAATTCGGTTAACCAGTCCCAGCTCGTCTATTCCAGTTATTCTAATTGTGGTTTGGAAGGAGTTGGATGTGCCGCTCTCTTTCCACTTGGCTTTTACCACTCGGTACCCGTACTTGGCTAGGAGTTGGGCTGCGTTGGGACAGTTAGTGCGGTGTATTTTTATCCCTTCGTTAATGGTTACAAAGCCAAAAACATCATCTCCAAAAATAGGGTTACAGCATTTTGATAGCTTAAAGTCAATGTTTACTAGGCGCTCATCAATAACAAGGTAATCGTCGGTTACAGGCTCATGTGTAGGCTGAGACGTTTTAACGGGTTCAACCACCTTTTCCTCTATGTTTCCTTTTTCGGGTTGGGTGAGTATGGTTTTTACCTGTGCAATATCAAATTTGCCGCTGGCAACCATCTCGTACAGCTCGCTTGTGCTTTTTAGTTTCAGGTATTTTTGAACTAGCCTAATGCTCTCCTCTGGATCTGCTATTTTCCAGTTCTTAAGTCTGCGTAGGAGCAGCTCGCGACCATGCATAACCTGCTTAAACTCCTCCTCGCGAATGCTTTGCTTGATTTTGGATTTAGCCTTTGATGTGGTAACAATGCTCAGCCAATCATTTTTAGGCTTTTGATTCTTTGCGGTGATAATTTCAACCACATCGCCGTTTTGTAGCGTATGTTTTATGGAAACGTTTTTGTTGTTTACCTTCCCGCCAACGCATTGGCTACCTATTTGTGAATGAATATCAAAAGCAAAGTCTAGCACCGTTGCTCCAGCTGGTAGCTTGCGTAAATCGCCCTTGGGGGTAAACACAAAAATCTCCTTACTGTATAGGTTCAGCTTAAAGGTATCAACAAAATCTTCGTGCGAGGTCTCGTTATTCTCTATAAACTCTCTTATTTGAGCCAGCCAAGCATCAATGCCCTGCTCTTGCTTACCGCCCTTGTACTTCCAGTGAGCCGCCAACCCCTTTTCCGCAATTTCGTCCATGCGACGGGTTCTTATTTGCACCTCAACCCACTTCTTTTCTGGACCAACAACGGTGGTATGTAACGATTCATAGCCATTACTTTTAGGAACTGAGATCCAGTCCCTAAGCCGTTCTGGATTAGGGGTGTACCAGTCGGTTATGATGGAGTAAACCTGCCAGCAATCGGATTTCTCTCTTTCGGGTGGGCTATTAAGGATTATTCTTATGGCAAAAACATCCATTACATCCTCAAACTCAACACCTTTTTGCTGTAGCTTTTTCCAAATGGAATGGATGGATTTTGTGCGTCCCTTTATTTCGAAGTCAAATCCACGCTTTTCCAGCTCTGCTTCAATAGGGGGAATAAACTCCCTAATAAACCTATTACGCCTAGAGGTGGTGTTCTTCAGTTTTTTAATTATCTCCTTGTACTCCTCGTTGTTGGTGTACTTCATGGAGAGATCTTCCATTTCCGATTTTAATCGGTACAAGCCCAGCCTATGGGCTAGTGGAGCGTATAGGTAAAACGTTTCCCAAGAGCGCTTTAGCTGTATATCGCTGGGTTCGTAGCTTAGGGATCGCATAACCTCTAACCTGTCGGCAAGCTTAATTAGTATTACCCTAGCATCCTTAGCAAGGGTAAAAATAAGCTGCCTAAAGTTTTCCGATTGTGTTTTATGATCTTTAGGATCGAGGTTCGATATTTTTGTAAGGTTTTCAACAATTTCGGCAGTGGTTTTATCAAACTGCTTCTCTATTTCAATTGCATTTAAAAAGCCCAACTCAATGGTTTCGTGAAGTAGTGCGCATACAATTGCTGTAGTTCCAAGCCCAATTTCATCAACACAAATTCTGGCAACATCAATAAGGTGGTAAATGTATGGTTCTCCCGAACCCTTACGCTTATTCTCGTAGAATTTTGAAACCAGAGAAAAGGCCTTTCTTATTACTTTAACCTCCTCGGGCGACAAGTTGCTTTTTGCTGAGCGAAGCAAGCCTCGGTAGCGATTAACAATGCCCTTCCGTTCCTTCTCTGTAATCTCTAGTTGGTTCATTGCTCCATGTCCATTAGGTGAACTGTAAATATATGAAAAAGTGAAATGTGACCATTGGGCTATTGGCATTTGCTTTTTTATAGTTTTGTTAAAGATTGAAAAACCATATTTGTAGGCAGTGGTATAAGGATTATGCATTGCTGTTTTCTTACTATATTTAACGCAAATTTTTGCAAATGGAACCCGAAAACGCGAAGCAAAGAATACAGCAGTTGGTCGATGAGCTTAATCGGCATAACCATTTGTATTATGTTCTTTCATCGCCTGCCATATCCGATTTTGAGTACGATAAGCTGCTTAAGGAGCTGGAGCAACTAGAACAGCAGTTTCCCAGTTTGGTTGATCCTTACTCACCTACACAGCGTGTTGGCAGCGACCTTACCGGAGAGTTTGTACAGGTAAAGCATAAGTACCAAATGTTATCGTTGGCCAATACCTATTCCCCTGAGGAGCTAACCGATTTTGATGCGAGGGTACGCAAGGTTATTGATAGCGGGCTAGAGTATGTTTGCGAGCTTAAGTACGATGGGGTGGCCATTGGGATTACTTACCGTAATGGTGTTTTGGCTCAGGCTGTAACCCGTGGCGATGGAACGGTTGGCGACGATGTAACAGCCAATGTTAGAACCATAAAATCGATTCCTATAAAGCTGCATGGCGATGATTTCCCTGCTGAGTTTGAGATAAGAGGGGAGATTGTAATGCCCCGAAATGTTTTTGATAGCATTAACAAGCAGCGTGAGGTTGATGGCGATGCACCCTTTGCCAACCCGCGAAATGCAGCCTCTGGCACCCTAAAGTTGCTAGATCCCAATGTAGTGGCAAGTAGAAAGCTCGACTGCTACTTGTACTACGTACTAGGCGAAAATTTGCCATACGAGTCGCACTACCAGAACCTTGTTAAAGCCCGTGAATGGGGCTTTAAGGTTCCCCACACCATACATTTGGCCACCAGCATTAATAATGTACTTGACTTTATAAATGATTGGGAAACCAAACGTCACAGCTTACTCTTTGATACCGATGGCGTAGTGGTAAAGGTAAATAGCCTTAAGCAACAAAAGGCTCTTGGGTTTACAGCCAAAACGCCACGTTGGGCAATTGCCTATAAGTATAAAGCAGAACAGGCAGCAACGGAGCTGCTCTCCATCGATTTTCAGGTTGGGCGCACTGGTGCTATAACCCCTGTGGCCAACCTAATGCCCGTTCAGCTTGCTGGAACTACAGTAAAAAGAGCCTCGCTGCACAATGCCGACCAAATAGCACTGCTGGATATTAGAGTAGGAGATATGGTGCTTGTGGAAAAGGGTGGAGAAATAATTCCCAAGATTGTGGGTGTTGATACCTCCAAACGACCACAGGAGGCTATTCCTTTTGAGTTTATTACAGCTTGTCCTGAGTGTGGTGCGGCATTGGTAAGACCAGAGGGCGAGGCAAAGCACTACTGCCCAAACGACACGGGTTGTCCGCCTCAAATTAAAGGGCGTATCGAACATTTTATAAGTCGCAAAGCGCTTAACATTGATGGATTAGGCGAGGAGACCGTTGAGTTGCTGTACAGCAAGGGTTTGATTCACGATGTTGCCGATTTGTACACACTATCAAAGGAGCAGCTTCTAGAACTTGATCGCTTTGCTCAGAAATCGGCTGATAATGCCATTGCTAGCATCAAAAAGTCGCTGGAAATACCTTTTCCTAGAGTTCTATTTGGCATAGGCATAAGGTATGTTGGTGAAACAACTGCCAAAAAGTTGGCTCAGCACTTTGAGTCGCTCGAAGCCATAATGAATGCCACAACCGACGATCTTTTAGCTGTTGATGAGGTTGGAGAAAGAATTGCAGCCAGCATAAAAGAATTTTTTTCAATCCCAAAAAACCGCGATATTGTGAGCCGTTTGCGCGAGTTTGGATTGCAACTTCAGGTGGACAAATCGCAATTTGAAGCCCTTTCGGCCAAGCTAGATGGAATGAATGTTGTAATTTCGGGTTCGTTCTCATCCATATCCAGAGAGGAGCTAAAAGAGCTAATTGCAAAGCATGGAGGTAATAACCAAAGCGCTGTATCGGGAAATACAACCATGCTGGTTGCTGGCGATAAGATTGGCCCAGCTAAGCTGGACAAAGCGCGGAAACTGGGTGTAAGAATAGTAAGTGAGGAGGAATTTTTTAAGTTAATTCAGTAGAAATAATATTATAATCAATGGGAAAGCCCTTTCAAAAACTAAGGTTTAACGTTGGAGTGTCTGCTCTAAACAAGGCACTAAAAGGTTTTACCAGACGCAAACTAGTTTACAACCTCGATTCCGCAAGAAGGGTTGGCATTGTGCTCCCGCTTGTTAGCCAAACCGATTTTGATACAGCAATTAAGTTCTCAGAGTATCTTCGTGCTAAAAATTTGGAGATATGTATCCTAGGCTATTTCCCCGGAAAGGAGATACCCCAGCATTTTATAATGCGACAGGGAACAAATGTTTTCACGGCTAAGGAGCTAAATTGGTACGAGAAACCACAGTCTGAGGTAGTGGATGAGTTTGTGAACACCGACTTTGATATTCTTATCGATTTGTCGCTGGAGCACTACTTCCCCCTTCGATGGCTAATTTCACTTTCGAAGGCAAAGTTTAAGGTGGGTTGCCTTGATTACAGCGGAAATCCCAACGACCTTATTCTAAGCATCGATAAGGCAAAGGGATTACCCCTTTTGGTGGAGCAGGCCAAGCACTACTTATCGGTAATAAATAATAGATTTACAACAGAAGAATCTGCATAGATAAAACCAGAAAAGCTAACGAAAAATGATTGAGAATTTCCGAGGATTGGGTGTAGCTATGGTTACACCCTTTAAACACGACAAGAGCATTGATTTTGATGCCGTCGAGCGACTTGTAGAGCATCTAATTGGTAATGGGGTTGACTACCTTGTTGTTATGGGAACAACTGGTGAGTCGGCTACCCTAAGCGCTGATGAGCGTGAGGACCTAATTCGCTTTATTGTTGATAAGAACGATGAGCGGGTTCCCGTAGTAGTGGGAATAGGAGGGAATAATACCTCAAGCGTGCTTGAAACCATTGACGATTATAACTTCAAGGGGATTGATGCCATCCTTAGCGTAACTCCTTACTATAATAAGCCCACACAAAAGGGGCTGGAGCTGCACTACAAGGCCATTGCTGCGCAATCGCCAGTGCCAGTTATTCTATACAACGTTCCTGGTAGAACGGGTGTAAATATGACTGCCGAAACAACCCTTAAGCTGGCGCACGACCACTCAAATATCATCGCAATAAAAGAGGCCTCGGGAAACATTAACCAGATGTCGTACATTTTACGCGATAGACCAGAGAACTTTTTAGTGATATCGGGCGACGATGGTCTTACCTTACCCCAGCTAGCCCTAGGTATTGATGGCGTTATTTCGGTAGTAGGAAATGCTTTCCCCAAGCAGTTCTCGCGCATGGTTAAGCTAGGCCTAGAGGGCAACTTTGCCGAGGCATCCAAGATCCACCTTAAGATGATAGAGATTATTGATGCTCTATTTGCCGAGGGATCTCCAGGAGGAGTAAAGGCTGCGCTAAATATTTTAGGCCTAATGGAAAACTCCTTGCGTTTACCACTGGTTCCCATTAGCGAATCGGCAAACTATAAGCTATCCCTTCTGATTGAGAATTTTTAGCATCTGTCTCATATTACTGCGAAGCTGGTTGAACAAACCAGCTTTTTTTATGGTTTAACGTGATGTAACTTTTGCTTAGTAATGGTACTTCCTTTTTGATTATTTACCATTATTTGTTACTTTTAAGAGAAACCAAAAACCAACAACTAAGATATGAGCACGCTAGCCACAAATTACCTAGGACTTCAGCTTAAGAACCCCATTATTGCAGCAAGTTCTGGCTTAACCAATAGCCTATCCAATATTATTGAACTTGAGGCAAATGGCGCTGCAGCCGTAGTTATTAAATCTATTTTTGAGGAGGAGATACGGCTTGAGGCCGAGGACAACTTCAACAAGATGACCTCGCAGGGATTTATCTATCCCGAAACCATGGAGTACTTTGATTACGACGAGATGGGCGACCCTGTTTCCGATTACCTTAAGCTCATTTCCGATGCAAAGGCAAAGGTTAAGATACCAATTATAGCCAGTGTAAACTGCGTTAGTGCCGAGAAATGGACCGATTTTGCCAAGCGCATTCAGGATGCTGGCGCCGATGCCATAGAGCTTAACCTATTTGTTCTACCCACCGATTTGGATAGGTCAAGCGACGAGAATGAGCGCATATACTTTGAGGTGATAGAAAAGGTGCTTAAAGTGGTTACCATTCCTGTTGCCATTAAAATTAGCCCCTACCACTCCAGCTTAGCCTCATTCATACAAAGGCTTAGCCGCACGGGTATTAGCGGTATTGTGCTGTTTAACCGATTCTACAATACCGATTTTGACATTCACAGCCTTGAGTTTACTTCAACTAACGTTTTTAGCACACCATCGGAAATAGCCCTGTCGCTACGATGGGTTGCGCTTATGGCCGACAGAGTAGATTGCGACCTTGCCGCATCAACAGGAATTCACGATGGCGATGGCGCTATAAAGCAGCTGCTTGCCGGAGCTAATGCCGTTCAGGTTTGCTCTGCGCTATACCGCAATGGCTTTGGCCATATCTCCCTAATGCTTCGCCAAATGGAGCAGTGGATGAAGGATAATGGGTACAACAGCATCGCCGATTTTAAAGGCAAGATGAGCCAGTCTAGAACATATAACCCTGCTGCATTTGAGCGTGTTCAGTTTATGAAATACTTCAGGGAGCGCGAATAGCTCCCTGTTGATATGTTTTTAAGATTGTTTAAATGTTACAAGGTTATTGCGTACTAACATTGTTGTTTTTATTGCTAAGTTTGCAGGTGGAGGAATTTATACATGAGAGACGAAGGAGATTACTTAAGCTACGACGAAACGCTTAGCATTGTACGCCGGTACGAGAATAGCTTACTTCAGAACCAAAATCCCTTTTTCGATGCAATAGAGTTTGAAGGTATTATTGACTACTATATGGCAGAGAATAATGGGGCAAAGGCTTCTGAGGCTGTTTCCATTGCACTTAAGATGTATCCAAACTCCTCGGAGATTCTGTTACGTAAGGCCGACATGAATGTAATGATGCAGAACTACGAGGAGGCCTTTACAACCTTGCGTTTTCTTGAAGGGGTTGAATCTCGCAACTTTGAGGTTTACCTAATTAAAGGGCAAGCATTTCTTGAAACGGGCCAGCTTCACCTAGCTGAGGAGGCCTTTGATAGAGCCGTTGATCTGAGCATTGAAGATAAGGTTGATACTCTTACTCGTATATCGACCCCTTTGCTTGATATGGACGAGATAAATCTTGGGTGTAAGTACTTGGTAAAGGCTTTTGCCATTGAGCCCGATAACCTTTTTGTGCTCTTCGATTTAGGCTTTTGCTACGAAAGAATGAACGATTTGGATAGAAGTATCTTCTTCTACAATCGTTACCTTGATATAAACCCATTTGCCGCAAGCGTTTGGTACAACATTGCCATTGTACACACCAAAAAGGGACTCTTCGACAAGGCTCTAGACGCATACGACTTCTGTTTGGCCATTGATCCCGAGTATGAGTCGGCGCTACACAACAAGGCAAATACCCTAGCCACACTTGAACGTTTTCCCGAGGCTCTTGAAGCTTTTCAAGAGCTAGTTCAGTACGAGAAGGAGAACGTAAGGGTTTGGTGCTCGTTGGGCGAATGCTATGAGAAACAGGAGATTTTTGATAAGGCCATGGAATGTTACCGTAAGGCCATATCGCTGGATCCTAATCATGCCGAGGCTTACTACGGAATAGGCGTTGTTATGATGGAGACTGGGCAGCCAAGCCTATCGCTTGATTTTATACAGAAAGCCATTTCCCTAGATCCCGAACAGTACGATTTTTGGCTGGGTTTAGGTAAGGTTAATTTTGAGATTGGCCAGCAGGACGAAGCCCTAAAGGCCTACCGCGAGGCGGTACTTATTAATCCCGATGAGGCAGAGGCATACCTTGCCCTAGCCGAGATTTACCTTTACCAAGAGAAGTTTAAGGAGGTGGATACTCTTTTTGATGAGGTTGGAGGAAAGTTTGAAGCAAAT
>ENA-UPXM01004602-UPXM01004602.1-activated-sludge-metagenome-genome-assembly--contig:-NODE-4602-length-14060-cov-5.566298_pt1 | contig 14060 bp, 12 predicted proteins | sample MGYA00238178_ERZ772708 | MGnify/ENA primary metagenome ERZ772708 (study PRJEB29002, sample SAMN05720212) | activated sludge metagenome | isolation source: anaerobic digester from wastewater... | reverse complement strand
TTGTCTTGTTCGTTCAAACAAGCAAATCGCAGCGGCAGTTGCAGCGTTCAAAGACTCAACCGAATTTGTCTGCATGGGTATGCGAATAGACTTTGTGGCAGCTTGAATGGTTTTAGGACTTAATCCAGACCCTTCATTGCCAATCACAAAAGCTGTCGGCGTCGTGAAATCTTGTAGGTATAGCGACTCACCTTGCATGGTGGTGGCGTAACTTGCCCCCTGAAACTGATGCATTACTTTTAAAAAATCAGCACGTTCGACGATAGGCAATACAAACTGCGCGCCCTGCCCGCCCCGTAAGGCTTTTGGTGACCAGGCATCGGTACAGGCTTCAGATAAATACACCACTTCAACACCTGCCGCCGCTGCGGTACGCAACATACTGCCTAAGTTGCCAGGGTCTTGAATATCTTCAAGCATAAGTGCAAAACTGGGGGCTTCGGGGCTGACGAATTTGGGAATGTTCACCAGCGCCAAAACGCCCGTGCTGGTTGCCACAGGCGTAATTTCTGCAAACATCAGCGTGGGTAACATGACTGTTGCAATATGCTCAAGCGATTGAATTAAACTGGTTGCTTCAACACTACTTTTGCCTTCTGGGATAATTAACACTTCAGGCTCACCAAAAGCCGCCATGTACGCTTCAATCAAGTGCACGCCATCGAGCAAAGTTTTGCCCTCGGCACGGCGCTCACGCGCATTTTCTGAAAGCTTTTTATAATATTTGAATACCGGGTTATCGCGCGAGGTAATGTGCTTAAAACTCATAAAATCCTAATTAGCTCAAAGATTGTTTACAAAATCTAACGTTAGTTTAACCCAAACAAGGTTGTATGCATGCCCGCTTTGCAGTAAATTGGCAGGGCAGTTTCCATTCAACAAAAATTATATTCAATACGGAGGGTGAGATGTCATTAACAAAACGTTCATTAGCAGAATTAATCGGTACATTTTGGTTGGTATTAGGCGGTTGTGGTAGCGCCGTGCTCGCAGCAGGTATCCCAGATTTGGGCTTAGGGTATTTAGGCGTTTCATTTGCATTTGGCTTAACGGTTGTCACCATGGCGTATGCCATTGGCCATATTTCGGGTTGCCATTTAAACCCAGCAGTATCAATTGGCTTGGTCGCTGGCGGCCGCTTTAAGGCTGCAGAGTTACCACACTACATTGTGGCTCAGGTGATTGGCGCAATACTGGCGGCCTTGTTGATTAAAACTATTGCCAGCGGTGCCGAAGGCTTTGTAGGTGGGTTGGCCTCAAACGGCTTTGCGGAGCACTCGCCGCATGGTTACAGTCTAGTGGCTGGGTTAATCACAGAAATCGTGATGACAGCCATGTTCTTGTTCATCATTATGGGGGCTACCGATAAACGCGCGCCAGCGGGCTTAGCACCTATTGCAATTGGTTTTACACTGGTGCTTATCCATTTAATTAGCATTCCCGTCACCAACACTTCAGTGAACCCTGCGCGCAGTACTGGGCCGGCGTTACTTGAAGGTGGCATTGCCTTGCAGCAACTTTGGCTGTTTTGGATTGCTCCGATTATTGGTGCGGTAATTGGCGCGGTAGCTTATAAAACCGTTAGCGAAGAATAAAGCCCATTGTAGGAGAGGTCAATGACCGCTCCTACATGAACAACGCCCACTTTTTGTGGGCGTTTTGTTATCTAACGCTATAATAGCGCATGGCAAAAAAACTCGATTTAGAACGCATTTTAAAAAACCAAGGCTTTGGCGCACGTAAGCTTTGCCGCATCATGATTATCAATGAAGAAATCACCGTCAATGGCGAAATGTGTGATGATCCCAGCGCAGAATTTGAACTGGAAAACTTGAAGTTCACTGTTAAAGGCGAGCCATGGGAATACCGCGAAAAGTCTTACTTGATGATGCACAAACCAAGCAATTACGAGTGCTCACACAAAACACAGCATCACCCGACCATTTACAGCCTGCTGCCCCATCCGCTGGTGGAACGGGGCGTGCAATGTATTGGCCGACTGGATGAAGACACTACCGGGTTGATTTTGATTTCAGACGATGGCCAATTTATCCACAAAATGAGCTCACCCAAGCACAAAGTGCCCAAAATTTATGAAGTGACCTGCAAGCACCCTGTCAGCGATGATCAAATCGCGCACATTTTACAAGGCGTGCAGTTGGTTGATGAAGACGCGCCAATTGCCGCACTTCATTGCACCCGCGTTTCAGACAACGTCATTCACATGATGCTGGCTGAAGGAAAATATCACCAAGTGAAGCGTATGGTAGCCGCCATCAGCAACCGCGTAGAAGGCTTAAAGCGCATTCAAATTGGTGAACTGCAACTGCCGCAGGATTTAGCCGTAGGTAAATGGCGCTGGCTAACGGCAGAAGATATGTTAAAGCTCGGTGTGAAATAGTTAGTGTAACAATATGAAAAATAACTTATTATTACTTTAAAACCTCACAAAAAAGGACGTTTTTATGCAAAAAATGATCTGCATTAAATTACTTGCTGTTCTGTTTCTTGCGGGTAGCCAACATGCATTTGCAGAAGTCTATAAGCAAATTGACGGCAAAGGCCGCGTCACTTATACCGATAAACCCGCCTTAATTCAACCGAACACAAACAAGGCAACGACAGTTCAAACGACAACGGCAAAGTCCAGTGCCGCACAAGGCACAGCCCGGACTGCGCAGCCTTTAGCCACCACAACCAGCATTCCTATCACCACCACGCCGAGTGATACCTCTAACCGCTATTCAGGGCATGGCCGCAGCAATTATATTGCCTACACCACATCCAATTCCAGCATACTACCATTTTTAGAAAACCCCAAACCAGTGATACGCGCATGGCTTCTCAGCCACGTTTGGCGTATGTTTGCTTTTAGTCCTTATTACGACAATAAGCTTTCCAGATCACCACCTGCATGGCTTTATAAAGACGCTTACGCGGTTTACCCTACCGGCAATCAGCAAGAAACCATGACACTGGATAACGCCACTGAATTCATCTTGCGTGATGCCAATGGTCAGCTTTTATATATTCCTTATGATTGTAAAAATGGTAGTTGCCCGCAACTGGCTGCTGATGTTGGCAATCAGGCTTTTCGAGATTTATGGATTAAACAGGCGCGTGGCAAGCTCGCCCTTGGTTACAAGGGCATTCATGTGGATGACGTGAATTTAGATTGGCGCGTGAGCGATGGCCATGGCAATTTCACCGTGCCGATTGACCCGCGCACCAATAAACCCATGACACTTGCGGATTGGCGTCGTTATTTTGCAGAATTTACCGAGCAAATTCGCGCGGCCTTTCCAAATACAGAAATCGTACATAATTCACTTTGGTGGGTACCCGATACCGACCCGTTTGCTGCACGCCAATTAAAGGCTGCCAATATCATCAATATTGAACGTGGCGTGGTGGATGACGGCTTAACCCATGGTAGTGGCCCTTTTGGCTTTGAAACCTTGCTTGATTACGTGGATAAACGCCATGCGCACGGCACCAACGTGCTGTATTTTGCTTACGGTACCACCCAAACAGCATGCGAATATAATTTGGCCAGCTATTTTCTGACCAGCACTGGCAAAGATGGCACGACTTGCCTATATGCAAACGCGCCGGATAACTGGTGGAAAGGTTATGATGTGGCACTTGGCAACCCAGTTGGCGAGAGAAGCAAGCTGGCGAATGGCGTCTTAAGACGCAACTATCAAAATGGCGTTGTGCTGGTGAATCAACCTGGCGCACCTACAGTAACGACGAGCTTGGCGGGAAAATTCAAAACGCTACCTGGCTCGAATTCCGCCACTATCACGACCACTGAAATTCCGTCCAGCACCGCTTCACAGCCTTATTTATCTAACGCCGCCAGCACCACCACACATGTCACACTGGAAGAAAAACGCGGTGTTATTTTGCTCTATGATGCCCCCTGAAGTCAGCTAAAAAATAATGCGCGTAACGTCGCGTATGACCTTATCATTCAGAGATAAAAAACGTTTCATTTGATGTATTTTATACGCCAACCTTTTTAGCACCTCTGCGAGCCTTATAAATAAAGGCTCGCAGAGCATAAAATTTTTCTCGTAGGTTTTAATTGTCAGAAACAGAATCAAATTTAACTGATTTACCAGCCCCCAAAGCGCCTACCTTTGGGGAAGCGTTTTGGTATTGGCTAAAACTCGGCTTTATCAGCTTTGGTGGCCCGGCCGGTCAAATCGCTATCATGCATCAAGATTTGGTTGAGAGAAAACGGTGGATTTCAGAAAAGCGTTTTTTGCATGCGCTCAATTATTGCATGGTGTTACCCGGCCCCGAAGCGCAGCAATTGGCCACCTATATCGGCTGGCTGATGCATAAAACGTGGGGTGGCATAATTGCGGGCGGCTTATTTGTGCTCCCTTCATTGCTGATTCTCATTGCGCTGAGCTGGGGCTATATGCGTTTTGGCGATTTGCCTCAAGTAGCCGCTATTTTATACGGCATTAAACCTGCGGTAGTGGCCATTGTGTTATTTGCCGCATACCGCATTGGCAAGCGCATTCTAAATAATGCGATGTTATGGGCGATTGCCATTTTTGCTTTTATGGCAATAAGTGTGCTGCACTTACCTTTTCCGGCCATTATTGCTGTGGCGGCATTGTTTGGCCATGTTGCAAATCACTACTACCCGAAACAGTTTAATTTTAACAACAGCCATGCCGCAGCAAGCAAAAGGTTTGGCGCCGCCGTGATTGATGACACAACCCCTACTCCCGCGCATGCACATTTTAGCTGGTCCACACTTTGGCGCAGACTGGCGATGGGTTTGGGCGTGTGGCTTACAGCGATGGCGATGTTGATTTTTTCACAAGGCTGGCAAACAGCGCTTACGCAGATGGCCTGGTTTTTTACAAAAGCCGCCATGCTCACTTTTGGCGGCGCTTATGCAGTATTGCCTTACGTTTATCAAGGCGCGGTTGAGCATTACCAGTGGCTCACACCGCACCAAATGATGGATGGTCTGGCGCTAGGTGAAACCACACCCGGGCCGCTTATTATGGTGGTGGCGTTTGTGGGCTTTGTTGGCGGCTGGTCACAAACCGTGTTAGGCGCAGAAAACTTAGTTTTATCAGGCGTGTTGGCGGCCACTGTGGTGACATTTTTCACTTTTTTGCCTTCTTTTCTGTTCATTTTTATTGGTGCGCCACTCATCGAGTCAAGCCAAAATAATCTCAAACTCACTGCCCCGCTCAATGCCATTTCTGCGGCTGTCGTCGGCGTGATTGTGAGCTTAGGCGTATTTTTTGCACAGCACATTTTTGTGCCAGAAGCCCCTTTTAAAGTAGATTATTTGGCTATCCTCATTACATTATTTTCACTCGTAGCACTGGTAAAATGGAACTTGAGCATCATCAAACTCGTCCTATTTTGCGGCCTCATTGGCGTAATCAATCACTTTTTTTTAATATAGAAACCAATCTTATGAAACGTTTAATACTCCTGCTAACATTGTGCTTAAGTGCATGTATGGGTGAAATGCCAAAAGGTGTGCAAGCCGTGGATAATGTAGATGCCCAGCAATACTTAGGCACTTGGTATGAAATTGCCCGGCTCGACCACCGCTTTGAGCGCGATTTAGAGCAAGTTACCGCCAATTACAGCCTGCGTGACGACGGCGGCATAAAAGTGATTAACCGTGGCTACAACGTCAAAAATAAAGCATGGAAAGAAGCCGAGGGCAAAGCGTATTTTGTTGAACCCGCGCACAAAGATGGCACTTATAACGGCAAATTGAAAGTCTCATTTTTTGGCCCGTTTTATGGGCCATACCACATCATCGCGCTGGATAAAACGCTCTACAACTACGCCATGGTGACGAGCGGCAAAGAGTATTTATGGATTTTATCGCGCACCCCGCAACTTACTTACCCAATCAAACAAGAACTGATGTCGCAAGCCAAAGCGCTCGGTTATGCCACGGAAAATTTAATCTTTGTGAAGCAAGCCAATCAGGTGGAATATGAATCTGGCCGGCATGTGGTCCATTAGCCAAATTCTCGCATCTTCTTGACCACGCCTCTGTAAGCCTTTATTTATTCTGTAAGCCTTTATTTATAAGGCCTACAGGGCAGCGAAAATCTCTCGGGGTCAGATTCAGATTTTTAATTGAAGTTTTAAGAGTATTTCCGCTTGTTTTCATGTAAACGTTTGGGCCGTACACTGCGCTCTAATTGTTCGCCGCGCACAGTGGTGATTGGCTTATTTGAAAGCGGTTGCCAGGCAGGAATTAAGCAATGCTTACCACTGCCAATCAAATCTTCCCGACCCATTTTTTTCAGCGCCTCACGTAACATCGGCCAGTTATTGGGGTCGTGATAGCGAATAAACGCTTTGTGCAGTTTGCGCACGTTGCCTGCTTTTGGAATCGGCACGTTTTCAGAATCTGCCGTCACTTTACGTAGCGGATTTTTGCCAGAATGATACATGGCGGTTGCCATCGCCATGGGCGTGGGGGTAAATGTTTGCACCTGGTCGAGCTTGAAATCATATTTTTTTAGCCAAAGTGCTAAATTCAGCATGTCTTGGTCAGTGGTACCTGGGTGCGCGGCAATAAAGTAAGGAATCAGATATTGCTTTTTACCGGCCTCTGCACTGAATTTTTCAAACATCGCTTTAAATTCATCGTAAGCGTCCATGCCCGGTTTCATCATTTTGCTTAAAACATTTTCCTCAGAGTGCTCTGGGGCAATTTTGAGGTAGCCGCCAACATGATGCTGCACAAGTTCTTTGACATACTCGGGCGATTTCACCGCTAAATCGTAACGCACACCACTGCCGATTAAAATCTTTTTCACCCCCTTGATGGCACGCGCCTTGCGATAAAGCTGAATAAGCGCGCTGTGGTCGGTATTCAAATTATCGCAAACACCGGGATAAACACAGCTCAACTTGCGGCAATTTTTCTCAATTTCTTCACTTTTGCAGGCGATGCGGTACATATTGGCTGTCGGGCCGCCAAGGTCTGAAATCACGCCGGTAAAGCCATCCACTTTATCGCGGATTTCTTCGACTTCTTTGAGAATGCTCGCTTCGCTACGGCTTTGAATAATGCGGCCTTCATGCTCGGTAATACTGCAAAAAGTGCAGCCGCCAAAGCAGCCGCGCATGATATTGACACTAAACCGTATCATTTCCCAAGCAGGGATTTTGGCATTGTTATAAATGGGATGTGGTGCACGCGCATACGGCAAGTCGTACACATAATCCATCTCTTTTGTGGTGAGCGGAATCGGCGGCGGATTGAGCCATACCTCGCGGTCACCATGCTTTTGCACTAACGCGCGGGCATTGCCAGGGTTTGCCTCTAAATGCAGCACACGCGAGGCGTGCGCGTACATCACTGGATTGTTTGCTACTTCTTCGTACGACGGCAAGCGCACCACTTGCGTTGTTCTATCGGCTTTTGCTGCTTTCAATCTTACGTTAGGCACCATTTCAATCGATTTTGTCCCCGCAGGCAATGCTGATGGTATGGAATCGGTAGCACAACTGGCATCTGCTTTATCCAATTTCATCTCATACGGGTCAACGTGCTTTTCCACCACGCCCGGGCGGTCTAACTTGGTACTTTCAATCTCGCTCCAGCCATCGGGGATGGCTTTATGCAAAAACGCAGTGCCGCGTATGTCTTGAATATCAGCGACTTTTTCGCCTTTAGCAATACGGTGGCTCAATTCCACCAGCGCGCGCTCGGCGTTGCCATACAGTAAAATATCCGCTTTTGAATCCACTAAAATACTGCGGCGTACTTTGTCACTCCAATAATCATAATGCGCAATGCGGCGCAAACTGGCTTCAATACTACCTATCACCAACGGCACGTCAGAATACGCCTCGCGACAGCGCTGCGAATACACCAGCACCGCGCGGTCCGGGCGCTTGTTCGGTGCGGCATCAGGCGTGTATGCGTCATCGGAACGGATTTTACGGTCGGCCGTATAGCGGTTGACCATACTGTCCATATTACCCGCAGTCACGCCAAAGTAGAGATTGGGCTTACCTAAGGCTTTAAAAGCGCTGGCATTTTGCCAATCAGGTTGCGCGATAATCCCCACGCGAAAACCTTGCGCCTCCAGCAAACGCCCAACCAGCGCCATGCCAAAACTTGGGTGGTCAATATAGGCATCGCCAGAAATCAAAATAATGTCGCAACTATCCCAACCCAGCGCATCCATCTCGGCACGCGTCATCGGCAACATTTTGGCCGTGCCAAACCGTTTCGCCCAATAGGGGCGATAGGAATGAATCGGCTTAGCCAGCATGGTGGTATAGTGTTCCAAAGTTTCTACACAATCAATAAAAGTGCGCGCATTTTACGCGCTAATGGTTTGATTAAAAAGCTTTTTTTAAAGATAAATTCCTCTCAATAACCCTAAAATATTTAGGCTTTAAAGCAAATCCACGCCAAAGTGACGCATTATCAAAGCAAAACCCCAAAAAACCAGTATCGTAAATACAATGCAACTGATTAGCGTATAGACAAAGCCAATTTTTGGCAGCAAATAAGGAAACAGCAAAAACATCGGCAAGGTCGGTAACACATACCAAAATGTATAGTAGGCATGATTGGCGATTTTGCTGGCGGGCTGGTGCTCAACGTACAGCCAAATCAGCGTGAGCACTGTTACCAGCGGCAAGGCAGCGATTAACCCGCCTAATTTGTCACTACGTTTGGCAAGCTCAGAAACCAGCACCACAACGCCTGCGGTAATAAGATATTTCAAGAGAATATATTGCACCCTAGCTCCTTAATGTTTAGTGAGAATGTCCATCGTGTCCGCTTGGTTTACGCACCTGAACCTCTATTGCAGTTGGTGTATCACGCGCTGGTTGTCTGTTTGCTTCTGGTAATTCACCGTTAAACTCATAAGCAACCGTCCCCGCAGGATGTTGATATGGCCCTGGATCACGGTAATCATTTTTTGCCAGACCATCGCGCACTTTAAGCGTTGAAAACATGCCGCCCATGCTGATATCGCCATATTGCCCTTTACCCATCATCATGGGCAGCGTATTTTCGGGTAACGGCATGTCCATCATATTGGCCATATCGGTCATTTCTGCCATACCTGTTTCACCCATCGGCATATAATCTGGCACTAGATTAGTCATTTTATCTACTAGATCATCTTGCTTGACCCCAAGCGAAGTCGGCACTTGATGCCCCATCGCGTTCATGGTGTGATGGCTTTTATGGCAATGTATCGCCCAATCACCCAACTCGTTGGCCACAAACTCAATCGCACGCATTTGCCCGACACCGATATCAGTCGTCACTTCTGGCCAGCGCGCGCTTGGTTGCACCCAGCCGCCATCGGTACCTGCCACTTGAAACTCGTGTCCATGTAAATGAATCGGGTGATTTGTCATGGTTAAATTGCCAATACGAATGCGCACTTTATCATTTTTGCGCACTACCAGCGGGTCTATGCCGGGAAATACTCGGCTATTCCATGTCCATAGATTGAAATTCAACATCGTATTGATGCGTGGCTTATAACTACCTGGCTCAATATCATAGGCATTGAGCAGAAAAATGAAGTCTCTATCCACAGCCATGAATTTTGGATTTTTTGGGTGCGTCACCCAACTCCCCATCAAACCCATCGCCAGTTGCGTCATTTCATCCGCATGCGGATGATACATAAACGTACCTGCGCGCTTGGCCTCAAACTCGTAGACAAAGGTTTTACCGGGTGGAATGGCGGGCTGCGTTAAGCCACTCACACCGTCCATACCATTTGGCAAGCGCTGACCGTGCCAATGCACACTGGTAATTTCTGGCAGACGATTCGTCACAAAAATACGCACCCTATCCCCCTCTACTACTTCAATTGTGGGTCCTGGGCTTTGGCCGTTATAACCCCATAAATGGGCTAGCATGCCAGGAGCGATTTCTCGCACAACGGGCTCTGCAACTAGATGAAACTCCTTTACCCCATTTTTCATGCGCCATGGCAAACTCCAGCCGTTTAACGTCACTACGGGCTGATAAGGCCGGCCTGTTGTAGGGTGCAATGACGCTTGTGTATTGGCATTTTCTGCAGAAACAATGTCTGGAAGTGCAGCAAGTGCCACTTTATTGACGGCACTTAAGGCCACCCCAGCACACGCCAATTTAAAGAAATCTCGTCTTGTGAAATGATGTTCTGTGGTCATGATTATTTTCCTTCCAAGCTGGCTGGTTTGCCTATAAGTGCCCTATTGAGTGCAGTTTCAGCCAGCCAGAATTCATTTAAGGTATTGATATAAGCTTTCACGCTCGCCACCTGCGCACGGGCATCTGCGAACAACTCAAAAGGACTCACCAGCATACCGTTGTAACGCAACTGATTTTCAGTCAGAATTTTTTTTCGCATTGGCACAATGTCGTCGCGATAATGTTTCGCCATTTCATAAGTGGTTAGATAATGGTTATAAGCCTCGCGAACTTCAGATTGCGCATTTGAGGCCATTTGTGCAGCGTGATGCACCGATTGCATATAAATAGCCTCTGCCCGGGCAACTTTTGCATCCCCCCAGTCAAACAAGGGCAATTCAAAGGCAATATCCACACCTTTTTTATAGGCATCCCCTCGTCTACCCTCCAGCACTCTGGCTGGGCCAATTTCAAGCACATTAATAAAGCGCGTGGTTTTGGTCAGGCCAAGTTGCTTGGCCAGCGCGGTGGTATCTAAACGTAAGGCTTGCAAATCCAGCCGCTGCTCAAATGCTGTTTTTTCTAGTGGCTGTAATTCAGAAGCGGTTTTAGGTAAATCGGGCAAACGCTTTTCTAACTGAAGTTGTTCTGCAGACACTCCAAGCAGTCGTGCCAGCGACGCATGAGCACGATTTTGCATTTGTTGAGCACTGGTATATTCCAGCATTGCGTCTACATAAAAACCCTGTTCACGGGCTTGTTCCAGCGTACTCCAATTACCTGCGGCCACCATACGCTGGGCTAGCACCGCACTGGCCTCGGCAGATTCTTTTACCTGCTCGCTATAACGCAAAAGCTCATTCGCCGCTACCGCATTAAAATAAGCGGCGCGTGTTTCATTTGCCAAATTCAGCACATCGATTGCCACCGCTTGCTTGGTTTTCTCAAAGTTGCGACGCTCAATTTCAAGCACTTTCGGCATGGCCAATAACGAAAAAATATTGAAGGTCAGCGCCTGCTCGATTTTGTATTCGCCTTGATGGCGCGCGTAAAGCATCGAGAATTTTGGATTTGGTAATCGCCCCGCCTGCACAACGTCGGCCTCTGCAATACCTAAGGCATACAACGAAGCCTGCAAGCCTTTGTTATTGAGTAGCGCAATCTGCACTGCGCTATCGGCATTTAAGGGCGCTTTTAATAACGCTCTGACACGTTCAGTTACAACGTTTTGCGAAGCTTCATCTTTCGGCCAAACAACATCTTGCTTAAGATGCGGTGCGGTTAGCGCTTGTACATCTGCCAAACCGCCATCGTTTGAAAAGGTTGCACAGCCAGTGAATAATAGGCTTAACAATGCGCCACAAAGCGCGAATTTACAATATTGCATATCAACTCCATCGGTATAAAACTATGATGCATGCCCGCCCGATCTGTAATGCAAATAAAATACAATACAAAGATGGCAGGCAGGTTTGGGCCTAGTGAATCAAACGATGGGTGGTTTTTGTGGCTGCACGCGGGTTGGCGCGTGGTAGATTTCAACAAATGTAGAGATGACAGAAGACGTTGCTTGAAGCGCTGAAAGCGATATTTTCTCTTGCACAATCATTGAAAAGCAGGCAATACAGTGGCTACAATGCTGTGAACCTGCATGCGTATTTGATTTTTCATGCGATTGCTGGTCTTGCATGTGCTGGCAGTGTGCAGCATGACTGGCTTTTTCACTGACAATATGCGACGCTTGCTGGTCAGCAATCATTTCAGCCGCCATCATACTGCTTGCGTAAACCGTATCCGTAATAAATACTGTCAGCAGCAACATAATAAACGTGCGTATAAACTTGAGTGATAATCCCTGCATGAAGCTATTTAATCACAAAGACTAGCCAAGGTAAACTAACATGCAAAATACGCCGCCACCCAGATCACGTATACAGACAATCAGATGAGTTACGCTTATTACCAACTTCCCAATGGTCGCGTTGCCTGCATAGATGACGACTGTGACTTTCCGCCGCTCAACCATGCGCTTAGCGAACCCAATGGCCTGATTGCCATTGGTGGCGACTTATCATTATCGCGTCTGCTTAATGCTTATCAGCACGGCATTTTTCCGTGGTTTTCTGAGGGCGAACCTATCCTTTGGTGGAGCCCAAACCCGCGCATGGTGCTTTTTCCTGACGAACTCAAGATCTCAAATTCACTCAAAAAAACACTCAAAAATAAACCATTTGAAGTGCGCTTTAATACGGCATTTCGCCAAGTGATTAGCGCTTGCAGTCATACGACGCGCGCAGACCAACCTGGCACATGGATTACGCAAGGCATTATCGACGCCTACTGCGCGCTACACGATGCAGGCTATGCCATCAGCGCCGAGTGCTGGCAAAACAACACCCTGGTAGGCGGCTGCTATGGCGTAAAAATCGGCAAAATGTTTTACGGTGAAAGCATGTTTCACCATGTGACAGATGCGTCAAAAGTCGCGTTTGTGCATTTGGTACAGCAGCTCAAATCACAAGGCGTAGGTTTAATTGATTGCCAAATGAAAACAGCGCATTTAGCACGTTTTGGCGCCAAAGAAATACCGCGAGATGCGTTTTTTGAACATTTAACCATGCTGACAAAAAGCTAGCACGGCTTAATTGGGGATATAATTTCGCCATGACCTTGCCCAATGACATGCCCTTACAAAAACTGCAGTTTTACGTGACAACGCCCTACACTTGCGGCTATTTGCAAGGCAAGCTCGCGCAAAGTTTAATTGCCGCGCCACAACATCTGGTCAACGCGACTGTGTATAACAGCTTGATTCAACAAGGTTTTCGCCGTAGCGGCAATTTTGCGTATCGGCCACATTGCGAAAACTGCCAAGAATGTATTCCTGTGCGCATTGTGCTTAGTGATTTTGTGCCAAACCGCAGCCAGAAACGTGCCTATAAGCAACATCAGCACCTCAGCACCACCATTCTGCCTGTGGCTTTTTATGAAGCGCATTACGCACTCTATCATGCCTATCAGCAAGCTCGCCATGCGGAAAGCTTAGACAAAGCGTCAGCGCAAAACGACGTAGAACAATACCGCAATTTTTTATGCCAAACCAATGTAGAGAGCGTACTGGTAGAATTTAGAGAAAACGGGCAACTCAAAATGGTGAGCGTGATTGATGTCGTCAGCGATGGCATTTCTGCGGTTTACACTTTTTACGAAGCGACAAAACGCGCCAGCTTCGGCGAACCTATAAAACGTGCCAGTTACGGCACGTATAATGTACTTTGGCAAATCGAATGGGCAAAACGTCTGGAATTGCCGTATTTATATTTAGGCTATTGGGTGAAAGACAGCCAAAAAATGGCCTACAAACAAAACTTTCAGCCACAGCAAATGTATTTAGATGGCGAGTGGCGTTAATCAAATTTAGGGCAGTTTCTACCACTTTTTTATTCGTAAAATCAGCAAGTATTTTTCTCGTTAAATTGCTTAAATTTTAAGCAATTTAACGTTCAACCTTTTTCGATGCTCTGCGAGCCTTTATTTACAAGGCTTCCGGAGCATAAAAATTTTCTCGACGATTTGTAGAATGTAAAACGTTGTTAAAACAGCGTCATTTTTCAACCCTTAAATGACTCATACTGCAACGAAAATCATAAATAAATTTTCCACAAAAACTAAAGTCGTCAACCTGTAGATAATTCTAAAGCCCGCCAATCAGGCCTCGGCAAAAATGTTACAATCGCATTTTTGATTTTTTAACGTTTGATACTGAAGCAACTTTCGTTTTGAAAAAACTAGTCATCTTTGGGGTGGGTTTAATTGGCGGCAGCGTTGCCCTTGCTTTAAAAAAAGCAGGCCACGCCACCCATATCGTTGGTGTTGGCCGTCGCCT
>ENA-UPXM01004597-UPXM01004597.1-activated-sludge-metagenome-genome-assembly--contig:-NODE-4597-length-14073-cov-4.603224_pt1 | contig 14073 bp, 11 predicted proteins | sample MGYA00238178_ERZ772708 | MGnify/ENA primary metagenome ERZ772708 (study PRJEB29002, sample SAMN05720212) | activated sludge metagenome | isolation source: anaerobic digester from wastewater... | reverse complement strand
ACCTCCCGTAATTTCTATAGATCATCTTCTGGCTGAAGTTCGCGTAGCAGTAACTGCAGCGATGAAGACAGGTATTATATGAACCGATGTCAACGCTTTCAACGCATCTACATGCAGATCTTTGATATCTGTCTTTTGAGTACTGTTTGTTTCTGCCCGTAAGCCTGTTTATAAGATTGCCGTCAATACAACTGCCATGGGTTATTCCGAATTCGTCGAGGTCTTCCTCTTCAGAACACGTCTCGATACGAATCCCCGCGTCCTTTGCTTTCCCGGCAAAAAACCGAACAACATCTCTGATTTCATCTCTTTCCGGTCTTCTTAAACCTAATCTCCTCAGACCTGAAGAGATTTTCTTGTAGTAATCTAGAAAACTAATTACACACTTCTCCGTGTGCCCTTGAAGCAGATCGACCATCTTCTCGAAGGCTCTAAAATGGTAAGCTAAATTGAACTGCTCCGAAACTATAATCGGATCATATCGCCAGATTACTCTTTCCCTACCGATTCTATCCGCCAGCTTCTTGAAAGTCTCAATGGTGTTTCCCTTGTCGCGTAGTCCGGGCTCTACAGATCTATCATAGGGTGTGATTGTGAACTGGAAATAGTAGCAGTAGTCTTTCAAGTAAGACAGTTTGTCGAGCATGTTCTTAGGGTCTTTGGTCCAGAAAACAAGACAATCTACTGCCTCCGGATTCAAAGTTACCTTACTTACCTGTCTGGGATTGAAAGGATTCCTGACCAGAGCGAAACCGCTTCTGATTCTTTCAATAATCCAATCGGAATAGAATGCCGGGATATCCGTCCTCCTGCTTGCGCTGATTATCAATGTTGTCTCCTTTCGGGCAAAAGCTCATTTAGACTTCCGTGAAAACCCCCACCTTAATAGTTACGGCAAACTCGGCTTCATACTCGTTCGGCACTTCTATAATATAAGAAAGCAGATTGACCTGCCAAAGAAGCAAAAAAACGGAGCGAGAGAAAATGAGCCGTTACTTGGAAACAATGAGAGCTTTCTTCGATAGAGGAGCCGATTCATGCGAATCCCACATGAAAAACAATGTCAAGGAATCGGCTGCATTCTACAGAGAAATGGCAAGGCTAGTTCCAGTTACTACAGGAATCAGGATACTTTATCTCGGTTGCGGGACGGGCCTGGAAATTGACGAGATATTCAAATTGAATTCCACGGCCAGGGTAACCGGCATCGACCTATCAGAGAAGATCCTCGAAATTCTTAGAAGCAAATACGAAGGCAAGAAGGGAACCACGAATTTGTTGCCGGTTCCTATTTCGAAGTCGAATTGCCGGTGGAGGGATTCGACGTTGCCATTTCGGTTCAATCGATGCACCACTTCGGACAAGAACAAAAGCTATCGCTCTACAGGAAGGTTTTCGCAGTCTAGCGGTAATGGAACATATATCGAAGCGGATTACGTTGTCGGTACTGCGATTGAGGAGATGGAGTTGCTCAACAGATAAGGTTCTCTGAAAAGTGAGAATAACTTACCTGACGGTTTCTATCACTTCGATTTGCCACTTTCCACAGATAATCAACAAGCAGTTCAAGAATAGGCTGGGTTCAGGCCTGTAAGACACCATGCAAGATACGGGAATACCAGTATTTTTGTTTCGCGAAAGCCCGTATCAAAATGAAGATGAATCTATGGAAGACAATGGAGAACAACTGGCTCTCCATTTTTGTATTCAGAACAGAATATTGTTTACTGCGTTCAAATAATTATGTTGATTATCTTGTCTTGAACGTAGATGATCTTTCTTATTGACTTTCCTTCAAGCATTTTTGAGAGTTTTTCATCAGCCATTACCGCTTCCATTGCCTCTTCCTGGGATGCGTTCTGAGGAAGCACGACTTTTCCCCTCATCTTTCCAGTGATCTGGACAGGCAATTCCGTCTTGGCCATAGATGCGTACTTCTCATAACCATATGGGAATCCATCGTCAAGAATCGTCTTCTTTTTTCCACCCTTCATACTGTAAATCTCTTCACAGACAAACGGTGCAAATGGAGAAAGAAGCTTTGCCATATCTATAACAAGCTGTCTTTCGATAGAAGCTTCTTTCGAAGCTTCATTAACAAACTCCATGATAGCGGCAATTGCCGTGTTCGGCTTGATATTCTTGATTGAATACTCTACTTTCTCTACAGTCTCTGACATCTTTATCTTCAACTCGGTAGAACTTCTCCCTTCGGGCATAGTGGCGATGTCCCATACACGATTGAGAAACCTCCTCATAGCGTCCATCCCGCTGTCCCTGAAGTCTCCTCCTTCAAGAAACGTACCCATGAACATCAGATATGTCCTGAGGGCATCTACTCCATGGCTCTCAAAATATTCGTTTGGATTGACAATGTTGCCCTTGGACTTCGACATCTTCTCGCCGTCCTTAATTATGAGTCCGTGACCTCTGAATGAGGTAAACGGCTCTTCAAAAGGAAGAAAACCCATATCGTGAAGTGCCATTGAAAGAAATCTCGAGTACATGAGGTGCAGGGTAGCATGTTCATTCCCGCCAATATACATATCTACAGGGCACCATTTTTCGACGAGCTCTCTTTCGAAGGCGAATTCGTTATTTTTCGGAGAGAGGTATCTCAGATAGTACCAAGCCGAATCAAGGAAATTGTCGGATACATCGGTCTCTCGTCTAGCCGGTCCACCGCAAACAGGGCAAATCGTGTTGACAAACTCTTCATTCTTTGCCAAAGGAGACTTCCCGCTTCCGTCCGGTATGTAATCGTCGGTATTTGGTAGAGTTACCGGCAACTGATCTTCAGGTACCGGAACCGTTCCACACTTATCACAGTACACAATCGGAATTGGCGGACCCCAATAGCGTTGCCTCGAGATGCACCAATCATGAAGGTGGTAATTCACCGAACCCTTTATACTCTCGCTCACTTCATCTATCCTCTCGATGAAGTCAACGCTGAGCATGTCCGAATACTTTCCGCTGTTGATCATCTTTCCCTTCTCAGTATAGGGTAACCGTGAGGGATCACATTCGATAACCTGTTTTATCTCCAGTCCATACTTCTTCGCAAAGACATAATCTCTCTCGTCGTGTGCCGGGACGGCCATAACAGCGCCCGTTCCGTATTCTGCCAGAACGTAATCTCCTATCCATATTGGAAGCTCCTCACCTGTAAGAGGGTGAACGGCGTAAGATCCGGTGAATATTCCATTCTTGGGGCGCGAAATAGATGTTCTCGTGGCAAGATCCATGTTCTTGACTTCTTCTTTGAAGTTTTCAAAGGCCTGCAGTGTTGAGGGCGTGATTAGCTTACTGACCAGACCATATTCAGGAGCAACAACTATGTAAGTTACTCCAAATATCGTATCTGGACGGGTTGTAAAAACATCTATCTTCTCATTCATTCCGGATACTTCAAAAGAGATCGTAGCTCCGGAGGATTTGCCTATCCAGGCCCGCTGAAGATTTTTGGTCGTATCGGTCCAGTCAAGCTTCTCCAGGTTAGACAGCAGCTTCTCTGCGTACTCTGTGATTTTGAAGAACCACTGACTCATCTCACGCTTCTCAACTTCGCTGTTGCACCTTTCACAACGACCATCGATAACCTGTTCATCAGCAAGCACCGTTTTGCACGATGGACACCAGTTCACATTTGAAGAACGCTTTTCTGCGAGTCCATTCTTGAATAACTGTATGAATATCCACTGCGTCCACTTGTAGTACTCTGGAGAAGAGGTTATCACTTCGCTGTTCCAATCGAAGATATTCCCGATCTTTTTCAGCTGCTCTTCTCTGAAATACTCTATGCTCTTCGGGGTGAGTTCTGCGGGATGTCTACCAACTTTCAAAGCGTAGTTCTCGCTATGAATTCCAAAGGCATCGAAGCCGATCGGTTCAAATACATCATAGCCCTTCAGTTTCATGAACCTTCCATATACATCCGAACCTATGAAGGAAAACATATTTCCTATGTGAAGTCCGGCTGCGGAGGGATAGGGAAACATCATGAGGTTGTAGAAGGGTCGTTCGGCCTTCTCAAGGTCTATATTGAATGGTTTCTCCTTAGCGTAATATTCCTGCCATTTCTTTTCGATCGCCCTGAAATCGTACATGTGCTACCTCCCCGAATCAATGTAAAGCTTTAGAAAAGCAACTTAGATGGATTATAACATGGGAGTGTTACTGAATTTGGGATGAATAACCCGGTTGAAAGTGAAGTAAATTTCTTCATTGAAAAGCATGTTGCCGAGTCCTTTATCGAAGTTTTTCAGAGATTTTCCGACGGTGTCAGGTAGGATCTAGACAAAGCAGAAATCATGTTTTCAAGCCATGAAAGCAGAATTGTTCACAAATGGGGTTTTCAGAATTGGCGCCTGTGAATGTATAATTGTTTGAACTCGAAATCTTTGAAAAGGGGGTAAGAAAATGAAGAAAACGTTGTTGATTACTCTTCTGCTGGGATTCATGCTATTTGTCTCCGGCTGCTTTAAGATCAACAATCCACCGGTAATATCGTTGACAGGCTCCGTTTCGGAAGGGCAGGAAATTGCTCCGATGACGCTTGTCACTTTCGAGTGGGAAGTAACTGACTTTGATGACACGGAAGTAACTTCTCAGTTCAAGCTCTACAAGGATGGGGCTGAAGTTCTGTCTGTGGTAGACACCGGCGAAGCGGTGTACGCTCTAGACGAAGAAGGAAAGTACATCGCAGAGGTTGTAGCAACCGATTCGATGGGTGCTCAATCGAAAGAGACGATTTCTTTCAAAGCCACGAATCTTAAGAGAGAGCTCTTCCAGTCTGGAGCTGGACTAATGTACTTTGACTACAGCGACTATTTCCAGTATATCGAAGATGAGGCTTTCGGCATCAGGTTTTACAAGACTGCCTCAGAGGAAATTGTACCTGCCGAAGAAGTAACGGTAAGGAAGCGACTAAACCTGCTCGACACCGATGATGACGGCATCTATGACACCTGGGAAGAAATACCGAATGACAGGCCCGATCTTCAGACATATGTGTATCTACCTGGTTATTTGATAGATTACGATACGCTATGGGTGCCTTATGGATTCGAGTATGGCGAGAAATCGATAAGGGCATACTATGCCGGTGTTGAAGGTCCTTACAGTGGATATGTCTTGTTCTACAAGTTTGCTGAAGTGGGATTTGATCTTAACACAGTTTACGCGAGATGGGTTGAGGCCCATGTATTTGGAAACACATTTAATGACTATGGAGAAGCATACAAAGCCTTCTCTCTGAGAGAAAGATACGACTCCGATGAAAAACCTGTGATCAGCCTTTCTACTCCTGATAGCGATATAGGACCCGGCGATTCATTTACTGTCGGTGTTATGACAGAGAATGTCGCAAGTTTTGCGGATCTTTACGATGTAAGGTATATTCAACTTTCTCTATGGAACTCAGAAGGCATTGTTCTTGAAAGCGTTGAGTTCGGGAATTTCATGGCTGGTTTGAAGGACGTCGGAACATTCAAGAGCAGTGATGAAGCAGTTACCCTTTACAAAGCCTTCCTGAACGGAGAAGATGAAGCTGAAGCTGCCGATAATGTCTTCGCAACTCTCACTTTTTCAGTTCCAGAGGATTATGAAGGCGAGATCATTGCCGTTGGACTGGCGTACGAAGGTTACTGGGATACATATGACATTTACCCCGATTTGCCAAATCCCGCTTTCAGAAATGTAGACAATGGTTCGGTTGACGGTTTCATAGTTGATCACGAACCGATTGTCTTCTTGGAGTAAAGGGGGGATGACCATGAAGAAAATATTGGTAGCATTACTTTCGGTTTTGTTCTTATACTCGTTTGCAACTGCTAACGTTGCAACTCAGGTAGTATCCATAGAGACGGAAATCAACTCAGCGATATCAAGAATGAATCTCAGCTGGAAAGCAGATCTAGAAGAGAGCTTCGTTGCTAAACTGGAAACAGCGAACATTGGTGACGTAGAAGCGATATTCGAGAAACTCAATGGCTACATAGACCTTCCAGATGAAGTGCGCGAGAGATTCATCGAGTATTTGAGGTTGGCATACATAGAAGAGATGGATGAATTCTCTATACAGGGAATGACAACTACTGATGATCTCATGATGTCGACTTTCGTGCTTCTGGAACCTCGCGTAGTAGCCGAGAGCAGTTTTGTAAGACTCGAACCTATAAGAGATCAGTTCATTCATGGAAGCTGCTGGTCTTTTGCCACTGTGGGCTCTTTTGAGAGCGCTTTGGCGGTGCAGTCTTTCGGAATGAACGGCAACGTTGATAACACCTTTGATTATTCGGAACGATGGGGAACTTATCACAACATAGACTGGGATATCTACAGTTTTTCACCAGACAGTTATGTTCAGGATAAGAACAGCCTTGAGGGCGGTAACAGTTATTTTGCAATGTACAACCTAATTAGGTACGGAATGATGGAAGAAGAGTATGCCCCGTATTCTGAAGTCTATTTGGACCCCAGGGAGGAAGTCCCTCTGCCTCCCTCGGCATACAATGCTCCGCTCTTGAAGTCGTCCCGAACCGTTATGATCCCTCCATCCACATCGGCAGCTGAGCTAGGGTACAGCTATGAAGACTATTTGAACATGATCAAGACAGCGCTTTCAGATTATGGATCTCTTGCCGTCTCTTTCTCAGTTCCGTATAGTTTCAACTACTATTCAAAGGGTATATATTCTCCAGTAGAAGGAGATTATAGTACGGGCGGACATGCAGTTACTCTAGTCGGATGGGCAAGTGCCACAGATCTCGACGATATTATTCTAGCTGGCAAGACAAATCCAGATGCAACTCCTATTCTGGACGAAGAGATTGAAAGCTACACATATGTCGATCCAACACAGGCGGCCTCACCGATTTTCACAACCACCACGTTCTGGATAATAAAGAACTCCTGGGCCTATGACTGGGGAGATGGTGGTTACTTCGTGATTCCGGCTATCAGTGAAGAACAATATGAAAGTGGGCAGCTGGGCTTCTGGGAAATTGAAAAAAGAGAGATGTACCTGCCAATATTCGATGATCTCGCTCATCACGAAGGTGACGATCTTGACGTCAATAGCGATGGCGTTGTTGATACGAAGGATTTCGAATATCTAGTTGAAAAGATCGGTTCTACGGAAGCAGACGACATAACCGCTTGCGACATTTCCTTCCCCAAGGACGGGAAGATCAACGGCGAAGACGCTGCTGCCTGGGTATTCTTGTTTAACAATAGGTAAGACTGTTTTGAAATCGGTTTAGAAGAACCCCTTATGGGGTTCTTCTTTTATGATAATCAGAGGCTGTGGTCTTTCTGGCATAATTGTTGTGGAGGTGACAGCTTTGCAGGAAGAAATAGTACTGGACATAATGATAGAGATTCCGAAAGGGAGCAGGAACAAGTACGAATACGACAAGAAGTTTCAAAGAATAAGATTCGACAGGACGCTGTTTTCTGCGGTCCATTATCCAATGGATTATGGCTTCATCCTCAATACGCTTGCCGAGGATGAGGACCCGCTCGATGCGATGGTTTTGCTGTGGGAGCCAACCTTTCCTGGCTGTCTAATAGAAGCGAAGCCCATAGGCGCATTCAAGATGTGGGACGAGAAGGGACCCGATGAAAAGGTCCTTTGTGTTCCGATTCATGATCCGGTCTGGAATTACATTGAGACTCTCGATGATGTTCCGCCTCATCTGCTGAAAGAGATAGAGCATTTCTTCTCCGTATACAAGGATCTCGAAAAGAAGAAAACGGGTATCGAGGGCTGGGTAAGAAGAGAAGAAACGTTGGAAATAATCGCTGCATCGAGGGTAAGATATCTTGAAGAAACTCATGATTCTTAAGATACTCGACAGGACGAAATCCCCAAAAGCGTTTATTATTGATTTAGATCCAAGAAAGGGGAAGTACTATGTATGATTACGTGATTTGGGATTTCGGAGGTACACTTTTCAATACTTATCCAGCTGCAGCAAAGGTATTTCAGGAAGTTCTCGAGAAGTATGATGTCGAAGCCTCAATAGATGAAATCCTTGAAAAGCTCAAGGAGTCGACGTCGAAAGCTGCAAGCTATTTTGTGAATAAATACAAGCTGAAAAATGGCTTCCTTGAGGATTTCTACCGCATAGAGAATCTTCTGCAACCCGAGAGACAGCCGCCATTTGATAACGCAAAGGAGATTTGTGTGAAGATCAACAGGAACGGCGGCAGCAATTTCCTTTTCAGTCATAGAAGCAACTACTCCATGACCAAACTTCTCAATTACTACAATATGCTCGATCTCTTCTCCGAAATCGTATCTGCGGATAGCGGCTTTGCGAGAAAGCCTGATCCTCAAGCAATAATGTACATAATTGACAAATACGGCCTTGAGAGAGAGAGAGTCTTGACGATAGGTGACAGAGAGATCGATATAGAGGCTGGAAAGAGAGCGGGAATAGCGACGTGCCTTTTCAATCCAGATAAGGATTTCGTAAAGACCAGCGCGGACTTCGTCTTAACCTCTTTAAGCCAGGTTCCTTCTGTCCTCCAGGTTTGCAACAGATTCAGCGGCTGTGAAGGCGATGATTGAAAATCTAATATGGGATTTCGACGGGTCGTTATTTAACACCTATCCCGCCATGGTAAGACTATTCAAGCAGTCTCTGGCAATTCACGGATACGGTGCTTCTGAAGATGAGATACTCTCGCTGATGAAAGAAACGCTGGGAAAGGCCGTAGATTTTTATCTAGATCGTGGAGTTGATTACGCTTTCTACAAAGACTTCCAAAGAATGGAGGAAGAATTGGATCCAGTCGAACAGCCTCCATTCAGTGGTGCCCGTGAGGTATGCTCGAGAATTAAGAGAGATGGTGGAGTGAATCTAATAATTACTCATCGAGCTAGAAGGACAGCCTTCAAACTGCTAGATTACTTCGAGATGACCTCCTTGTTCAGTGAAATTGTCACAAAAGAAAGCGGATTCAAAAGAAAGCCCGATCCAGAAGCTTTCATAAGCACGATTAGAAGACACAGATTAAAACCGGAATCAACCCTCTCCATTGGCGACAGAGATCTCGATGTGATGGCCGCAAGGGATGCGGGAACAAAAACCTGCTTCTTTTCGCAAGATGGGTCGAAACCTTCGATAGACGTCGACTATATAGTCGACGATCTGCTGCAGCTGGGGCGGATTATTCAAGAAGATTAATAACGGAACCGTGACGAAAACTAAAAAAGTGCATGCGTCCTCGATAACGCATGCACTCATTCAGCCTAGACAAAACCCTACTGGAGAAAGACCTTATCTTCATCCGCCTCAGAAGGATCTTTGAAATAAAACCCGAGACCATTTTCAACAATGTCCGCATGTTTCGGAGCCGAGACTTTGAAGCCGCGATCTGGATTCTTCTTCGTCCACTGAGACAAAATCTCCTGTATGACAGAAGAATGCTGCCCAACTCTTCTGTCCATAGAGAATCCGTTTTCGTCATATGGAACGAAAAGCAGTCCCTTTTCGCCGGCCTTCAGTACAAACGGGTCTATTCCGTCTATGATCAGCTCAGGAGTTTTCGCTGCCGTAATCTGATCTAAGTGCACACCAGGAGATTCCAGTAAGAAGGGGTATGCGTCTGACCAATCTCCGATCTCTCTATGAGAAAGACCCCTGTAACCAGCCGGTGAAGATTCCACATGGTTTTCGAATTTCTCCCTTCCCTTTACATAGAACGCAGCTCCTATCGCGTAGGGCATTGACTTCTCGGGAGCAACTATACAGTTTGTTACTGGATACATTGCCTCTGCCTCATGAAGATCGATAACCACGTCAATTCCTTCATTACGGATCATCTCCATTGCTGCAAAGGAAACCTTTTCCGCAAGGTAGCCATCGGGTCTTCCCGGCCAAGATCTGTTTGTGTTTCTTGCATCGATATAGGACAACAACTGGCCGTCTGGATAGTGAACATATACATCTGGATCGGGCCACTGGTCGAGTGCCTGGAAGCCTCGATCGCCCATTCTGAATTTCTTTTCGCCCCAGGGAGTATCCACGAAGTAATAGAGTGGGAAACCGCCACCGGGCTGCGGCCCCAGAGAACCACTCAGGTTGAAATGCGGAATAATATATACTGTTCCCTTTTCCACTTCAAGATTCTCAATGAAGAAATAGGCTAGTAAGGCAGCGGAGGGTTCATTTGCATGGGTTCCCGCGATTATCAACGTCTTTCCACCCTCTTCTGCTCCTTTAAGCTCGAAGACGTCGGTATCGGCAATAGTTCCTTTGATTCCGTCGAAATACTTGCTTAGCTTGAACACGTCTGTCACGCTCGGCCCGGCGACTACTTCTTCCTTGTAACTCCTCTGTATGTACAAAGGAATTCCGCCCGCCAAGACAATAAGTGCCAGAACAACCAGTATCAATAGTTTTCTCATCATAATATCCCTCCTACCTCATTCTAAGCAATCTGAGAATGAGGGGCAAGAGAGCCAGTGCATATAAGATTTCGCTGTTTATATCCTTCGTCTTTATGAAGTTCCAGATAAGCATGCCTACCACATAGGCTGTCATCACATAATACAGAAACATTATCAAAGTCATGACGACACCTCCTCCTCAACCTACCATCATCAGGAAGTTGAATTTATTTGCAAAGATAACCAGTATCATTGCAACGACAGTTATGGCTATCCAGGGCACCACGCATTCTTTCAAGAATGAGCCATATGAGCCTTTGTAACCTACTGTGCTAACCGTCAAGCGCCCAATAAGCGCAGTCGGGGGCAATCCATCCCCAAGAGGCCACAGTAAACTCAGTCCTGCCAAAACGATTACCGGGTTGATCCCGTTCGAGTTCAACATCCATATAAGAGGTATGCCAATTACCATAGCACCACCATACGTCAGGAGACCTTCCGATATTGGTATTATGAAAGGAAGGAGAATCCAGACGATCGCGAGAGGGGCAGTCACAATCCACATGGAAATCAAGCCTTTGACACCGTTAAAACTCATCACCTGTATCAGCATACCGACGACAGCGGTAGTCGCTATGAGCGGCGTCAACTGAGCGACCGTTTCTCTGCTGACGTTCAATATATTGACTCTCTTGAAGTTCATAAGCCATGCTACCAAAGCACAGATAGCAAATACCAGAGGCAATCCGAGGACCGGGAAATCAAATGGCCAGATTCTAGGAGCTCCAAGCAGGAAGATCAAGACAAGGAAAGGTACTCCAACACTCCATCCGGAGAGTCCTTTTGGATCGGGAATCTCTTTGAGAGCCTTTTCTTTGTCGATATTTCCTGCCCCGCGCCCAAAAAACAGCACGGTGAAAAGCCCAAGAATTAGGACCGGTATGAGAAGAGGCATCGTAAATCCAACGTAAGGAATGGCCGTTCCGGCACAGGTCATCATCGCCCAGATGTTAACTGGCGGAGCAGCGGCACTCAAACCCGCGACAATGAAAATCAACGCCGAGATTCTCACCTTCGAAAGTCCCATTGCGTTGAGAGCGGCCGCAACCGTTCCTCCAACAACCAAGACCGAGATGCTTCCGGCACCTGTTAGGGCTCCTGGAACAAGAATCACAAGCATGAGAAGTATCAGCATCAGTATTCTCTTGTTGTGGAAGGCACCTATTATCTTTCTTACTATGTAATTCGTTCCACCCGATTCCTTGATGATGTTCATAAATATCGTTGCAAACACGAAAATTAGTCCAATGTCGAGGTAGGTTACCGATCCTTCGGCAATATGTCTGAAAGTATCAAATCCCGCTCCCCCGGCAATGGCACCACCGATTACTGCGACAAACATACATAGTTCGGTTGAAAATTTCAGAAACTTCCCGACGGCATAGGCTCCAACCATAACTATTCCTGCTATGATCGTTTGCATGTATATTGCATCAGCTGACAATCTGATTACCCCCTTTAATTGGAGCCGGCGCGGTAGATAAAACTATTGCGCCGGCCACCAAGAAACTACAAGCCAAATACCTGTGTAAAAGTATCGAGAAGATCAAATGCAGAATCGATCTCTACTATCGGAACGTTTCTGGCTTGCGCCGCCTTCGTGAACTTCCCATCGCCATTTGAATCCTTTGTAACTATGAATACGTCAGCATGGGGAACGACGGTGTCGATAATAACTTCGATCGGACTTCCTGGAAGACCTCTTTGAATCTCTCCTCCAATAGCAACTGCAATAATCTTTATTTTGTTTGCCTTCGCATATTCTATAAGGTCCTTGAGTCTGTCAACTTCAGTTTCAACAGAGAGACCGGAAGCACCCATGCCTTTAAGGCTGGCGCCAAGAACGAGTAACAGAGACTGGAACTTAGTACCTTCAGGATCGGGAGAAAGCGTCGTAACGTGCTTTCCTATTGCTGACTTGGCTCCACCGAGTCCAACTCCAGCAGCAAGTTCATCCTTGGAAAGAACGTCACAGTAATCATACTTTAGGCCGACTTCATCGGCAACATAGTTGACTGTTTCAACCTCTGCGCTCTGACCTGCAGAAGTTATTACGACAGGCAAACCGAGTTTTACCTCGGGTTCGGCAAACGCAAAAACACTGACAAGAGAAACTACAATCAGAACTAACAAAAATCTTCTCATGTTAGTAACCTCCTCATTCGAAATCTTCAACACTATATATGAATCAAGAATCGTCTACAAGGTTTGAAATACAAGAAAGAGCAAAACCCGCCCCACTTTGGGGGCGGGTAAGTCGATTACTTAGCTTTGTAGCCGTCTTCGCCGAAAATATGGCCTTCGTCGTATCCTACTGCATCAAGCCACCAGTCGGGGTATCCAGCAGACGAACCAACGTTCGGAATGTTTATGTATCCGTCTCTGTACTTCGTAATAAGATATTCGTTGAAATCCCACACTTCTGCCATCACTCTGTCAGTCACGTCAGCAACGTAATCTGTAAGGAATTCCTTACACAGTTCTGGATCTGTCTCATAAAGCTGTGCAGCAGCTGCCTCGATAGCTGGCTGTACTGCAAAGAGCTTTCCTTCGATCTTCTTCTGCAGTTCCTGAATCTCCGGGTACATGTAGCTCCACTTCAACTCTGCCCAGTTACCCATGAAGTTGAATGCCCATGATGCGACATCGTAGTCGAATTCCTGAAGGCTACCACTGTCATAAGCATATGGAACGTCCGTTATTCCACAGTACATGGGCACTAGAATTGTCTCGTGAGGAGCAGCCGCGCCCCACCATACTACGCCGCCGACAGGATCCGGAAGCCAATCTCTGACCTGAGACACAAATACGTATTCACATCTGAAGATAGAAAGAGCTCTTTCCCAGCTCCCCTTTATTAGTTTGCTTGAACCTGCATAGCGATTGGGATTGCCAAAAGGTCCTGCGGCAAGTCCTTCAGTCAAATCGAACTCTGTTCCCTGGTAATGATCCCTGAAGAGGTCGATAACATCGGCCACAGACAGTTTCTTGTCAGGCACGATAGAGAATGGGTAGTCTTTTGTAAAACTGTCTTCTACCCAGGGAGAAAGTCCAAGAGATGGGGAGACTCTGTCGAGAACTCTCCATGTTCTTCTAAGACTGTAGTAAGGCATGGAGTACTCGCCTGTGCTTACAGTTGCCATCCAGTCGATAGGACCTGTGCTGGGATCGTACCAGCCGGCTTCTGTTGCAACATCGATAAGATTCGGTGAGAACATATTGTCAGGGCTTTCAGGATCGAGTTCTCTTATCCTGAACATGTTTGATTCCACGAAGACTTCTCCATCTGGAACCTTCTTTGCCGCCCAAAGTGCGCTCTTCTTGTCAGGCGTTGCACAGATTTCGAAGACCCATGCTTCATTAGGGTCTGTTACTGTGAGTGTTTCTCCCCAACCGTAGTAACCGTACTCAACGGCAAGTGCACCCATGAGTTCTATTACTTCTCGGGCTATGGTAGTTCTCTCCATTGCAACTCTCGAAAGAGCAGCAACATCGAAAATACAATCTGCACTTGGCTGCGCATAGACCTTCGCAGAACATGTACATTCACCGATTGCCAGCTGATGTTCATTGATTACGCCATAAACTGCATCAAAGTAGCCAAATGTGTG
>ENA-UPXM01004590-UPXM01004590.1-activated-sludge-metagenome-genome-assembly--contig:-NODE-4590-length-14091-cov-6.793745_pt1 | contig 14091 bp, 16 predicted proteins | sample MGYA00238178_ERZ772708 | MGnify/ENA primary metagenome ERZ772708 (study PRJEB29002, sample SAMN05720212) | activated sludge metagenome | isolation source: anaerobic digester from wastewater... | reverse complement strand
TTAGCGCTACAGGGCGACTTCTTGTAATGCCTGTTCTAGCCTTAACCAGCCTGATTCTGTTGGCAAGCCAAAGCGTAATGCATTCAGCTCACGAAAATGCCTAAGCCAAATCCCCTGTGTTGCCAAATGGTGTTGCAACTGCGCGGCTTGCTGGGTTGGTACGAACTGAAATAAAGCCGTGCCAGCTTGTGGGGTCAGACCGAATTGGCCAAGTAGCATAACTAGCCGTTCGCTCGATTGCACTAACTTTAAGCGAGTGTTGTTTTGCCATGCTGCATTGGCAAGGGCCTGTTTGGTGATAAATCGACTTGGGCCACTCAGTGTCCAGGGGCCGAGCATTTCTTGCGCCTGTTTAAGTAATGGCGCTGCGCCAAGTAAAAAGCCAGCCCGAATGCCGGCAAGACCAAAAAACTTGCCAATCGAGCGCAGCACGATAAGCCCTTCCCAATGACTATGCCGAGCTATGCTATGTTCGGGCGTTGCATCCATAAACGCTTCGTCAACAATAAGCCAGCCGCCGCGGCTTGCCAGCTTTGCATGAAGTTGCAGTAATGCTTCGGGTGAAAATAACTGTGCTGTGGGATTGTTGGGGTTGCATAGCAGTACAACGTCTGCCTGATTGAGCGTATCGTCATTGAGTGTGGTAAAAGTTGTCACTTCATGCGCGTTTTGTCGCCATGCATGTGCATGCTCTTGGTACATGGGACTCAACATGGCTACTTTGCCAGGGCGACGCAATTTAGGCAGCACCTGCAAAGCCGCTTGAGAGCCTGCCACTGGCAGCACCTGTTGGCAACCGTAATACGCGCAGGCCGCCTCGATGAGGCCGTCCTCTTCGAGGGGCAATTTTTGCCAAATAGCCGGTGAAATTGGCGGAATAGGGTAGCCATCAGGATTAATGCCGGTTGATAAATCGAGCCAATGTTCGATGGCGATTCCGTATTGTTGTGCCGCAAGGCTGATGTTGCCACCATGTTCAAGCAAAATAGAAATTCCTGAGAATTGAATAAATGCATATTGTGGCGCACCACAGCAATACACTACGTTTTACCAGATGCATGGCTTTTTGTATGTGCAAATGATTTGCTGGAAGGCCAACGCCCAATGTTGGGCGGTGTTTTATCGTGCCATGATAGATGGCGCTACCACCAAGGCTTACCTGAAGTGCGCCTGCCCCTGCTGACATGACCGGGCCAGCGTTTGGGCTATACCAGGTACTGGCTTGTTTACGCCAGCACATAAAGGCGCTTTTGGTGTGGCCGCAAAGCGCATAAGTTAATGCGGTTAATCGTGCGGGAATTAAATTGAACAAGTCATCCAATCTGGCGGCAGCCCAGCCAAAATAAACAAAACGCGGGCTACGGTAGCCCCACATGGCATCTAAGGTGTTCATCAGCCGAAATGCAAGTGCGCCCGCGCCACCAAAAATCAAAAACCAGAAAATTGCCCCAAAAATCGCATCGTTACCGTTTTCTAATACAGACTCTACCGTAGCAGTGGCGATTTCTGTTTCGTTGAGTTGCGCGGTATCGCGGCTCACAATCATACTAATGGCGTGGCGCGCCTCAGTTAGATTGTGCTGTAATAAGGGCGTGTAGATTTGTTGCGCGTGTTGCATCAAGCTACGTGTGCCGATAGCAAAGTAGAGTAGCAATACATCAATCAGCCAGCCCAATGTACTTTGCGTTGCAAAGTAACCCAGCAATACGAATGGCGTTAATAAGAGCAGCCATGCGTATAACCCTATCATGCGCGCATTTAGGGGTTTGCGCGGCTTGTTTAGGCGAGTTTCTATACGATTGGCTAACCAGCCAAAGCCAACGAGCGGGTGCCAGCGTTTTGGCTCACCGAGCAATGCGTCTAATAGTACTGCCGCAAGCACAGCTAAGGCTGTGCTGTATGTGCTTAAGATGGGATAATAATCAAATGACATTTACATCACTTATGGTTCAAGGGACCACTTCAGATGCGGGTAAAAGCACCTTGGTTGCGGCGTTCTGCCGTGTATTGTATCGCAGAGGGGTGCGCGTTGCGCCATTTAAACCGCAAAATATGGCGCTAAATTCTGCAGTCACGACTGACGGCGGAGAGATTGGTCGTGCGCAGGCGGTACAGGCCCAAGCGTGTGGATTAAGACCGCATACCGATATGAACCCTGTGTTGCTCAAGCCAAATTCAGATACAGGCTGTCAGGTGATTATTCACGGTAAAGTAGTGTGTAATCTTGAAGCAACAGGCTATCACGCCTACAAACCGACAGCGATGCGCGCAGTGCTAGAATCTTGGCAACGTTTAAAATCGCAATATGATGGTGTGATAGTAGAAGGCGCGGGAAGCCCCGCAGAAATTAACTTGCGCGAAAATGACATTGCCAATATGGGCTTTGCCGAAGCGGTAGATTGCCCCGTCATTCTGATTGCCGACATAGACCGTGGTGGCGTATTTGCACATATTATAGGTACGTTAGCTTTGCTTTCAGAAACCGAAAGAAAGCGCGTGATTGGCTTTGTCATTAACCGATTTCGCGGCGATATTGCATTGTTGCAACCAGGGTTGGATTGGTTGGAGGCGGAAACGGGCAAACACGTATTAGGCGTTTTACCTTATCTACATAATTTGCATATAGAAGCTGAAGATGCGGTACCCTTGCATCAGCAAGCGAGCGATAAAGTGGTTGGCAAGGCTAGTGCTCACTCACTTGCTGATGCACGGGAAAGGCGTTTGAAAATCATCGTTCCCGTTCTCCCGCACATTTCCAACCACACCGACTTTGATGCTTTGCGTTTGCACCCACAGGTGGATTTTCAGTTTATAAAAATGGGAGAAATAATTCCGCCCGCGGATTTAATTATTCTGCCAGGTAGTAAAAATGTACGCAGCGACCTTGAGTATTTACGAGCCCATCAGTGGGAGCAAGCACTCACTAAGCATTTGCGTTACGGCGGTAAACTATTGGGTATTTGTGGCGGCTTTCAAATGTTGGGTGAAAGGTTAAACGACCCTTATGGCATTGAAGGAGACGCAGGTTCAGCGCCCGGTTTTGGTTGGCTGGCCATGGAGACAACACTTGAAAAATCCAAGCAATTGAAGCAAATTACCGGAAAACTTGCATTTGCAGAAGTAGCCGTGACAGGCTACGAAATACACATGGGCGTGAGTTCAGGATTAGCGCTAGAAAAACCATGTGTGCTCATCGATGGAAAACCAGAAGGCTCGATGTCGCATGATGGCCAAATCGCGGGCACGTATTTGCACGGCTTGTTTGATCACCCAGATGCCTGCTCGGCTTGGCTGGCGTGGGCAGGCTTAAAAAAGGTACAGCCCTTTGATTATGAAGCGTTACGAGAAAAAGATCTAAATCGATTGGCCGATTGCGTTGAAGAACATTTGAAATGGGAAAAGCTTGCAGATTACCTTTAAGCCATTTTGGCTATATAAGCGCCCATAAATGATTTCTTACGCATTGACGACTGAAATTTTTTGCCCCAAACATTCCACCGTTTGGCCTGCCCGTATTTTAGCTGTTTTACGTAGTTCTATTTGGCCATCGACTAACACCATTCCTTCTGCAACGAAGGCCTTACCTTGCCCGCCACTCTCTGCGATACCTTCGGTTTTTAGTAAATCACATAAGGCAATATATTCACTGTTTAATTTAAAAATTGATATCTGCATGATTAACCCTTTAATTTAAGCGGTAAGCCGGCGGCGACAAAAGTGACTTCATCAGCAATTTTTGCAATAGCTTGGTTGAGTCGCCCCTGTTCATCTTGAAATTGACGGTTAATTTCGCCCAGCGGTACAATACCCATGCCCACCTCGTTACTCACCAGAAAAATCGTACCTTGTGCTTTAGGTAGCGCTTCCAGTAGCAGTCTACGCTCATTTTTCCAGTCAGATTCCTTCGGCGGGTTGCAGTCAGTGCATATCCATTGTGCCAGCCAAAGCGTTAGGCAATCCACAATGATGCATTGATTTGGCGTTGCCAAAGTGGCAATGGATTTTGCCAAATAATGCGGTGCTTCTACCAAACCCCAATGGGCAGGCCGGCGGTCTTTGTGGTGCTGTATGCGCTTACTGAATTCAGCATCGTAGACTTGTGCGGTGGCGATGTAGGTGACAGGAAGTCCGCAATCTGTGGCCAGTTCTTCGGCATATAGGCTTTTTCCTGAACGTGCGCCTCCTAAAATTAAGTGAATATTTGCCATTGAAGCTTATCCTGTTTTATCTGTGGACCAAGTATTTTCCATCACCATTTCTGCTAGAGATTTGGGTTCTATCCAACCTGCTTCAACGAGCATCGGAGCTTTATAAAACGTGTTGACGTGTCCTAGGCATATAATTGCGATTGGTTTGGCGCCTGCCGGGATGTTCAGCAAGGTACTCAGTTTATTGGGGTCGAAAATCGAAACCCAGCCCATGCCAATGCCTTCGGCGCGCGCTGCCAGCCACATGTTTTGGATGGCGCAACTTACTGATGCAATATCCATTTCTGGCAGGGTTCGGCGTCCAAATACCTGATGTTCGCGATGACTGCATAAGCTCGCTACCAGTAGTTCGCCACAATCTAAAATGCCTTCCACTTTAAGGCGCAAAAATTCCGCCATGCGCGCAGTATTCTCATATTCGCCGATGGCTTTGGCTGTTTGCGCACGCTCTTCATCAACCAGTTGGTGCATCGCGGCACGTGTGGTGGTGTCGGTGATGCGGATAAATCGCCAAGGTTGCATTAAGCCTACGCTAGGTGCGTGGTGCGCTGCCTGTAAAATCCGCGTGAGCGTCTCAGAATTTACCGGTGTGGATAAAAAATGTCGCATATCGCGTCGCTCGGCAATCGTTCGGTACACGGCAGCAATTTCTGCATCAGAATAGCGGTGCGGGGAATGCATTTCTAATGCGCGATTTTGCCTCATGACAAAAACAGGCGTGCCGCTACCTGTGGGTTAGAGGCAAAGTAAAAGTGCAAGAAACTTGCGGTGATACTGCCATGCTGATAAATGTTTTCGGTTTTGCCGAAGCGAGTTTTTGCCATGTACGATGGTGTTAGCGGCGTTGCAAAACTGCCGTAGTGAAAAGTATGTGACCCGATTTCACCATCGGCTAAAGTTACCTTAATGGCGCCCAATCCCTGCAATTTGTCATGTATTTGGCTGTTGCCTGGCAATACATTAAAAGCTGGTTTACCGTTAATGCTTGCCGAGAGCGCCATCATGCCGCCGCACTCAGCAAGGATAGGTTTATGGGCAATGGCCGCCTGCTGAAGCGCGTTTTTCATGGCTGTATTCGTGCTGATTTCTGAAAGATGCAACTCTGGATAGCCCCCAGGCAACCAGTAAGCATCGGCCTCAGGCAACGCCGTATCATGCAGCGGTGAGAAATACGTGAGTGTTGCACCCATTTCAATCAGCCAGTCCAGATTGGCTTGATAGATAAAGCAAAACGCATCGTCTTTTGCAATGGCAATGGTTTTGCTGGCCAAAAGTTGCGGGTAAATTTGTTTTACTGGCTGACTAAAGCTAACCATAGGCGGCAGTGGTAAATCTGTCATCAATGCGTTGGCTGCAGCTTCAATGATGTCATCTAAGTTGTCAATTTCACAGGCACGAAATAGGCCCAAATGGCGTTCTGGCAATGCAAATTGCGGGTTTTTTTGTAATGCGCCAAACCATGTTATGCCTGTAGGCAAGCTGCTACGCAGCAAATCGGCATGCCCTTGGCTACCCACTTTATTGGCAAAGGTGCCTGCAGATTTTAATTTTGGGTTGAAGTTTAATAAGCCGCTGGCCACAGCACCAAAGGTTTGTGCCATGCCGCCAGCATCAATGGTGATGAGCACAGGTACATCAAAACGAGTAGCAATGTCAGCACTTGACGGGGTGCCATCATATAAGCCCATCACGCCTTCAATAATAATTAAGTCAGCCTGCTGTGCAGCCTTGTACAGCTGCACTTGGCAATCAGTTTCACCACACATGGTAAAGTCAAGCTGATAAACAGGATGCCCAGTTGCCAACTCTAAAATCATCGGGTCTAAGAAGTCTGGCCCACATTTAAAGGCTTGCACGCGCAAACCTTGTTTGCGCCAGGCCCGTGCAAGCGCAGCAGTAACAAGGGTTTTACCCTGCCCAGAAGCGGGTGCGGAAACTAAAACGGCGCGACAGGCAGTCATAGAAAAGCGCGCTACAAATCAATGCCGGGTTGTGCTTTAATGCCCGCACGGTAAGCGTGTTTGATGTCCATAATTTCACTTACCGTGTCGGCTAATGCGATTAATGCATCAGGCGCGCCGCGGCCAGTCACCACCACGTGTTGCATTGGCGGGCGTGCAGCAATATCGTCTAATATTTGATCGGTATCAAGATAGCCATATTTGAGCGTGTAGGTGAGCTCGTCCAGCACAACCAAGCCAATATCCGGGTTCTTTAGCATTTTTTTTGTGATTTCCCAGCCTGCTTGAGCGGTGGCAATGTCGCGCTCACGGTCTTGCGTGTCCCAGGTAAAGCCTTCACCCAATACATGCCATTCCACATTGGCTTGCTTTGAAAAGAACGCTTCTTCACCCGTATCGCTACGGCCTTTGATAAACTGGGCGACGCCTACTTTCATGCCGTAGCCCAAAGCCCTTGCCACCATGCCAAAGGCCGAAGAACTTTTGCCTTTGCCATTGCCAGTTAACACCAGCAATAAACCTTTCTCCTGATTGGCCTTTTCTATTGATGCATCAATATGCGCTTTTTTGCGTGCCATGCGCGCGGTATGGCGCGCGTTTAAATTGCCATCACTCATAAGATTTGAGCTGTTTGGTATTGCTGGCCAAAGTCAAAATCACATGGGTAATTAAAGCAATGCTGAGCCAAAAAACAATACCTTGTAACTGGTGCGGGAAATATTGGACTAAACGTTCGCCAAACACTGCCAATGTTGGGTCAGCATAGCGGCCACCAAAGAAGTAAAAACCACCGCTAGAAAATAACTCACTGACGGTTGCGGCAACGGCCACGCTGCCAACAAGTGGCAGCAGGGCTTTGCTGCTGAAGGTGTAGCGTTTGGCAAACCAGCGACCCGCCAGCCACATGGTGCCATAGGCTGGTAGTAAAAAACCATAAGCGGGCGTGATGCAAAATCCGCTGGTACCAGCGAAAGTGACGGAATAAAAATCCAACCCCGCACATAAAGCCAGTAAAGCAGCAAGTATCCAGACCGGGCGCAAATACAAACCCGCTAAGAAAAATACCGCAAGGGATGCACTTGGAAGTACGTTGATTGAGGCAAAGTGATGCCCGCGGGTGGCAATAATAAGACACGCCAATACGGTGCCGATAATGATCTGATGCATTTTTGAAAGGGATAACATGTGCGTTAGCCTCCGTTAGGTTGAAAAAATATTTGTACGTGATTTTAGCTTAAATCGCTTTGTTCCAAGCGTAAAATTTATGGTTTCATTTGATAACGCAAGCCAATAAAGGCGTTAGCACCTGGCGTGTTATAGGGGCTGGATGTTGCTGTATTGCCTGTGTAAGTAAGTACATAATCCTTATCTAGCACATTGTTTGCACGTGCTTCTAATTTCCATTCTGGCGTTATGCGGTAATTGGCGGTTAAATTCAACAAGGTGTAGCCACTCATGCTTTTAGTGTTGGTGGCATTGTTATACCGCGTGGATGCGCCAGTGATTTCTGCACCCCATTGAAAGTATCCTAGTGTATGCAATAGACTCAACGCCCCATAACGATTGCCTCGACGCACCAGTAATTGGTCGGTTTGTTCGTTACGGGGTGACTGGATGGTAAAGTTGCCGTTGAAACTTAAATTGTCCATTACAGACCAGCTACCCTCTAGCGTTAGCCCCTGAATTGACGCTTTTCCTACGTTGACCGGACAAAAACCAGCAAGCGTGCAGCCAGCTGTCGCAGCCCCAGAAAACTCAATCAAGTTTCTGATGTTATTTTCAAAAATAGTCACGCCTGCATTGAGCCTTTGGTTACCATATTTGAGGCTGGCTTCCACATTGTCTGATTTTTCTGGGCTTAAATTCGGGTCGCCAAAGTTGGGAAAGTAGAGCTGGTTAAAAGTCGGTGCTTTGAAGGCTTTGCCATAACTCACAGAGGCACGCCACTCAGGCGTAATACGATAACCGTAGCCTGCGCCGCCAGTGGTATAGTTGCCAAACTGTGTGTTGTGGTCTTCACGCAATGACAACTGCATGGCATGGTTGCCAATGTCCGCCACATAGCTTGCTAATAAGCTATCGTTATTGCGCTCTTTTTTAAACTTGGATTTGGCGTTGCTTTGGCTGTTCACGTCTTGCTCAAGGCGGTCGTAAGCGAGGGTGAGCGTGCCGATTGGCAAATTAAAATCATTTTGCCACATGAGCTGTTGTTGCTCGGTGCGGTAATGGCTTTTGCCCTTGGGGCTGAAGCTTGCACTTAATGGATTGGTATTCGGCTTAGCATAGCTATCTGAGTCGTCAACGCCCATGCCTAGTTTAAAAGTGCTGTGCCAAAAATCTGTAAATTGGTTTTTACTGGTAAACGCATAGCTTTGCAAAGTTTGGTCACCATAGTTGCCGTAGTTGTTGTCGAAATGATTACGTCCTTTGCTTTCAAGAAACTGTAAACCCCAAGTTTGGCCTTTGGCTAACTCGAGCTCTAAAAAAGCTGAAGCGCTGAGGTTGCGGTAGCCGTCATCGTCACGATCAACGCCTGTTCTAATGCGTTTGGCGGAGAAACTGTCGGTATCTAGGCTACTGACATGAATGCCGTAACTCAGTGCGTTCACGCTACCGCTGATGCCTGCTTCAGCAGTTTTGGTGTTGTAGCTGCCAGCACCAACGGCGGCGTGCAGCCGTGTTTCGCCGGCAGTTTCTTTACGTGTAAAAATTTGAATTACGCCGCCAATAGCGTCTGACCCATAAAGACTAGAAGCTGGGCCACGCAGAATTTCAATCCTATCAATTTGAGCAAGTGGAATATTCTCAAACGAAGTTGTTCCCAGCGTGGCTGAGTTAATGCGTAAGCCATCGACTAATACCACTACATGGTCTGCATTGGTACCGCGCAAATAAACGCTGGACGCTGTGCCTGCGCCGCCGCTGGTGTTAACTTGTACGCCAGGTTGCAGGCGCAATAAGTCTGTGAGGGAGCCCGCGCCAGCGCGCTCAATTTCTTCTCGCTCAATCAGCGTGACATCGCTGAGAAGTTTGTCTTGAGTTTGAGGCACGCGGTTAGCGGTGACGATAATGCTATTTAAATCAATGGGTTCTGCTGCATAGAGAGGTGATGCAATGGCCAAACCAGTGAGGCTGGCAATGATAGTTGTTTTCATGTTATTTTCCTGATTACGCATGCGTCCCCGCATACGAGATTCATCGATAGAAAATACCTCAGGGATTTAACATGAACAAAACGGAAGCGAATGAAAGCGCTGCGCCTGAACACCGTCACCCCGCAGTATTTTCAACTCTTAAGTTGCGAGGCCGGTCTCCGGGCTTGTGACGAATTCTTTGCGCCTTCCCAAGTTATGGCTTTTATAAAAAAGTTTAAACTCAGTGGCGTATTGCAAAGATTGATATCACTTACCGTTGCGGGGGCAGCATAGGCATAGTTTTAAAAGGTTAAAACGCACCTATTTCCCAGTTTCACCAAATTTGTTAGAACACAAATTTGACACCTGACAACAAGCTCAAATTATAGCGTTAATTTAAAATAAAAAATGGATTTTTTGACTTAAATTTCACATCAACCTTTTTCGATGCTCTGGAAGCCTTATAAATAAAGGCTTCCAGAGCATTTATTTTTTCTCGGAAGAAATGGGCCGTGTTTTTTGCTAGTTGATGGCTTTGATTACCAACATTAAATTGAGCGCAATATAGGTGATGAGAATTCCCCAAAAGCTCATTTTATCGAGCCGCAGGGCTTTTTCTTTGTGGCCTTCATAAAATTGGCCCGAGATATAAATCACCATCATCACAATCAATAAAATTGCGCCAAATGTGATGTTGTGCATATTATCAATCATGGTGTTTTGCGTGGAGGTTGGCACAATACTTTCTACAATATATTTATTGCCAACAGCTGCAAATAGTCCGCCCACCGCGAGTTCAACACGATTGTCAGAGTCGGGCGGCTTAATTCTAAACACCATGAGTGCAATTAAAAAGGCCACATACAAGCCTGTAACAAGTTTAATGAAGGTAGTCCATGAGGACGTTCTGGAAAGACTCACTGTGGCTTGTACGCTAGGGTAGCTGCTGCTGCCTTGTAGTTCAGGGTCACCGTAGGTGGTGTTGTATTCTGCATTGTTGGCCCGAATATTGAACGCATTGATGTGCCATTCTTCAAGCGAAAGGTTTTGGTTAATTTTAGAGTTCTCGGTATCGGCCACGTAAGCCACTGCGCTGGCGTCCTGCATGGTCTCCTCAAGATTGATGACCAGTTCTTGCGTATCAAACGGAAAATTGCGAATGTCCCAATCTTGTAAAATGGTGGCGATGCACTTTTTTTGTTCCCAATTGAGATTGGCTTTTTTTTGCGTAGCAAAATTAGTGCAAACCGTTTTTTTAGCTTTAATGACTTCTTGCGTGTCTTTAAAGCTCAAGTTGTCGTTGCTGTGCAGGCTCCAAGTCCAGAATTCCGCTACAAAACTGCCGTCCGCCAAATTGAAGTCGTATAGGTTGGTAATATAAATGCCGACTTTAACGCTATCCTTGGCTGATTCGGCCGGTTGTGCAAAAGCGTTTGTAGATATGCTGCACAACAATATTAAGAAAAAACACCACTTTTTAATCACGTGCACCCCCTATCACCATGAATTATAGTGTGTACACCAATCTACTATTTGTAAATTTTTATTAATAGGTTCGTTTTACTGCAAACTCTGCCAAGTTCTGCAATGCGATTTTATAAGGTGAGTCCGCAATATGTTGAATGGCCACAAGGGCGAGCGCGGCTTCTTTTTCCGCCATTAAGCGAACATGCTGCAAAGCGCCCGTGCGCTCAACCGCACTGAGGATAGTAGAGAAATCTTGCAGGCCACCATGCGTAATCGCATGTTTGATAGCGTGTGACTCTGCCGGCGTGCCGTGGCGCATGGCAAAGAGTAGTGGTAGCGTGGGTTTTCCTTCGTTAAGGTCATCCCCCAGATTTTTGCCAATTTCCAGCACGTTGCCACTTAAGTCGAGCACGTCATCAATCAACTGAAAAGCGGTGCCAATATGCATGCCGTATTGACTAAGTGCTTCCTCTTCATCAGCTGTAGCGTTACCGATAATCGCGCCAAGACGCGTTGCGGCTTCAAATAATTTGGCGGTCTTGTAGTGAATCACTTGCAGATAGGCATCATCTGAAATGTCAGCATTGTGCACATTTAATAGCTGTAACACTTCGCCCTCGGCAATCACGTTGGTGGCATTGCTTAATACCTCCATCACACGCATGTTTTGCACGGCAACCATCATCTGAAAAGCGCGAGAGTAGACAAAGTCGCCCACCAGCACGCTGGCCGCATTGCCAAAAAGTGCGTTAGCCGTGTTTTGACCGCGCCGTTTCGCGGATTCGTCTACCACGTCATCATGTAGCAAGGTAGCGGTGTGAATAAACTCAACCACCGCCGCTAATTGGTGATGTTGAGGCTTAATTGGACCAAATAATCCGGCAGACAACAGCACCAGCATTGGGCGCAGGCGCTTGCCGCCACTATTGATAATGTAATTCGCCACCTGATTGACGAGCGTGACCTCAGAATGCAGCGATTTTTCAATCACTGCGTTGACTTGCAACATATCTTTTGCAATGCATTCCTGCACGACATTGAGCGGGTTGGTACGGTTGGACGAAATGACACTGGATATCACGGGAATGCACCTAAAAAATTTGCCGCTATTTTATCACAGCCTATTTGGGAGTTTTGACTTGGAGCCTGACAAATCATGAGATAATCTAGTGATATAGGCGAATGCGATATTTTTTTATGGTGTGTTGCGAATTTGGTTTGCAATGCATCGCGATTTGCGTATAATGCCGAGTTCTTTAGAAAGCGTAATTTAAGGCTCAATCATGTATGCAGTAATTAAAACAGGTGGTAAGCAATATCGCGTCGTTGCAGGCGAAAGATTAAAAGTTGAAAAACTTGAAGTTGAAGTAGGCGGCACTGTCACGCTTGATCAAATTTTAATGGTTTCTGATGGCGATAAAACCACCATCGGCTCACCTATTATTAAAGGTGCAACGGTAAAAGCCACTGTGCTTTCACATGGCCGTGGTGACAAGGTCATGATTTTCAAGTTCCGTCGTCGTAAACATTACCGTAAAACACAAGGCCATCGCCAAAGTTTTACTGAAATCAAAATTGAAGCAATTGCTGCTAAATAAGTATTTAAAGGATTAAATCATGGCACACAAAAAAGCAGGCGGTAGTTCACGAAACGGTCGCGATTCGCATTCACAACGTTTAGGCGTCAAAGCCTTCGGTGAGCAAGTGGTTTCAGCGGGCAGCATCATCGTACGTCAGCGCGGCACACAATTCCACCCTGGTGAAAATGTTGGCATTGGTAAAGACCATACTTTGTATGCAAAAGCTGATGGTAAAGTATCTTTTGCAATTAAAGGCGCTTTAAAGCGCCATACTGTAAGCATCATTCCTGCTTAAGTTATATCGCAAGTTACAAAGCCTCATCGTTTGATGGGGCTTTTTTATTTGGTATTTGGTAAACTCACATAATTATGAAATTCATAGACGAAGCAACCATTAAAATCTACGCAGGCGATGGCGGAAACGGTGTCGCTACGTTTCGTCGTGAAAAATACGAGCCTATGGGCGGCCCTAGTGGCGGTGATGGCGGCCGTGGGGGTTCCATCATTATTGAAGCCGACCGTAATATTAATACTTTAGTGGATTATCGCTACACTCGCTCATTCAGAGCGCAGCGTGGTGAAAATGGCCGCAGTGCAGAGTGCTACGGCGCAAAAGGTGAAGACATGGTGTTGCGCGTACCTGTGGGTACGGTGGTATCAGATAAATCCAGTGGTCAATTGCTGGTCGATTTAAGCGTGCATGGTCAACGTGCACAAATGGCCGCAGGCGGTAAGGGTGGTTTGGGCAATGTGCATTTTAAATCCAGCCTGAATCGAGCACCGCGCCAATGTACCAAAGGTGAGCCAGGTGAAGAGTTTGAGCTGTATCTCGAACTAAAAGTATTAGCCGATGTGGGTTTGTTAGGCATGCCAAATGCGGGTAAATCAACTTTTATTCGCTCAGTTTCAGCAGCTAAACCGAAAGTAGCAGATTATCCTTTTACAACCTTACATCCTAATTTAGGCGTAGTACGGGTAGATGCTGAACGCAGTTTTGTCATTGCAGATATTCCTGGCATTATTGAAGGTGCAGCTGAAGGTGCAGGGCTTGGGCATCAATTCTTACGCCATTTGCAACGTACTTCTTTGTTGTTACATTTAGTGGATATTGCACCCTTTGATGAGGCCGTTGATCCGGTCCAAGAGGCCAAGGCAATCGTTGAAGAGCTTAGAAAATATGATGAAGCGCTCTACGAAAAGCCACGATGGCTAGTGTTGAATAAAACCGACATGCTGCAAGATTCAGAAAAAGTAGTGAAACAGTTTGTAAAAGACTATGGCTGGAAAGGACGTGTGTTTGCGATTTCTGCAATTAGTGGCATCGGTTGTAAAGAACTCACTTATGCCATCATGCAGCACATTGAGGAAAGTAAAGCGCAAGCCGCACAAGAGTTAGAAAATGAAATCTCTGGTACATGATGCAAAGGTGATTGTCGTCAAGGTGGGTTCTAGCCTAGTGACGAATAATGGCAACGGCTTGGACCAAGCTGCTATTGTCGCTTGGGCAGCGCAAATTTCCGGGATTGTTAAGCAGGGTAAACAGGTGGTGCTGGTTTCGTCTGGGGCGGTGGCAGAAGGGATGCAACGCCTTGGGTGGAGAAAGCGCCCAACAGCGGTTAATGAGCTGCAGGCGGCTGCGGCCGTCGGGCAAATGGGTTTGGTGCAAATGTACGAGCGTTGCTTTGCCGAGCACGGACTGCACACTGCACAGGTGTTATTGACGCATGACGATTTGGCCGAT
>ENA-UPXM01004577-UPXM01004577.1-activated-sludge-metagenome-genome-assembly--contig:-NODE-4577-length-14112-cov-6.652913_pt1 | contig 14112 bp, 8 predicted proteins | sample MGYA00238178_ERZ772708 | MGnify/ENA primary metagenome ERZ772708 (study PRJEB29002, sample SAMN05720212) | activated sludge metagenome | isolation source: anaerobic digester from wastewater... | reverse complement strand
ACTTGGGACCTCAGTCTTATCAGGACTGTGCTCTAACCAGCTGAGCTATACGCCCCTCTTTGGTACATATAAATTTTAGTTAAAGAACATAGCTATTAAAAGCTAAAAAGTGACAGGAAAATCCGGTTACTCCTTAGAAAGGAGGTAATTCAGCCGCAGATTCCCCTACGGCTACCTTGTTACGACTTAACCCCAGTCATAAGCGTTACCTTCGTCACCTCACTGTAAACAGCAAGGCACCTTCGGGTATCACCTACTTCCATGGCTTGACGGGCGGTGTGTGCAAGACCCGAGAACGTATTCACCGTGACATGGCTGATTCACGATTACTAGCGAATCCGACTTCATGAGGTCGAGTTTCAGACCTCAATCCGAACTGAGACCAATTTTGAGGATCAGCTCCATCTTACGATTTGGCTTCCCATTGTTTTGGCCATTGTAGCGTGTGTGTAGCCCAGGACATAAGGGCTATGCGGACCAGACGTCATCCCCACCTTCCTCCTCGTTTTACCGAGGCGGTTTCCCAAGACACTTGTAACATGGGATAGGGGTTGCGCTCGTTTCGGGACTTAACCCTACATCTCACGACACGAGCTGACGACGGCCATGCAGCACCTGTGTATCACCTTCGAAAGCCTCCCCACTTTCATAGGGCATGCAGATACATTTCAAACCCTGGTAAGGTTCTTCGATTGCCGTCGAATTAAACCACGCGCTCCTCCGCTTGTGCGGGTCCCCGCCAATTCATTTGAGTTTTAGCCTTGCGGCCGTACTTCCCAGGCGGGACGCTTAACGCGTTAGCTGCAGTACTCAATACTTCCATTCAACTCCGAAGAGTTGAGTAGTTGTACCGAACACCTAGCGTCCATAGTTTACGGCGTGGACTACACGGGTATCTAATCCGTTTCGCTCCCCACGCTTTCGAGCCTTAGTGTCAGACAAGGACCAGCGAATCGCCTTCGCCACTGATGTTCCTCCCAATATCAACGCATTTCACCGCTCCACTGGGAATTCCATTCGCCCATTCCTGTCTCAATTTCTGTAGTTTCCGAAGCTTCCCCACGGTTGAGCCGTGGTATTTAACTAAAGACTTACAAAAACACCTACGCTTCTCTATACGCCCAATAAATCCGGATAACGTTCGCACCCTACGCATCACCGATGCTTCTGGCACGTAGTTAGCAGGTGCTTATTCATATGGTACCGTCATCTATTCTTCCCACATAAAAGGAGTTTACAATCCGAAGACCTTCTTCCTCCACGCTGTGTCGCTGCGTCAGGGTTGCCCCCATTGCGCAAGATTCCTAATTGCTGCCTCCCGTAGGAGTATGGACCGTGTCTCAGTTCCCATGGTGGCTGACCGCGCTCTCACGCCAGCTACCCGTCTTAGCCTTGGTGAGCCATTACCTCACCAACAAGCTGATAGGATGCGGACTCCTCCTGAAGCGCAAAAGCTTTACTTACAAACTAAAAGAATGTAAGGCTATCGAGTATTACCCCATCTTTCGATGAGCTATTCCCGTCTTCAGGGCAGATAATCCACATGTTACTCACCCGTTTGCCACTATCCCAAAAAGAAAAACAATCAACCGAAGTCTCAAGTAATTCAAAGGGATCGTCCGACTTGCATACCTTAGGCACACAGCCAACGTTCATCCTGAGCTATGATCAAACTCTCATTGAAAAATAGTACTTAACTTCATACCAGAAATGGTATGGCCAACCAGTACAAATATTTGGACTTAAAACGTCTGACTAAATGAATTGTGTGAACCCAATCACACAGAAAGTCAAAATGTCAATAATTTTTTAGACTTCCTGTCACTCTTCAACTTTTAATGTGCAAATACATCCAAAGCTTTTAAGCAACACTACTCTCGTACTAGGGGATTCATTAGAGAACTATCTCTAAGAGGATTCCTGTTTCTCCATCCATATTTTTAAATATATTCCCAAACTCGTGAGCAGAAGTATAGCATAGAAATTTTTGCTATGCAAGTACCCTTATCGTGGATACCATTTTTCTCCAGAATAACCATAAAAAGAGGGAGTGCTTCGTTTTTTTGAATATATTAACAAGTCCGGATATTTATCTGCCAAGTCTTTTATAAAACTTTCGTCTTTCTTTATCCGTGCTGAGGCATATTTTATTGCAACAGAACTAATACTTACGGCATACTTAACAACCTCACAATTATCTCTAATTCCAAACGGCATATCTCTCAGAGAACAAGGGCACTTAGCCAATGCCTGAAATACAAACTCCCCCTTATTCCTAATTCTCTCTGACATGTACCTTATCAAAGTCCCTTCATAATCTATCAAAATTGAAGCGATAGCATCATCATCTCTCATCTCAAAGGGAAGAGCAAACTTCTTGTCCCATTTTTTATTAATTATTTCATAAGGAGAAAGACTATGGTTGGAAGAAAGGTTTAATTCGTTAGGAAGTTGCCAGTTTGGGCAAGGCGAAGCCATCAATACAACTTTTTGCCCAGAAGGATGCTCAAGAAAAGCTAGAGCTTCACTATCAAGAATCTTATCTGTAGACAGAGACTGCTCAACTAATGGATGTTCTTGTGAGCATAAACCAGGAAGTATTTTATAAGTTCCCCACTGCTCTCCTCCATACCCATAAACATAGGGTCTCCTAAATTTAGGATCGGGTAAATCTGCCAAGTAGGGAGGGAATCTCTTAGGGTTTATTTTTATAATATCAAAATCTCCAAAGTATTTATTATATTCAACTCTTTCTTCATTCTCTAACCCTAGACCTTCCATAGCAACATCTATAGAAAATTTAACCTTGGGCAGAAAATTTCAATTCAAACTCAACAATACAATATTCTTCAAATTACTTCATCCACAAAGCCATATTTCTTAGCTTCTTGAGCAGAAAGATATGTCCCAACCCCATTATGTGCATTAGTTATTTCTTCCAACACCTTCTCCGTTGTGCTCTCTACTCCACTCGCCTGGGCTCTTGCAACAAGAATTTCGCTATATACTTTATCCAGTCTATCCATTTGAACGGACTCTGCTTTTATCTCATTTTTACTTCCCGTTGCCAGTCCCGTTATAGGATGAATTAACATAACAGAATTTGCTGACATCCTTCGAACATCTCCTACTTGAAGGATTAATGCCGCCATTGACATAACTGGACCAATACTTGTGGTTGTAATAGAAAGATTTTTTTCCTTCCTAAAAATTGACAATGCATCATAGACAGCAAAGCCATAGTACACCTCGCCACCGTAAGAGGCCAAATCAATATTAAGATTCTTAACAAATATATCCGATTCTTCGAGTTCAATCAATTCGTTTTTTAGATAATCAAGCATCTCTACATCCACATCTCCTGAGAGAAATATAGAATATGAAGGATTATAAAGTCTTTCCGGGACTATTAGGCCACTATCTCTAATACAAAAATTTAAAGGATCAACAGAAAGTCCTTCAATAGAAGGTATTTGTTGGCCGTAAACTCCAACTAATTTTTCTGGTCGGGATTTGAACTCGGAAGTACTGCTCTCCATAAAAAGTTGCTATTAATTTATATTAATTTGTGAGCAGTAGAATAATATAAATGTTTTATACCAAAAGCTCCACTAGAAAACAATACTAACAATTCCTTAATTCCCCATCTTTGAGATTTAATACGCTCGTTATTCCGCTATTTGCGACAAAATATCTGTCATGAGACACCAACAATATTGTCCCACTATACTCTTTAAGACTTTGCTCTAGAACCTCCTTAGTTTCAATATCTAAATGGTTATCTGGCTCATCAAGAATTAGCATATCGTAATCTTTGTAGCTAAACACAGCGAACTCAAACCTAGCCCTTTCCCCCGGACTTAATTGCTTTAGACTTTTAAGTTCAATATCATTTTTAGTGAAAAGGAACTTAGATAAATACCCCCCAGCATTACCGTAAAAACATTTTGTTCTGTCGATAAACTCTTCCCGAATATTATTCAAGCACCCCTTTGCCTCCTGTATCTGAGAAAAGTAACCTATTCTCAAGTTATCACCGATCTTTACCTCTCCTCTCTTTGGCTTCTCCAACCCTATCACTAGTTTTACAAAAGTTGTTTTACCAGCCCCATTAGGGCCAAAAAGCCAAATTTTTTCACCTCCTCTAATTTCCAAATCTAAACCCTCAAACACCTTGATATCCCCGTAATTCATTGTTAAGTCAGATACTCTTAACATAAGCTTTGATTTGTGTACTTCTGTCTTAATTTTAATTTCTTCGATAACATTGTTTTCGTATTTCTCAGTCTTCACTCTATCCAACCTCTCAATCCTAGTCTTAGCCGCACTAATTGCTCTTGATCTTTGGTGCCCAGCACCGATTTTTCTAACATTTTCTAACAATCTCTCTAACTGAGCTCTTTTTCTTTCCTGTAATTTGAATTCATCATTCCATTTCTCGATCAACTTATATTTTTCTTCCTTATAATTATCATAATTCCCTACATATTTGATTAATCCATGTCTTTCAATCTCCCATATTTCATCAACAACATTATTCAAAAACTGCCTATCGTGAGATATCATAAGCACTGGGATCTGCACTCTTTTAATATATTTCTCAAACCACTCTATCCCTTCAATATCTAAGTGATTTGTAGGCTCGTCAATTAAAAGGGTTGTTGGGTCATGAAGTAAAAGTTCAATTAACTTTACTTTCATTTTCTGACCTTCGCTTAATGTGTTTAAATTTTGGTAAGGGTCAAAATTCGTAAATTCAAGCTGAGAAGCTAATTTCTCAATCTTGTACCCATCCCATGAATTTTCAAGTTGCTCTTCAAGATATATACCCACCATTTCGTTTGGAAAAGAAAATTCTTGAGGGATATATCCTACATATTCAGCTACTTTGCTAATTTTACCCTCTGTTGTATCCTCTTCCCCAACAATTAGTTTAAGGAGTGTCGTTTTCCCACAGCCATTTCTTCCTACTAGACCAACTTTTTTGTTTCCAGAAAGCTTGAAATCAATCTTAGAGAAAAGAACTCGGTCATCAAATTTCTTAGTTATGTTTTTGCCTGAAATCATAACCTGGGATTATATATGAAGGTTTTTGTATTGTAAAAAGAAAAAAAACACCTCCGGTTTGACTATCATTTGTATACACAAATAGATATTGTCTTACCATCAATGAGGAAATATCAACCTACTACTTCATCTCGAACATCTTAATCAGTTCACTAACTCTTGTGGCATCATTAGAACTTTTGTCCCTATTCCACTCCACCAATCTTGGGAATCTAAGTGAGAGACCACCTCCGATATTCTCCTCTCCCAACCTTCTTGTAATTTCATCTGCCTCAACAGTAAATACAACTTCTGGATATACCCAAATATCTGGTTTAAGATTCTCTGGACAAAGAACATTCTGTGGTTGGCCCTCCTCAATCTTTGTCTCCAACTGCCCTTTAATGCTTCGCAACTGCTCATCACTAAAACCTGTTCCTACCTTACAAATAGCCTCATATCCATCTGTCTTCTCGTTATACAAAGCACCCAATATTGCTCCCACACCAAAATCTGATCTCCTTCCAGAACCGTAATAGTAGCCAACACAAACCAAATCAACAGTATCCACCAACGTATTCATCATACTCTTTTTTAACTTAATCCAATCATAGTTTCTCACACCTGGGAGATATTCACCTGAAAGCATTTTCACAATTACTCCTTCATATCCTTTCTCAACATTCTCATGAAATATCTGCATCAAGCTATCTAAGTCAGAAACCTCTTTAGTCTCACAAAGCTCAAGGCTTTCTCCCATTTCAATTTTACTTAGTGTCTCTACCCTTTTTTGTGTATCTTGTTCAATCAAATCTTTTCCATTTAGGAACAGCACATCAAAAACCATCCCCTTTACAGGGATATTTTTTGATGCATCTCCAATTGAATATTTTCTCCTTCTCTGCATCGTATCTTGGAAAGGAAGAAACTTCCCATCCTTAAATCCCAAAACTTCGGAATCCAAAATAAATGATTTGTCAGAAATTGCTTTTGCAGATTCAGCAATCTCTGGGAACATTTCTGTAACATCTTCTAGATTCCTGGTAAAAAGCTTAATCTCAACATCATTTGAAGCTTGTTCAAAAAGACCAATATCTTTTCGTGAGAGATATTTTTTCCAAACATATTCCCTGTGCTCAAAATCCTTACTTTCATATTTATGAATTTGACACCTAAGTCCATCAAATTTTGGCTGAACAAGAGCAGGCGAACCTGTTCTTTCAAACGTTTCTTCAAAAGAGCCCACTCTTTCAACCAACCTAGGCATAACTGGGATACCAGGTTGTATTTTTAAATTTTTCAAACTTTCTACAGCTTCCATTCTTGCTTTTTGAGCTATACAGCTGTAAATATATCCGATATCAGCACAGATTCCATATGCCCTATCCAAATCCAATCGTAAGCTTTTATCGCCAACAACAACGAAAGAGAAAACATCAAGGAGAGTCTTAAAGCTAATGCCAAATCTTAACTGCCCACAAATTACTCTAACAAAGTATTTCGCTTCCAAAGGAGAAAAGGATTCCAAAGCACCCAAGATAATTGAATTTTTCCTTTCCACAGAACCATTTCCCTCTGTTTTTACAATACCCCAAAGGGTATCATAGGCCTCAAAAAGGGATATGCCTTTTGAAACAAACCCACACTTTTCGGAAAAAAGTTTTACCGTATCACCAATATCCCCCAATCTATCTCTCTCCTGCTGAACTCTAATATCGATATCCTTGGCTTTTGCATACTTTTCTAACAATGAAATTAGGCTTTTTTCAGAATAGTTAAACTCACTATTTACAAAAAATGGTGCAACCCTACCTAATATCAAGTATGAAAGAATCTCTCCCTCTTCACTCGTCAATTCTCTGTAAAAAGATGCTAGTATTTCCGTAATCTCATTCCTTGAGGCTATTTCCTCTATTGTTTGAAATATTTCACTTATCTCTTTGAAAGTAGTTTTACTGTTCTTCATCCTAAATATGTATACTTAGTTGATTTTGTGCTCCCATCTTGACTTACCAATCCTTTGTTAACAAGAACATCCATATCCCTTCTTAGAGTTCTGGAAGAAACATTTGGTTGCAATTTATACAATTCGGAAGGCGTAATTTCTTTTAACCTACTTACTTCTGCAAGAATTTCTGCTTGCCTTTTGTTCAATCCAACAACATTCTTTACACTATCCTGTACAATTTCCTCTTTATCTGGAGTTTGCGGCTTTTCCTTTAGTTCTGACTTAGAATCTTCATCCTTTCTATTTTTTAATATGGAACCAAGGATAAAGAGACCAATTAACAAGCTCAATATACTGGTAAGTAAAGACTTAACAGACCTTTCTTTTTGATTATTGTCTTCCATACTTAATTATATATCATTACGAGGAAGATTAAAGGGAGGTACTTATACTTGTAGCAAGATATATTTAATACCTCCCTTCCCTAGTCCCTTCTATTTCTTCCTCTTTTTGTTTCTTTTCTGCTCCGAATGATGAAGCCTTCTGTGACAAGATTGACACAAGAGAAGAAGATTGGAAAGGTTTGATGTTCCCCCATTAGATTTGGGGTTAATGTGATGGATTGTGAAGATCGGATAACTGGGATCTTCTTTTTTCCCACATTCTTGACAAGTCCAATTGAAAAATCTGTGTATTCTTAATTTTTCAGGGTCCTTCGTAACCGATGCCAAGTTATCTCCTTTATTCTAGGTTTTTAAGAACAGGTTTCCCTATCGCTCTGTCGGATTATATCCAACTATGTGGTATTAATGCAAGGTTTTCTTAAAAAGTGTGTAATTTAGCTTTTTAACTCAGCCATATTCTCTCCAATAGCAGAACTAACATCAAGATGAACATTTAATGAAACTGCTTCTCTCATAATCTTCTTGGCCTCTTCTTCAAACTCCTTAACTCTCCCCTCCATAACTTCAAAGATAAGCTCGTCATGAATCTGAAGTAGTATAAATGCTTCATTCTTAAATTTTTTCTCTATCATCTGATCTAATTGAATCATCGCATATTTCATAATATCAGCCTCTCCTCCCTGTATAGGCATATTAATAGCCTCTCTTTGAGCTGCCCTCATCAATCGGATATTCCTTGATTTGATACCTTTAATCCACCTTGTCGTACCGAACATTGTTTGCACATACCCTCTCTTGTAGGCTTCTTTCTCCAAAGATCTCATGTACTCCTCAACACCTGTATAGTGTTGAAAATAGTTTTGGATATACCCAGATGCCACATCGTTATCAATTTTAAGCATATTAGCTAATCCAAACGCCGTTTGGCCAAAAAGTATCCCAAAATTAACAGTTTTACCTAAACTTCTTTCCTTTTTAGTAATTTCCTCAACATCCTTCTTTAATATTCTACTTGCTGTTGCCTTGTGAATATCCACATCATTTTGAAAATCCTCAATTAACAGCTCATCCTCTGACATATCCGCAAGCACTCTTAACTCCATCTGAGAGTAATCCATGCCAAGTAATTTAAAACCATTTCTTGCAACAAAAGATTTTCTAATCTTCTCTGCCCACTCTCCTTGTACGGGAATATTTTGCATATTGGGATTAACTGAGGAAAGCCTCCCAGAGGAGGTTCCTGTTTGTTTAAAATCAGTATGAATTGTACTATCTTCATTCATCTCTCCTAACTCAAGCAAAGGTCGTACATATGTAGTATGAATTTTACTTAATTCACGATATTCAAGAATATTTTCTACAACAGGATGGGTACCTTTCAATAGATCTAATACCGTTTCTCTGGTTGAACCCTTCTTTCTATCTGGAAGTTTCAATTCGGAGAAAAGCACATCTGAAAGCTGTTTAGGAGAATTAATATTAAATTCATGGCCAACTGATTCAAATATCTCTTTTTTCACCATTTCTATAGCTTTAGAAAGCTCTACATCTAAACTTTTCAACCAATCTATATCAATCTTTATTCCTCTTTTTTCCATTTTAGAAAGAACCATAGAAATTGGTATTTCTATCTTCTCTAGGCTATGAAGAAAGTAATCATTCTCTATTCTAAGAATGTCCCTCATACATTTCTTTGTATATTCGTACAACTCTATTTTGTTTGCCTTGTTTATTTGAGTTTGTTGAATCTCACCGATTGAATCTAAAACTTTCTTTATTTCTGATGGATGTATTTTCTCTCCAAACATAAAAGATGAGTAATCAAAAGCCAAGTCCTTGAGTAGATATCCCCTTCTTTCAGAATTAATTAGGTGAGCAAAGAAACCTAAGTCGAAAAGTGAACCTTTAGGTTCTCCAACATCAGAAAGAATTCCTTCAAGATTGTAGACTACTTTCTCACAATCACATCCAATTATCTGTTCAATATCCTCAAGAAGGTAGTCTTTAAAATTTGAGGAATTAACAAATTTTCGAAGAAGAAAGAAACCCCTTTCTAAAGCTGATTCATTCTCATCAATATATGCAAGTAATATTTTCTCTGCGTCCTTCATAATATCTTTTGCATCCAAATCTTTTGTCCATTCCACTTCTGGTTGATTTGATGAAAAAATATCTAATTGGGTAGTTATGGACTTCTGTTCATCCTTCTTCAATTTGTCAATCTTCGTAATGAGTGACCTAAATGAATATTTATGAAATACTTCCAAAACTTCAGATTTGTTAAAGTCTCTAAGCAAACAATTTTCCAGTTTGATTTGTATATCAACATTTTGATCAATTTTCGCAAGTCTCCTGCTCATTTCTGCCTGCTCCACTCCTTCCCTTAGAAGAAGCGCATATCTTGATTTTACCTCTGAGAGATTTTTGTAGATTTCATCTAAACTTCCATATCTGCTTAAAAGTTCTATGGCCGTCTTACTCCCCACCCCTTTAACTCCGGGGATATTGTCTGAAGCATCTCCAGCCATGCCTTTGTAATCAACAATCTGCTCCGGATACATATCAAATTTCTTCTTTGTTTCAACCCTGTCATATGCAATCAAGTTCTTGAAATTTCCTTGTGGAAGACATACTTTTACATTGTCTGATACCAGCTGCAAAAGGTCTCTGTCACCACTTAAGATGTAAAGCTCGATATTTTCGTTACTCCATTTTCCTTCTCTAACATATTTGGAGATGGTTCCTAGAACATCATCAGCTTCAAACCCTTCCTTCTTCAAAATTGGGATATTAAAAGCTGTTAATATTTCTTCAACAATTGGAAATTGGTCAATTAATGACTGGTCCGTTGGCTTCCTAGTCCCCTTGTATTCTTGAAATTCGACATGCCTAAAGGTTGGCTTCGCTGTATCAAAAGAACAAAGGACATATTCCGGTTCAAACATATCCAAAGCTTCAAGAAGCATTACAGTAAAGCCATAGGCAGCATTAACTTGAATCCCGTTTTCTGTTTGAAGACTTGCAGGATATGCATGAAAAGCTCTGTGAACAATTGCATTGGCATCAATTGCAAGAAACCTTTGCTTAGATGTTTTAACTAAGTTCATACTGTATTCTACACTAACTACACAAAGAGGGCATCAAATTCATCTCTGGTTACAACTTCTTTCTCAAGAAGAACAGCTACTAATTTCTCAACATCCTTCTTGTGTTCAGTAAGCACCTTCTTCGCATCTTCATATGCTTCACTAATTAAACGTTTCACCTCTGCATCAATCATTTTTGCTGTCTCCTCACTGAAATCCCTTCCACCCCCATATGAATATCCCAAATGTGTTGTCTCATCTAAATCTCCATACTTTACCATTCCAAGTTTTTCACTCATTCCATACTTCATTACCATTTCCTTTGCAACCTCAGTTGCTTGCTCAATATCTGCCGATGCACCAGAGGAGATATCGTCAAGGAACAAATCCTCAGAGGCTCTTCCAGCCACACCACTTCTTAACCATGCTAACATCTGATTCCTGTAAAGAGTTTTTCTTTCCTTCTCTGGTAAGTATACTGTAACACCTCCTGACATCCCTCTTGGGATAATTGAAACCTGTTCAACTGGGTCAGAAGCAGGTGTAAATTTTGCAACAATTGCATGCCCAGCTTCATGATATGCAGTCTTCTTTAAATCTTCTTGCTCTTTCTCTGGATTCTTCTTTCTACCAAGTTTTACCTTAAGGAATGCCTCAGCAAGATCATCCTGCCCAATCTCCTTGTCCCCATCTTGTGCAGCCATTATCGCTGCCTCGTTTAAGATATTTTCTAAATCTGCACCTGAATATCCAATTGTTTTCTTGGCCAATGTTCCTAAATCTACATCCTTTGCAAACTTTTTGTTCTTTGCATGAACTTCAAGAATTTCTTTTCTCCCCTGAGCATCAGGCATATGAACAACAACCATTCTATCAAACCTTCCTGGTCGTAAAATTGCTGGATCAAGAACATCCGGCCTGTTTGTTGCTGCAAGAACAATTACATTCTCCCTATCTTCCAATCCGTCCATTTCAACTAATATCTGATTTAATGTTTGCTCGCCTGCTCCAGAATGAAGAACTGTACCTCTCTTTTTGGCCACGGCATCAATCTCGTCAATGAAAATGATACAGGGAGCAGCTTTTCTGGCTTTCTTAAACAAATCTCTTACCCTTGATGCTCCGGCACCAACAAGCATCTCTTCAAATTCAGAGCCTGATGTATGGAAAAATGGAACCCCTGCTTCACCAGCTACAGCTTTTGCTAAAAGTGTTTTACCTGTACCTGGAGCACCTGCAAGAAGTACCCCTTTTGGAATCCTAGCTCCTAAATCCCTATATTTCTTTGGGTTTTTTAGAAAATCTACAATCTCAGTAAGTTCCTGTTTTGAATCATCTACTCCTGCTACGTCATCAAAAGAGATACCTGTCTTCTTCCCAAAGAGTAGTCTTGCTTTGCTCTCTCCAAAATCCATAATTTTCCCTCCTTGAGCTTGCATATTTTTAATCATCATGTATCCAAAAACCAAAACTGAACCAAAGAAAACTAGCGTTATTACATCCCCAAATGTAATGCCAACTTTCGGTTCATAGAAATCATCTCCTAATTCTTTGATATCAATATCAGAATCGGAAAGAATTTGATAGAAATCCATTTTGACTGGAATCATCGCAAACTTTTTGATCACAACTGGCTTCCCATCTATCTCGTCTCTTTGCTCAAGAACAACCATATCATCCCTAAGTATTATCTTCTCGTAATTTTTCTGAGAAATCTCAGAGACTATCTTACTTACCGATACTTCCTCTCCCTTGTAAGAAAATGCTTTGTACAAAAATACTACTGCTGAAAGAAGCAATGTAATTAGAAGAATTACACCAAAGCTAGGGATTTTGAGCATTTTCCCTTTAGGTAATTTCCTAATATCAACAACATATACATTGTCCTTTTTCCCCTTAACCTGTTTTTTTCTTTTATCTTCCATCTTATGAGTAATCAAAATTAGGTAAAACACAAAAAATGTATGGTGGGAAGTGGAATCGAACCACCGACCTTGGGTTTATGAATCCCATGCTCTAACCGACTGAGCTATCCCACCGAGTATATTGATTATACCAAAGAAATGTATTACTTACCAACCAGAAGAGCCTCTCAGACTTGATTAAGCCTTCCCTGAATAGGCTCCTGTCTCTGTATTTATCTTCAGTACATCCCCTACTTTTATGAACAATGGGACATGTACCTTGTAGCCTGTCTCTAAAACAACCTCTTTAGTTGCAGAGTTGGAAGTATTCCCTCTTACTGCATCACTAGATTCTATAACTTTAAGAGACACAGAAGGCTGCTCTTTTACTGAGAGAATTTTACCATCAAAAAGCATAACCAAAACAGATTCTCCTTCCTTAAGAAATTGTACATAACTACCTATAACATCTTTGGGAATCATAATTGTCTCAAATGTCTCTGAATCCATAAAGAATGAACCTTCGTTATCAGAGTAAAGAAACTGAACCTCTTTTGTCTCAGGTTCAATATATTCAACCTTAGCACCAGCCTTAATCGTTTTAGAAACAATTTGACCACTATCCAAAGCTTTCATCTTAAGAATAATCAACCCTCCCTGTCTGCCTTGGGTCTTTAATTTTCTATCTTGCAAGATAAAGACTCTTCCCTCTTCAAGAAGATACATTCCTTTTACAGGTTGTGCGGTAATTGGCATATAGTGATGGTTGACAATTAAACAAGGGCTATTCTAGCACCAGAAACATTGTTAATCAATACTTTCTGTCTTCTAAATACTTTACTAATTTTGGATATATCTCCTTTCTCATATAAATACCCTCCGACTTTACACCATCATAAACAGCGGTAATTCCAAGGGCCTTTTCAAAAAAATCTGAGGACTTTGAATCTATTGTTAAGAAATAATTAAATCCTTCTTTAATATCTACACAGGACAAAAGCAAATAATCTAATTGCTTCTCACTCTTAATTTCGCAAAGCTTTGCCTTTATATCATTCCCCAATTCTGAGACCCTACGAATAGCTTCGGTTATCTCTAATTGCACTATTCCAATCTTTTTACCCGAAATTGTATACTGCTTAAACTCCTCTGTTAATACCTCCTCAATGTTCTCCCTGTTTATTTCTGACTTATATTCAAACATATCTGAGATATAATTTTGAGGGATGCTTGCATATTCCTTTAGCCAATTCGCCATATCTTTGTCCCTTTGGGTTGTTACATTACTCATGAAATTTACAGTATTAGATACTATTGCAGAGAAAAGCAATACCGCGGATTCTTTCGATGGAATAATGCCCTTATCATGAAATCTCTCAGTAATTAATGTCGCACAAGAGCCAACTAGATCTATTTGCATCTCCGCCTTTGGGAAATCATGGATATATGAAAGCTTACGGTGGTCAATAACTTCAATGATATTTTCCTTCTTAATGCTTAAATCTATTGCTTTAACATCTGAAGTGTCAACCAAAACAATCTGATCCCCCTCAAGTCCTCCAAATACATGCATAATACTAAAAAACCCTAAATATTTTTTAACAAATTCCGATTCTTTTCCGATATCTCCTGAGTATACCGCCCGTGCCTCTTTGAGACTTTTTCTTAAAAACTCAGCATACCCTATTGAACAGGCGACACAATCGATGTCAGGGTTTATATAT
>ENA-UPXM01004572-UPXM01004572.1-activated-sludge-metagenome-genome-assembly--contig:-NODE-4572-length-14117-cov-61.028659_pt1 | contig 14117 bp, 14 predicted proteins | sample MGYA00238178_ERZ772708 | MGnify/ENA primary metagenome ERZ772708 (study PRJEB29002, sample SAMN05720212) | activated sludge metagenome | isolation source: anaerobic digester from wastewater... | reverse complement strand
ATGTATCGGCGCAACTTATGTCTATTAAGGAAAGCGGCGCTCACATTATCTTAGCTATGACTTCCGGCCCCGTGGCTATTCCTATGTACCGACAGGTGGGAGAACTTGAAATTCCTGCTTTTATCACGGGTGTCAACGTGGAAGCTGAAGGCGCAAAATTCTTTCAGGCAACAGGCGGCTACTGTGCATACGGTGGCGTGTCGGTTCAGGGTTCTGATGTAGCGATGACTTGGCGAACATTGCCTTTTTATGAAAAATTTGAGAAAAAATATAAGGAACGTCCAACCTTAACAGCAAGTAACTATCAATCAGTTTTGATTATTAAGGAAGCAATTGAACGCGCCGGTTCTCTGGATACCGAAAAAGTGGTTTTGGCTTTGGAAAAAACAGATTTCGCAGGAACGCAGGGGCGTATAAGGTTTGATAAAAATCATGATGCTATATTTGGACCGGGCGGTCTGACCGGTTGTGGTGTGCAATGGATGCCGAACGGTAAGATGAGCACTTGGTGGCCGAATGGCTGGAAAGGCATCAAATATGAGGGCGTCAACGAGCTGCAGTTCTCGCCGTGGATGGTAAAGTACTGGAAGGAAAATGCGGGAAAGAAATAGCCTTTTTTGTTCCAGATAGATTTTTTTAATGATCTGCGACGCAAACGCAAGCCGCATTGTTGCTTGACATCGCAATAGATGCGGCTTGCGTAAGCTAGCCCAAGGAAAATAAGATATATTTAGAAAAGGAGACTATTGTGGCAAAAATAGAATATACAAAAAAGGGAGAAATCGCCTACATCACATTGAATCGGCCGGAAGCCATGAATGCCGTTGATTCTGAGATGGTGGATATCATGCACGAGGCATGGGAAGATTTTAAAAAAGACGACAATTTGAGAGTAGCGATTATCAGCTCGTCTAGTAAGAATTTCTGTGTGGGCTTTGACATAAAGAGCATGGCGGGAATGCTGATGAGCGGCAAAATGAAATACAGTTGGGATATATCCTCCATGTTTGGAAACAAAAATATTAATCCGGTTGAGCACAAGGTCCAAAAGCCCATTATCGCGGTGCTTAATGGTGCTGTGAACGGAGCAGGTTTGTGGATAGCTCTGACGGCGGATATCCGGCTGGCTACCAGAGAAACATCTATCGGACTGGGTGAGGTGCGAATTAATTTCCCGGTGGAGTTTACCGGACTTATTACAAGATATCTCCCGGTTGGTGTGGCTACGGATCTGCTGATCACGGCGCGGCCTGTAAGTGCCGAGAGATTGTATTCACTGGGTGTTATCAACACTTTGGTGGAACAAGACAAATTGATGGCTGAAGCGGAAGCCTACGCGCGGGATATCTGTGCCGGATCTCCGAGAGCGATTAGTGTCATGAAAGAGCTGATACACCAGAGCTATGAGCTTGATTATAAGGGTATTATGGAGCTTTCCGAGCGTTTGATACCGCCGGTGGTAAATTCGCAGGACACGATGGAAGGATTTCAGGCTTTTGCCCAAAAGCGCAAAGCCAACTGGACGGGAAAGTAAGATAAATAACGAGCGGCAAATCCAGGGCCAAGATGTTTTTATTGTTCCCAAAAGCATGGTTAGCTGAAGGGTGAGCAGGGAAGTCTGGGCCTTGTTTTAATAAGAGCCTGGCGGAGAGGACGATGATTACCTATGAAGGTTGTTGTGGAAAAGGACATGCGGGGAGTTGCCAAGAACCAGATGATAATCAGAATGTCCTTATCCAAAAGGCTCTTTTGTTTATATGCTGCTTTAACTAAAGCAAGAAAGAACCTACAAAATAAATGAGGAGAATATAATGGTTACAGAAGAACAGTATCAAAAATTTTTGAAAGACAACAAGCTTGATCCTAAATTGGTCGAGGGTATCAAACAATTTATTGGCTACACGAATGAGGATATAATGTTGTCTACTCCCCGCCAGCATAAGTCTTGGAAAGCGCAATATAAACTAAACGAATGGTTTATTGTTGCTGACATAGTGGAATCGCACCACTGCGGGGCCAGAAATAAAGTTGGCGACAGATATGTCTTACAAAGCGCAACCTCGCTTGTGCCTGAAGAAAGCACAGTGCGTTTCATGTGCACCGCTGCTATTACTCCCATAGCATACTATGGAAGTATTTTGTACGAGCGGCTGGCTGAAGGCCTGGATCCCCGTGATTTTTCGGCGAATGAGTATGCTTGGTGCACAGATACCGACATCGGGCGTGGTGGTTATGGAAGGATATTGATGAGAATCAGTATGCAGCACGTGTCCGAATTTAAATCTCTTAAAGATCAGTCTTACTGGACCAAAATGAAGAAAAAATAATGCTTAATTAAGACCGAAGGGGTGTGTCTTTATCATGGAAAAGACTACCCTGAGGGCAACGGAGTATTAATAGTTTCCGGGCGACAGGGTAATAATAGCTAGCTTGATATAAGTAATCATGCGCGCAAGTTATAGGGCTGGCTTATTTATACTGAGCGCATGAAAAATGATTACGGGTAAAAATCAAGGACTAAGTCGGGAAAACTGTTTAAGATAAATATACCGTTCTGATTTTCCCGCCAGCCTAAATGAGTAAGTGTATAAAAATTAAGTACTTGCGAAAGGAGAAGGATAAGATGAGTGAATGGAAATTTGACTGGAAGAGATTTCAAAAGCATAACAAATACACAGATGAAGAGATGAAAACCTTCATGAATGATCCCGTCAGGGCGAAGGCCGCTCCCATGTTGTTTTCGCCGGCCATATTGAAAAAGAATCTGATCATTGAAGTGGTTGAATCGCATGGCTGCAGCGCAGGGCTTAAACCGGGAGATAAACTTGTTTTCCGAGCGCTGGGTATTCTTGACCCTTCGAAATCAAGTCCCTGGTGCGCTCAGGCAATGGGTGAGTTTGGCGGCATTGCGAACATCCTTCAGGATCGCTATGCAGCTGGCTTGGACCCTAACGATTCCATCTGGAAATATTTTTCCTGCATGGACTGTGGTCCGAAGTATGGATGGGGCCAGGTGATTATGAAGGCATATGTTGAAGATGAAAAATAGACCTGTTTTATCTCCCGTCGCAGAAAAACGGCGCGTCAATGGTGTTGAGAGAGTTGTCATTTGCTGTTCATTGAAAAACGCCCGGCTTACTCGGGGCAGTGCGCAATAAAGAACAAGTTAATTGTATAATGGAATCAAGGAAAAGAACCATTTCGCGAGGAACTTTTAATATCCGTGACCGGAATAACGAGGAAGGAATTCCTGTGGTTATGATTCACGGTTGGCCTGAAACTTCTTACTGTTGGGAAGCGATTACGCAATTTCTGAATTCAAATTTACGTGTTATAGCCCCGGACCTGCGGGGGATGGGAGACAGTGAACGAACTATTGAGCAAAAGTATTATCAAAAAATAGAACTAGCGCAGGATATTATTGAAATTATTAACAGCTTTGAATTTAAAAACGTTTTTCTGGTCGGGCATGATTGGGGCGGTGTAATTGCCCAGGAAGTGGCTTTGGCAATACCCGCAAGGGTCAGAAAACTCGCATTGATGAATACGCCTGTCATAAATAATTTTAAGGGAAATGCGGAAGCCCTGAAAGTGATGCAAAGTCAAGGATCGGTTCCCCACTGGTATCAATACTTCCAACAACAGCGAGGCTTGGCTGAAGCCATGATACCGGGAAATGAAAGCGTGTGGATTCGCTATTTTTTCGGAAAGGCCGGAAAGCAAGGTAGAATTTCTCGCGAAGCTATTGACGAGTATATCCGGTGCTACGCCATCAAGGATACTCCTTTGACCGGTGCCGGTTATTATCGCACCATGATGCAGGATGGAAAGCGCTGGACTGAATTGGCGGGCACTGAGTTTCCCATGCCCTCTCTTTATATTTATGGGAATAAGGATATTGTGATTGTTCGCGAATACCTTAACCATATCGAGGAGTGTTTTAATAATATTAGAGTAGTTGAATTGGAGGCGGAACATTTTTTGCACGAGGAAAAAGCCGAAACAGTAGCGGAAATTTTAAATGACTTTATCAGCGTGTAACATGCCGAGGTCATTCCAGGAGAAGAAATTAAAATAAGACCTGCCAGTAATCCCTGCCAGGGGAGCTAATCTGGGTTGTTTTATGTTGATGGTAAATTCTCTCGACGAGCTTGTTAATAGGTTTGGGTAAGTATTTAGTTTTGCCGTGGCTATATTCATTAATATAAGAAGTGATGTTTTTGCGCTGTTTTGTGGGAAATGATGATTAGAAAAATTGCCTTGGATTAAGAGATGAAAAAGAGGATTTTCAGGGCATATGTTTAATGTGATTAATTGCGCGACATGGATGACTGTGTTGCTGCAGATCTGTTTAATATAAATTAAGGAGGAAAACATGGTTACAAAAAAACCTGACCGTAATGCCGAGCTTATGCGGCTTACAAAGAAGAAGTTGATTGAGTATATTGATGTATTGAGCCAGAATTTCTGGACAGTGCAGAATAATTGGATGGCCAATGTTAATAATCGGTATGGTTCAGAAGTGGCGGCGGTAATGGATGAGCTCTTATGGGCGAAATGGCCAGGAGTGGAGGCTTATAGATTCAAAAAACTTTTTAACCTTGGAAATGGCCTTGATGATGTTGTCAAGGTTATGACGCTTTCCCTGGGGGCCGAGAAAGGACCGGAGGCCGAATATTCTTGGCCGGATAAAAATCACCTGATTTTCAAGGTAACAAAGTGTCCCATGCAGCTCAAGCGAAGGGAAAATGGCTGGGATGAGCTTAATTGCAAACCCGCTTTTACAGCTATGTGGAAAGCCGTTGCTGGAGTGATTAATCCTGAGATCCGTGTCGTCAAGGTGTACGCGCCTCATGATCCTCATCCAGACAATGATTGGTGCGGTGCTGTTTTGGAATTATAATCTTTAAATCTGAAAGGTGTTTTTTCGCAGCAGGCAGATATTTGCCGAAGCGCGAATAAAATGATTTGATTTTGAAAAGGTAAAAGAATTTAGCACGAGTTAATTATAAATTATTTAGAAACACAGAAAGGAGAAAACAAATGGGTGTTCCGAATTTTTCTTTGGAAGGTAAAGTTGCATTAGTTACCGGCGGTAGCCGTGGAATCGGCAGATCAATTGCGTTGGCGTTTGCCCATGCCGGTGCTGATGTGGCGGTGACGAGTCGTAAAATAGAAGCTTTGGAAAAAGTGGCTGAAGAGTGTCGAGCATATGGAAAACGGGCGTTGGCCGTGGCCGCGCATGCGGGTAAGTCCGATGAGCTTAAAACCATGGTGCAGCGTGTTATGGATGAATTTGGGCGTATCGATATATTGGTAAATAACGCCGGAACCAATCCGATGAACGTTCCCATTATGCAATACGAGGAAAAACTTTGGGATTCTATTATGAATCTCAACTTAAGAGGCGTTGTCTTTTTGACAAAAGAGGTTGCAAATATTATGAAAAAGCAGGGCGGCGGAAGTATCATCAATATAACCTCGGTCGAATCCTTTATGGTGGGTGATTTGTCGGCTGCTTATGATGTAAGCAAAGCGGGACTGGCGCATTTTACCAGAATAGCGGCAACCGAGATGGCCCTGAGCAATATCCGGGTGAACGCTATTGCGCCGGGTGCAACCAAAACAGCCTTGGTTCATGCCATGTGGGAAGATAAGAATATGGAAAATTTTGTCACCAAAAATATTCCGATGCATCGCTTTGCCAGCCCGGATGAAATGGCCGGGGCGGCGGTTTATTTGGCGTCTGACGCGGCCAGCTATACCACAGGGGCGTGTATCGTGATCGATGGTGGCGCAAGCCTTGCATTGATGTATCACGATCCGTTATGATAAAAAATACGGACGTTTTTTCTCTTCACGCAGAAGAAGAACTGCTTTGATGACAGGCTTTTTTCTGTTGTTATCGTAGATATTGGATAAACTTATTTTGTGTTTGCTCTTCGCTCCGGGGCCCGGCAAAGCCGGGTCCCTTCAGTATTATCGTTTTTTACTAAGAATTCCGCGTTTGCTTTTCACTATTATTTTAAAGCTTGCAAAAGAAAACAGATATATATGCTTGATGAAATACTCGGTAAAAAATGTATAATGCACGGGTTTAAAAAAGAAAATATTGGCTGATCATTTCTCGTTCAAAAGTCTATCTGGTAGCGCTTAGAAAGCGTCAATAAAAAATTACAAACAAAGTAAAATTTTTTAAGTTATAAATACGATCATTATCCAACTGCGATTTTTTGGTTTAGTTTTGGTGTTACCGAATAAAAAAATTATTATTTTCCGTTGGCTTTTTGAAAAACATCACCTAAAGTCCCCATTTTTTGAGGTGCTTTGCCGATGAAGTTCCTCATTTCTTCTTTTTCTGCGGTGACGGCTGCCTCTTCCGCAGCGTTTGACGCCAGATCCAGAGAGATTTTCTTGGCATCTAGATCAACTTTTTCCACGCGCACTTCCACCTGCGCGCCTTCAGCCAGGACCTCGCGGGCATGCTTTATTTTTTTGCCGCGCGCTATTTTTGAAATATGAAGTAAACCGTCAATGCCGTCTTCCAACGTTACAAAAGCGCCGAATTCCGTCAGGCGCGAAACTTTGCCTGTGTGCAAGCTGCCTTCCGGATATTTATTTATCACGCCATTCCACGGATCAGGCAAGGTATCTTTTACCGACAAACTGATGCGGTCATTTTCCCAGTCCAGATTAATAATGACAGCTTCAATTTTATCACCCGGCATATAAAGCGTTTTGGCGTCTGATTTACCCCAGGCCATCTCGGAAACAGGTAACAAAGCCTGAATACCGCCGATATCCACAAATGCGCCGAAATTTTGCACTGCGGTGACTGTGCCGTTTACTTTTATGCCTTTTTGCAACGAGGCTTTTAGCATCTCAATTTTTTCCTTTTGGATTTTTTCCAGCAATGGGCGGCGTGAGAGAACAACCTTGCGCCCTTTCTGTGAATATTCGATAATTAAAAAATCGAGCTTCTTGCCAATGTATTCCGCGGGTTCATCAATCTTTTTCAAATCCATCTGCGAATAGGGACAAAAGCCTTCGGTGCTGGCGCTGATTTTTATCGCAAAACCGCCTTTGATTTCCCTTTCCACCGTGGCTTCCAGAGGGATTTTGTTTTTATAGGCGTTGTATAAATAATCGTCCACGCTTTTGCGCGTGAGCAGTTTGGTGGTAAAAAGTTTTTCGCCCTGGCGCGAGGAAAGAAAATAAACGCTGATGACATCGCCTTCTTTAACCGTCAGGTTGCCGTTTTCATCCAGAAGCTCTTTTCTGTCCAGATAACCTTCGCTTTTTGCCCCTAAATCCAGAAAAACCCATTCCGGCGTGATATTGACGATAGTCGCCTCGATTTTTTCCCCGACAGAATAACGCCTGGGTTTAAGTTCAGATTCATCAAGTAACTCGGCAAAACTTTTTTCTTTTTCCATAGTCCTTCCTTATAGGACAGAATATTTAAAAAAGTATTAATAACATGAAAAAATGAATTTGTCTTTGGAAATCTTTATTTCCACTGTTGAAATAACTAAAAAAATATAGATATTTGCACAAAAATGTAATATGGGGGAATGAAGAATTTATAAGGAGTTAGGAGGTTTATGCGCTTTGAAATTTCCCGCGGCGGCAGCGGGCTGACTTATGAGATCCGCAATATTGTGCTTATTGCCAACAAGCTCAAAGAAATGGGGATGGAAATTATCTGGGAAAATATCGGTGACCCGGTGCAGAAGGGAGAAAAAATTCCCGAGTGGATGAAAGAATTGCTGGTAGAAACCATTAAAAATGATTATTCTTTCGCCTATTCTCCGACAAAAGGTGTCAACGAAACGCGTCAATTTTTGGCAGTTCGCCTCAACGGGCGCGGTAAAGTACAAATTACTCCCGAAGATATAATTTTTTTCAACGGTCTGGGTGATGCCATTGCTCGCGCTTATAGTTCTATTCAGGTAGATGCTCGTATGATTATGCCGGAGCCCACCTACTCCACGCATTTTATGGCGGAGGTTCTTCATGCATCGTTTCCGCCCAATACCTATCGCTTGAATCCGTACAACGGCTGGTTTCCGGATATGCGGGAGTTGGAACAAAAAGTAAAGAGCCACAAGGCAATTGTCGGTATTTTGGTAATCAACCCCGACAATCCCACGGGATTTGTCTATCCGGCGGAAACACTCAAACAGGTGATTCAGATTGCCAAAGATAACGACCTCTTTGTCGTTTTTGATGAAACTTATATCAATATTGTCTACAACAACAAAAAAACCGTTCCCCTTTCCGATATTGTTGGAGATGTTCCGGCAATCAGTATGAAAGGAATTTCCAAAGAAATTCCTTGGCCGGGCGCACGTTGCGGCTGGATGGAAATTTATAACGCAGGTAAAGATCCTGTTTTCGACCGTTTTATTAATACAATACTGCATCAGAAAATGTCGGAAGTTTGCTCGACAACGCTGCCGCAGTTGGCTATTCCAAAAATCATGTCGCACACTGAGTATCCAAAATACCTCGAAGAACGCAGAAAGCATTATGAAAAGCTTTCCAATATTGCTTACGACATCTTAAAAGATGTTCCTTATCTGATGGTCAACAAAACTAACGGTGCTTTTTATATGACTATTGTTATTAATGAATCCGCTTTGAACAGCAATCAAAAACTGCGCATTGAAAAGCGTGAAATAAGGGAATTCGTGGAAAAAATAGCCAATGAAACTATTGAGCATGACAAACGTTTTGTTTACTATCTACTGGCGGCTACGGGAATTTGTGTGGTGCCGCTGACTTCGTTTTTCACGCCGCTGATGGGTTTTCGTATGACACTCCTGGATAAAGATGTGGAAGAATTTGAGCATACAGTTAAAACCATTGCCGAAAAAATTATCGAATATATCCAGTCATCAAATAAAAACATGCAGACCGCTATCAACTTATATTAAACGAGTGCATAAATTTTCACCGGCATTGTTTTCCGTGTAAGGCACGTCATCATGGTCCTTTCCATACTGTTTTTTGTTTTGGGTATCGCTCTGTTGTGGGTAGGCACCGAGTTAGTTTTGCGTCGTGTGCCGATACTGGCCAGCTGGCTGCGTGTTTCGCCGCTGGTGGTGACGGTTCTGCTTGTGGCGGTCATGACTTCTCTTCCTGAATTCTGTGTGTCGTTGTTTGCCTCGCAGCGTGGACAGCCTTCCGCCGCGGTGGGTAATATCGTCGGCTCTAATTTTGTCACGCTGACTTTTGTTGCCGGTGTATGCGCGCTGTGGCGGCCAATTGAGGTTGGACCGACACTGCGCACGCGGGAATCAAGCTGGATGATTATGGCGGCGGCGTTGCTTTTGATCTTTGCTATGGATGGAGTAATCAGCCGCATCGATGGGCTGATTTTACTGGTTGCTTATTTTCCATATTTTTTGGGAACTCTTGATGACGCACGGCGTCAGCGGAATCGAGAAACGAAAAACTCAACTACACCCGTGAAAATGCCTTGGCTGGAGGTGATTATATTCGCGACAGGGCTCGGCATGATTGTGCTGGGTTCAAACTGGGTAGTAGAAAACGGGACGAAGCTGGCGCGCATGTTCGGCATGAGCGATTTGCTGATTGGCGTTACCTTTTATGCTTTTGGAACATCGCTACCGGAACTGGCGATTGCCCTGGGCGCGGTTCTCAAAAATCAGGCCAACGTCACCCTGGGTGAAATTTACGCTTCTAATATTTTTACCGGCTTGGCCGTGGTCGGCGCTCTTTGTCTGGTAAAACCCTTAATTGTTGAGCCGATAATTCTGCAACGTGATTTGCCGATGCTGATTGTGGCGGGGGTGCTTTTACAGATGTTTGTCACCACCGGCCGGCGTTTTGTGCGTATTGAAGCGCTGGTCATGATCGGTATCTACATTCTCTTTTTGGCCGCACAATTTATGGGCTTCAGCATATCGCTGGATTAAAGGTTAATTTTCTCACCATTGGATCTATTATGGAAAAAAGACCAAATACCCAAGGATAAAAGTCAAATTATATTGATTTTATTATAATTTTTAACTTTTTCGTTTTTATCGAATAATTTAGAATCGTACAGAAATCCAGAAATCGTTCATGGGTATATTAATTGTAAATTATTTGCTCAGAATAAATGCCGCCAACGAAAAGTAGGAGACAATCGTGCATATATCGGCTAAGGCCAGCGTAAGCGGACCGGAGGCAACGTGCACATCGAGTTTGAGTTTGTGCAGAATCGTCGGGATGCTCACACCCAAAAAGCAAGCCAGAAGCAGCGAAGCCAGAATACCCGAGAAAAGAATAATCCCCGCCGCGAGGTCGTTTTTCCAAATGATTGCGATACAGCCGACAATTAACGCGCAGGCAAGGGCCATTAAAAAAACGCGTGTCAATTCACGTCTCAACGAGTAGAAATACCAGCCGGCTTGGGAGAGACCATGGTGCATAAAGTGAACAGTAATGGCCATCGTTTGCATGGAGACGCTTTCGCCCAGTCCCAAGACCAACGTTAAAAAAAATGCGAGAATCAGGCTTTGAGCCAGTGTGGCCTCGAAAAAACCGACTAACAGCGCGCAGACGGTACCACTGGTTATCGTGGCCATAAGCCAGGGGAAACGATAGCGGAAAACGCTCCAGGGAGATTTACTGCGCGCTTCGGAAATTTTAACACCTAAGGTATCAAACACGCTGTGCACCTGCTCCTGCTCTTCAATATCAAGCATTTCCTGTGTGAACACGTTTACATCGATAACGCCCAGCATTTTTCTTTGTTCATCAACGACGGGAAAAGCCAGATAGCGGTGCAGAATAAAAAACTCCAGCGCTTCCATTAAATTTGCTGTGTGCGGTATCGCGATGAGATTTTTGGACATGATTTGTTCTATTTTTGTATTCAACGGAGAGGTCAGAAGCTTTCTGGTCTGGATAGTGCCGACCAAACGTTCTTCGGCATCAAGAACATAAAAATAAAGAATGGTCGATTCCGTACGGCAATTACGAATGCAGTCTAGCGCTTCTCCCACCGTATCGTAAGTGTGAATAGACACAAAATCATCAGCGGCGTGTTTCATCACGGGGTCGTTAAGCTCTTCTAAGTCAACGGTGCGATCCATTCTTTCCTTGTAAACCTGATAGGAAGATTGTTGAGTCATTGTGCTTACGGATAATGAATATGTGTTTTTTTAAATAACACAGAAAGCATGAATTTGTCATGTTTATTTTTTGTTTTGGTTTATAAAAAATACGTGCGGGTAAGAGCCAGACGTGTTAAATAAGAAAAATTTTATGTAAAAAAAGCAGAAGACTATTGATGAATCTTCTGCTTTTTTTGAATCAGTTTGTAATTCCGGATTATTTTAGTATCTGCCGCCGCGGTTTCCGCCGCCGCGTCCGCCTCTGTTGAATCCGCCGCCGCGATTTCCACCGCCTCTGGAATTTCCCGAACCGAATTCCCTTTTTGGCCGTGCCTCATTGACGGTAATTGCTTTCCCATCAAGCGTTCCGCCATTGAATTTTTTGATAGCTTCGGCTGCTCCTTCTTCCGTTTTCATTTCAACAAATCCAAAACCTCTGGATTGACCAGAAAATTTATCTTTGATGATGGAAGCCGAAACAACTTCGCCCGCTTCAGAAAAATTTATTTTCAGGTCTTCATCGGTGATTTTATAGGACAGATTACCGACATACAGATTTTTATTCATTTCCCCCTCCGTTTTATTTAATCTTCATTGCCCAATGGGGCTTAACAAAGCATCAAAAGTGCTCCTATCCGTCTCTTGATTAACTAGGGAAGGGAAGAAATGAGGAACTTTTGTATGCCTTACTTCTAAGCCGTTTTTAATTTACAAAATATCATATTCACATTCAATGTTAATAGTCAACAATGAATTTTTTAATTTTCTATTGTTTCGCTGGAGCAATTTGATACAATAAATACAATTACGCGAAGGAGAACAAATATGTTCGATTACATGATGAGCAAAAATCAAATGAAAATCCGGGATGAGGTTCGCGAGTTGGTGAAGTGGGTGCCGCGTCAGATGATTCTGGATATGGATTTAGACAAAATCAAATTTCCCAAAGAATTTTTACGGGAAGCTGGACGCAGGAATCTGATGGGTTGCCGCTATCCAAAGAAATGGGGCGGCAGGGACATGGACTGGGTGACGACCTGCATGATTATGGAAGAAGTGGGAACACTTGGTTATGAATTCGCCTGTGTGTTCGGTGTGGGGGCGGAACTTGTTTGTGATGCGATAATTCTGCATGGCACGGACGAACAAAAAGAAAAATATGTAAAACCGCTGCTCAAAGGAGAGTTGTTTGCAGCAGAATGCCTTACCGAGCCGCGCGGCGGATCGGATTTTTTCGGTGCCACGACCAAAGCTGAAGATAAAGGCGATTTTTTTCTGCTCAACGGCCAGAAAAGATTTATTGTCGGCGCGGAAGGAGCGGATTTTTTTCTGGTTTACGCTCGCACCAATCCGGACGCCAAATCGCAGGAATCCATCACCTGTTTTATCGTGGATAGAAGTCCGGGCGTGGAAGTGAAATATCTCTACGGTCTTATGGGCTGCCGTGGCGGCGGAACGGGTCGGATTATCTTTCGCGATGTAAAAGTGCCGAGGAAAAATGTTGTGGGAAAACTGCATGGCGCTTATGCTGTTTTCAATACGATGATGATTCCGGAGCGTTTGGGTACGGCCGCCATGACGATCGGCGCGGTACGTCCCGCGTTGGATATTGCCACACAGTACACCTCACGGCGTAAAGCATTTGGCCAAGTAATCAATCAATTCGAAGGAGTCAGCTTTCAAGTAGCGGAAGCGGCAATGCTGTTGGATGCTTCCCGCGCGATGGCTTATGTGACCGCCAGAGCGGTGGACGCGGGTGCGGACATGAACCGTGTACGGCGCATGGTTTCACAAAGCAAAAAATTCATTACCGAATCCTGCCAGAAAGTGGTGCATAACTGTATGCAAGTGATGGGCGGTATCGCTTATACCAATGTTTTTCCTGTGGAACGTATTTATCGTGACGTGCGCCTGGCTTCTATCTGGACGGGAACCAGCGAGGTTATGTCGATGATTGCCGCGCATGAATGGTATAGAGAATATTTTGCGCAAAAAGCGAAAGCACAAACGCGCGACCACGAACTGGATGCCGCCGAAGCAACTGAAGAAGAAAAAATTTATGATGACGACGATATGTGGAAAAAAGGATGGTGAAAACTCCCGTCACAAATACAATACAAGGTAAACTATAAGGCGAGTTAAGCCTCGCGGTTTAAGCAAGATACGCCGTGTTTAAAGGGGGTTTCTTTGTCATGGTTGGAAAATTGAGAATGTTAGCCACACAGGCATTTGTAATTATTTTAGTTTTAATATTGTCTGTTTCCGAAAGCGCATGGGAGGGAAGTGCGATGCCTTTTGTAAGCTCGATCCTGTTTTTGATGGGCGCAGTGTTAGTGGGAGTTGCTTCCATGGGCCGTCTTTGGTGTTCTCTTTACATCGCTGGATACAAAACTGAAATATTGGTCACGGAGGGGCCATATTCTATCACTAGAAATCCTCTGTATTTTTTTAGTTTACTGGGGGCTATTGGTGTCGGACTTGCGTCAGAAACTATCCTGATACCGATTATTATTTTTATTGCTTTTACTATTTATTATCCTTTTGTTATAAAAAGCGAAGAGGTTGAATTAAGAAATCTGTTCGGCGAAAAGCATTATGCTTATTGCAAGAACGTACCTTTATTTTTTCCAAACATATCGAAATTAAAAGAGCCTGAAAAATATGTTGTAAAACCTAAAATATTCAGGAGGCACGTGTTCGATGCTCTTTGGTTTGTTTGGCTAATTGGAATAATGGAAATCATTGAGTCCCTTCATGAACTTGATATTATACCTGTTTTATTTAAAATTTATTAGTTCCAAGCATCAAATTAACACAAAAAATGTTCGTTTGTGTTTTCTAAATTGTATTAGGGAAATAAACTATTTGACCAATTTGCCATATTTATTTTATAAAAGAATATGAGCGAACAGATTAAGAAAATGGAGGTTTAAATATGTCTAAATCACGCGATATAAAAAAAGATTCAAAGAAGAAACCGTCCAAATC
>ENA-UPXM01004559-UPXM01004559.1-activated-sludge-metagenome-genome-assembly--contig:-NODE-4559-length-14142-cov-91.993895_pt1 | contig 14142 bp, 9 predicted proteins | sample MGYA00238178_ERZ772708 | MGnify/ENA primary metagenome ERZ772708 (study PRJEB29002, sample SAMN05720212) | activated sludge metagenome | isolation source: anaerobic digester from wastewater... | reverse complement strand
ACAGAGACAATTATGGAAAATATGATCTTGCTATTGGAATTGACAACAGTTTTGCTTTTTCTGAAACTTTGGCAGTCAATTTTGTGCCACCGGAATCATTTGATAAAGAGCTTTTAATTCAAGAAACCGTTTTTGACCCTTATTTACGCTTCATTCCTTATGCTTATAGCAATTTGTCCCTAATTTATAATACTTCTTTAGTAAAAACTCCTCCTCAATCATTTGGCGAATTGCAAGATGCCAAATACCTTTCTCAAATAGCAATTTGTGATCCTCAGACCTCAGGTTTGGGACGGTCTATGCTTTTTTGGAGTGTAGCTCTATTTGGAACACAAGGTTATGAGCATTTATGGAAGAGCTTACGGAAAAATATCTATAAAACATATTCTAACTATAATGAAGCACTGGAGACCCTGAAAAGAGGTGAATGTTCTTTTATTATTGGTTATAATACAACCCCTGCCTTTTTACAGGAACTTGATCCTTTAAACCGTAATTTTGAGGTTTCAATGCTGAAAGAAGGTAGCTTTCAATATATTGAAGCAATCGGAATTCATCGTGGAACTAAGAAATCCTCTTTATGCTACAAGTTTGTTGCTTACTTTCTTTCCTCCGAAGCACAAAAAATGGTAGTTTACAAACTGGGAATGTTTCCTGCTAATCGTAAAACCCTTTTGCCAATGCATTTTTCCGCCATTCCTTTTATCAGTTACAGTGTAAATGATCGCCTTTCACAAGCTACTATTCAAGAACAGATTAATGCCTGGCTGGATTTTTGGGAACGCCTTTTTGGATACCAGGTAGCTAAGGGCTTATAGTAAAAACGCTGTCCTCCTCGTTCATTGGTTACGAGGACATCAACCTTCCTGAAGAGGGATATTTAATTCTTCAGTGCCGGGAACAACAAATCTGCCATCTCTGATAATATCAAATTTTTCTCCGTTTTTAGTGACAGCAGTTATGGAGCCCAGCATTTCGTAGGGCAAAGTAATATCTATGTGTTTTTGCAGATAAGCATTAAGCGGGTCTTCTTTACGAGTAATGGATTTTTCGTTATCTACAGCAATCATTTCTTTACCGTTTACAAAACTGGGATGGGGACTATCTTCCTCATGGCTGTAACAGGTATCTCCAATAGCAAAGTGAGGTCCCATTTTTTCTATTATAAGAATTGGCAGAAGAGGCAGAATATTATATTTTCGTGCCATCTGATAAGCCAAAGTGTTTGTGCCGATAGCAAATTCACCAATCGGAAGTGATTTATGGGGCAAAAGCAGGTTTTCATAAATATATTTTTTCCCTTCTTCCGGGTCTGCAAAATTAGTGCAGGAATAATCCTTTATCCATCCGTCTTCAAAGTCAATTTTCAAATTAAAATAGCGTAAGGAACCCAAATAAATATCTTCCACCTGTAAAGTTCCGTTTGTACCTTTTAACACGGGAGAAGTGAAAACCTCACCTACAGGAATATTAACATCTGCCACACAATTTTCAAAGTTGGTTTCCTTTTCTGGATTTTGTAAGGTATGCAATTTAACATTGATATCTGTGAAATTACCCGCTTTTCCTTTCACATTCACATAATCAGCTTTATCAAGCACATCAATTATCTTCTGCTGAATCTCCGCATAATGATTACTGTCCAAAAGATTGATTTTCAAGGTATCGGCAAAAATATCCGGGAATTGTTCACCAATTTCCGGTGAAGGAAAAGCGATAATGCAAAAACTGGCTTGGTCTCGTTTATAATATTGATAATAAATTTGAGAGGTCTTGGACATCATTTCCCGGGAAAGTTCCTGCTGTTCTTTGTTTAAAGTTAAAACACTGTTTTTTACTATCGGAGAAAAAGGTGTTTCACCAAAAAGTTCTACATAAACAGGACCGGCATCACCTTTAATCAGTTCTTGAATGTCATCTATCACTTCAGCATAAACATTAATTACCATATCTGTATAGTCCCTATCTAAAATCAGGGCACTATCAAAACGGTGATCATAATTAAACTGCTTGTTTTCATATATCTTGTAAGGAACAGAAAATTGCCCTTGAATGCCTATCTTTTCCAGTTCCTGATGCACAAGGCGTCCCAAAAGTTCCATTCCACAAGGAACAATAATAGTAGCTGTCTTTTTTATCCGATAATTTTTTCCGGCTCTAATAAAACCGTCAATCCAACACTGAACTATATAACGGGCAATATCATTAAGTTGTTTTTCCGGATAGTTATTGATGAATTGAGCCATTTTTATGCTTGCATCAGTTATAAACATTCCATAGCGGTAAAGATAGCGCACATCATTCAGGTCGGAATTCATAATAAGATCATAATTGATATTTGCTTCCGGATAGTAATTTTGATATAATTTCCAATAGAGTTTGGTTTTATGGTTTTCTATCACAATTTTCCGATATTCCTTTAACCAGTCCGCATAATCAGTATTTCCGCTAATAGCTTTGTCGTATAAGATAAAAAACAATCGCAGATTTTCTTCCAACTGTAAATAGTTATTAGTTGCCTGATTCCCGTACATAAGCATAAATTGATAATAGAGAGCGGAAAGAAATCTGCCCATCTCTTCACCATACAGTTTTACTGCATAATCAGGATTTCCCAGGCAATTATCGTAATTTCCTAAAGCAGAATAATAGTCATTGTGCCAAGTGGAAAGTTGCTCTAAAGGGATTGTTTTTAATTGGGGATCTTTTTCCCGGAAAGCAGCAAACTTGTCACTCTGCAAACAAAGATTCTGCAAATCCTGAAAAAATTTGGCATAAGGCATATCAGATAAAATATCAAGTGAATGAAGCCGTTGTAACAATGTCTTATATGGCTTTTTACAGTCAAGGATGCGGTTTTTGATTTCTGCATAAGTTGTTTTCATATTGGTTTCCTTATTATAGTATATTCTGGGAGCAAAATACGTTCACCCTTTTTGAAAATTTATCTATTTTGGAGGCCAGAAAATGTGTCAAGCACAATTCCATCTTCTTCCCTACTCCCTACTCAAATACCACTTTACATTCTCAGATACACAACCCAAACTTTGGATGGGTTTAGGTTGAGTGGATGATGGGTGGATGATGAGTGGGGAGTAAGGAAGCACTTGTAATGGTAATAATGGCAATAAATTGAGCGCCATTTTCTGTTTTAAGTCATAATTTTTAATTCGGAAACCAATTATAGCTCGGTTGTAAGTAAAATAGTGCGTGGAGTGTGTTTTTTAGGAAGGCAGGTGAAAATTATGAGTGAAAAACCACATAGTATTAAAAGCGTGAATTTAACGAGGGGCTTACGCCACCTTCTACATCATTGTGTCGCCCTGACGGGCTTTTGGAACCAGGAAAGGTAAAAATATAAGATGGAAAAAAAAGTCGGGGCTTTCGTTTTAACGAGGGGCTTACGCCACCTTCTACATCCTTGTGTCGCCCTCCGGGCTTTAATGAAATCTCAACCTTCTCAACCCTCTCAACCCTCTCATCTTTTTTTATTAGAGAAGATTTTTCCTGATATAGGTTTGCAGACATAATTCATAGCCGGAAGAAGAAAGCAGAGAGGAACTTTCCTGCAAAACCCAATCCTCTTCCGAAAAATAAGGAAAATAGGTGTCGCCTTCAAATTCGGAATGGATAAGAGTTATCAGCATTTTATCAGCCAGGGGTAAAAATTGCTTGAACACACTTTCTCCACCGATAATATAGGCCTCTTGTCCTTCCACCATTTTTAATGCTTCCTCCAAACTATGAGCAACAATAGCACCTTGGGGTTGAAAGTTTCGGTCTTTGCTCAGCACTATATTCTGTCTTCCGGGTAATGGTTTTCCGATTGAATTCCAGGTATTTTTTCCCATAATAACGGGATGCCCCATTGTTATAGCTTTGAATCTTTTAAGGTCTTCGGTAATTTTCCAGGGCAATTTCCCATTTTTACCAATTAGATGGTTCAGATCATAAGCAGCAATAATTATAATACTCAGAATCTGCCTACTTCAAAGAAGGTATCAATTTGCGGTATTCCAGCTTTTTTGGCTTCTTCCAAAGTTCCGTTAAAAAGCATCTTACCCTCTTCCAGAAAGATAATTTTATCGGCAATTCTATGAATAGAAGCCAGTTCATGAGTAACAACTACAATGGTCATTTTTAATTGTTTTTTTAAGCTTAAAATAAGTTCATCCAAAGAAGCGGCAGTTAATGGATCAAGTCCTGCAGAAGGTTCATCACAAAAAAGGATTTGAGGATCAAGAGCAATAGCTCGGGCTAAGGCAGCTCTTTTTTTCATTCCCCCGGAAAGTTCGGAAGGATATTTATACAGTGCTTCGTTTAAGTTTACCAGATTTAATTTTACTTGAATTATTCTATCAATAAGAGGTCGGGGCAGTTTTGTATGCAATTCCAGAGGAATACTGATATTTTCGTAAACGGAAATGGAATTGAGCAAGGCACCGCTTTGGAATAAGACCCCCAATTTACGCAAAATCTTTTCCATTTGAATATCATCAAGGTCTAATATTTCTTCACCCCAGAATTTAACGCTTCCGGAAACCGGCTCTACCAGGCGTAAAATATTTTTTAAAAGAGTTGTTTTTCCACAACCGCTACTTCCCAAAATAACGGTTATCTCCCCAGGAAAAATATCCACGCTAATATCATCCAACACAGTGAGATCGCCATATTTGGCAATCAAATTTCTAATGCTGATTACTGGTTCCATAATTATAAATAGAGTAAGCTGAAAATAGCATCCCAAATGATGACAGCAAAGATGGAAGCAACAACAGAAGAAGTAGTTGCCTTGCCAACACCCTCTGCTCCACCCTTAACTTGAAAACCACAATAAGCACCAATTATAACAATTGTCCAGGCAAAAATAACACTCTTGCCAAAACTGGTTACCAAATCTTTCAGGGTAAGAACATTAATGGAGCGTTGAACAAAAGTATAAACGCTCAAATCCAAATAATCAATGGCTATAAGTCCACCTCCAATTTCCGAAACCAAAATGGAAAACATCACCAGAATCGGCATCACAACAGTAATTGCATGAAACTTGGGAACAACTACATAGCGGACAGGGGACAAAGCCATAGTTTTTAAAGCATCAATTTCTTCCGTAACTTGCATTGTGGCAATTTCGGAAGCAATGGCTGATCCACTTCTTCCAGCAACAATAATTGCTGTAATTAAAGGAGCAATTTCCCGCACCATAGCAAATGCCATAAGGTCTGCTATAAAAACATTAGCACCAAAATTAGCCAATTGCACCGATGCCTGCAAGGAAAGTATAAAACCCACGATAAAAGAAAGCAAAGATAAAATAGGCAATGCCTGCGAACCCAATAAAGAACATTGAATGGTGAAAGAGCCTTTACGCTGACCCTTTCTGCTGAAAATACCTATAACTGCCCAGTAGAAAACCTCCGAAGCCAATAACATTACATTATAGAAATTTTGTCCTGCCAAAACAAGAGAATCCCCTATTTTTTCAAAAAAACCCATCTTTCTTTCCGGAGCAGGAACCTTAATTTTCAGGGAGGAAAAACTATCTATAACCTCTTGTATTTCAGGAGTTGCGCCTTGAAATAACAATATCCCTTCTGCGGATAAACGGGTATTTAATTCATCCAGAAAAGCCACTCCTGCACTATCTAAAACATTAACATTACTTAAATCAATGGTATTGGGACTTTGATGTTTTAGAAGCGAATTTACTTCAATGAATGTTTCCGGAACTGTTTGCGCATTTAAACTTCCTTCCAGATATAGAATATTATTTACTATCTTGCAGGACATTATGCCTCTTAATAGAATAGAGATAGCCGCAAGAATGTGGTATAATCATATACCGTCCAGGGTTTTTTGGCTTCATCATAAGAAATATTGAATTTAACATCTAAAGAAATGTTTCTGAACAATCTGAAATTTATCCTGTTTTCGTTTTCCAAACTGTAAGAATGATCGGGTTCTCCCATCCGGAAAAGAACATCCAAAGTAGAATTGATGCTTACAAACTTGAGCAGATTCAAGGCAGAAAGAATAACTGTGGATTCAATACCTTTGGAACTGCTATTGGGTTCTTCTTTATACCTTTCAAATTCATAATTTACTCCATCTAAGGAACTTGTTACCGTTTTATCAAATACATAGCTATTTTTATTATAATCCTGAGCCCAACCGTAGCCAACGCGTAAACTTGTTCTGGCATTGGAACTGAAATTAATTTGATAGGTCAATCCGATTCCTTCTTTCAGTCGTAAAGGATAGAAGGCAATTTTGGTTTTTAATTCGGACTGATTCAAAAGCAGAGATATTGTATCGCCCGCAGAATTTTGCAGCATTATATTTTTGTTTTCCGAAAAAAAGGTGTTTTCCTCAAATATATGGGTATTCAAATTCATTCTTCCATAAAAAGCAAAATTCTTAAGAAACTTGCGCTCTTCCAGCGGATAGAACAAAAGAACACTTTTCAGGGAATAATCATCAGGACTAAATACTAAATCCTGATTGGAGGTTAAATTTAAGCCAATGTCATAGATACTGCGGGTAGTAAATTGAAATGGCTTAAGCAATTCATGAGTATCAATGCTGTTATCAAACTGCCCGGAAAGAGAAGCACTGGTAGTAGGTTTGTCTTTATCCACATTATTATTGGAAGTTAAAGAAATATTACCATGAATTGCTCCCCGGTGAATTCGTTTTGAACCCAAACCTATATCTTCATCGGCAAAAACACCTGCTCCAATTAAAACATTACCTTCAGCAGCAGGGTCTACAATCATTGTCAGGGTCTTTTTTTCACCTTCCGCTAAAGTAACAGTGGCAAAATCCCTCAAATCACTCCAGGAACCACCTCCAAGCTTTACTAAATAGGAACCCGGAGGTAAAATCCAAAGTTTATCTACAGCGCCAACTTCGTCTTCTCCCATACTGAACATACCCCCGCTGTAAATTTTATAGCCCTCGCCGTCTGTATTTTTTTTCCAGAGATCATAGCCCATTCGGACTCTGGCTTTGGATTCATCCATAACAACTATTTTTAGCTCTCCCCAGTTTGGCTTTACAACTGTTCTCTGACGGGGTAAAATTTTAACGGGAATAATTAAATCACCCATTTCACCAATTATTACTCTGTAATTACCAGGTGTTAGTAATGCCGGCACACCCATAATCAATTCATCCGTAGAGATTACTGTGTTCAACGAGTCCAATTCTTCAATAGTGTAACGAATTTGCTCCTCTGTTTGAGTTTTAGTAATAACCATCAGCTCTCCAAAGTCAAAATCTGTTTCCCTAACTATCATTTCTTCATAAACATACTTGGCAATCGGAGAAGTTGAAGCAGCCAAAGATTTACTTTCAACAGGCAAGCCACTGAAATATAAATTGCATTTTGCAGCAAAGAGGTCTGTCTCTTCCATAATCATTTCATTAAACGCCTGCACCAGATAGATCATAGAAGGGTCTATAAGTTCCATAGTGCGTTCACCCTTATGACTAAAAACAATTCTTTCGGAAGTGGAATCCCGCAACACAAATTCCATATTCAAATAAGCTCTGGGTTCTGTGCCTGCAATCTTTTCAATGTTATAAACCTTTGTCTCCAGAAAATAGTGGGGATTTTTTTCCAGCTGTTCCCCTCTGGAAACTGTTCCAAAAATATTATACGCCTTTAAGCGCTGGACAATCAAATTGGGAATAGCATCACGTAAACGGGTTGCCCAAACATCCGTCTGCAGAAATTTCACATTATAGAAGTTTTCTTTCACTACAATTTGACTTCTATCATAAGTTCTATTCAGAACAGTATCCAGCACTTCCAGATTTTTTCCTGTATTTGTAGTACGGCGCAATTCCGGTTTTTCTGTTCCCGGTTGATATTCCAAAACATAATAGTTTACAGGAGTTCTTTCCACTTTTTGCAAACAGCCGGTAAGCAAAAGTAGAATAGCCAGAAATCCTGAAAAGATGTATAGACATTTTCTTTTAAGCATTATAGCTCCTAATTTCCGCGTAGTAAAATAGCAGGTGTATCTGCAATCTGACGAGAAAATTCATTCAGGTTTTCACTCGTCTCGGTTAAAGTACTTAAAATTTCCAGCAGGTCACCTTGTCCACGAGTTACAACTCTATTAAGGTTAGAAACCAGAGTTCCGGTTTTTTGGATAGTTGTGGAAAGTTCAGTGACCATCCCTTTCAAATCAGTTTTGGAAAGTTCACCACAAAGGGTTCCGAGATTAGTCATTAAGCTGTCAAAACCTGGAGTATAAAGAATGGCATTAACCTGATTCAATGCTCTATTGATATTATTGCTGATAGTTAATATTTCGCGTGTTGTCTCTAAGATCATTTGATCACTATGTTCACCAACTGTAGAGACCTTCAAATTTGCCTCGCGAATTAAAGCAGAACCATCATTTGTCAATTGAGTTAAACTTGTTTCCAGTTTTGCAGTTAGTTCCTCCAGTTGTTGATTTACATTATTGGTAACACTAATCAAACTTGCCTGTGAGGTCTCGGAAACATTTTGAATATTGCTTGTTGCACTGCTGGTGATGGCATCAAGATTTTTGGTAAGATTTTCTGTAACCGCGCTTAGGTCTTTACTTAGTTCTTCTGTTAAATCCGCAGTATTATTAGCTATGCGACTAATACTTTGCATAGTTGTAGCCAGGTTTTCATGGGTGTCTTTTAAAATTAAACTTGTTTGAGCAAGTATGGTAGAAATATTGTTTCTGTTTTCCTCACCGGTTATAGCATTCAAGTTGGCAGCAATCATATCAATTTTATCTACAATGGATTTTGCCCTTTCACTAATATCTTCCAATACCGTTGTTCCGGTTTTAATGTAACTTTTGGGTTTTAGTAACTTTGCTTCATTAGTTCCACCCCTTAGCTCCACATTTTTCAGTCCGGTAATTCCGGATAACAAAAGAACTGCTTCGGTATCCTCTTTTATAGGAGTTCCTCTGTTCACGCTGATAGTAATAATTATTTTGGTTACATCCTTAGGGTTAATTTTAACATCTTCCACCCTGCCAATTTTTATTCCGCGATAATTAACCGAACTGCCAACTTGCAAACCGCTTACAGAATAGTCCTCAAATTCAATATAATAGATGTCTTTCTTTTCCACTAATCTGCTACCTGCCACAACTATGGCAAAAAGTATTATCAGGATAGCTCCAATGATTAAAAAAATACCCAGACGGATTTTAGCGGCTTTGGAAACCATTTTATCCTCCTGTCCGGTCTTTAGATTTATTAATTGTAGAATCCAAATTCACCTCTCCACTAAGTAAACAGTTTTGAACAAACACGGGAGAACTGGCTTTCAGAGTTACTTTTCCTTCACAGATAACATCCTCCCCGAAGCTTACATCGCCATAGATTTTCAGTTCTTTGCATTCGCTTAAAGAAGGAATACCTTTGCTGAATCTTTTTTGCAAATCTTCTATTTTACCGTAATATTTCTCCTCCAGTTCAATTACAGGTGCCTTTTCTACGCCTCTTTTCAAAACAATCTGATATTGTTCATTCAGTTCATAAGCATCAGACCAGAGAGCTAAAAGTTCATTTGTTTTTTTCACCGGCACAAAACGCTCCCGACTTACTACTAATGCTTTAGAATTATTGAACACACTAATGGCTGAACCCATTGCCGTTTCCAATTGATAAACCGGAGTTCCATCCACAACTTTAGGATTAACTATTAACGGCAACAACATCAAACCCTCATTGGCAATCATTTGCCATTCCAGGGCTCGGAGGTCAATCCAGATATTGTTGGTGTTGAAATATTTATAATAGTCAATATCCTGAAAGCGAGGTAAATCCTCTTCAGGACATTGAGCAATTTCTCTCAAAAGCAATTGTCCCGATTTATCTTCACAAAGGTGACCGCCTTTTTTATCCATAGGACTGCGTAAACAGACCTCCATTACGAAAGGAATATTGTTATTTTCCATATAAGCAGGAATTGATGTATCCACAACTGCTCCCAGGTTATCAGCATTAGAAACAAAAGCATACCGGTAGTCCTTGGCAATCATTTTATCCAGTAAATCCCCTAAAGCTGTATAAATATCGCCATGCCCCGGAGGATTCCACATTAATTTTGTCTCTTTATTTTCGTAAGGCATAAGAGTATCCTGACGAATACGGGGAAATTTATTCTGCAAAAAAGAAAGAGGCAAATCCTGTTTACCTAAATCAGGATATTTTTCCAGGTATTTTAAAGTATCGGCTTCAGTATTGAAACTATTCATAAACAACAAGAGAACATCATATCCGGAAAGTGACCTTAAAGTAAGAACCTGCCGACTGATAATATCCAGAAAGTTCAGATTATTTTTCACAGGCAAAAGTGATTTCGCTTTAGAAAGCCCCATACTTGTTCCCAAACCACCATTAAGCTTAATTACAACTGTATTTTTTAATATTGAAGTTCGGGACAGATGTTTTATTTGTTGATAATCAATTAGATTATTTTCCGAAGGCGGTCTTATTGCATCTTCACCAATAAGCCCTTTTTCACCCTTAACAAGTTTCTGATAATATGCTTCAAAAGTCCGGATAACCTCATCCCTTATGCCTTCCTGTTTCATCAACCGGATAAAGGGAGTGCTCATATTTATGCTCCAAATTCCTTATTTACAAGATATTTTACCATTTCTTCGTCCACCTTTTCCGCCAGCGTTATATTGCCTTCTGCACTGTGTTTTTCGTTCCAGGCAGTTCCAGTTTTAATTGCACCTTCATTTTGAGCCCAAGCTCGGCGCGCAATTCCTCCCATAACATCCCAGGAAAGACCACTTTTTACAACTTCATCCATTCTTTCGCTGCCATCCAAAACAATTCCATTTCCACCATTGATACAACGGCTAACTCCAACTCCACCTCCATTGGAAAGAACTACCATAGTCATTCCTCTGGCAATATTTCCGGCAAAGCAATGGGTAGCCATTTCTGCCATTAAATTTGAGCCGTCATAGATATTGGCTGTTTCGCGGAAAGGAGAATCCGTCCCTGAAACATCGTGATGGTCTCTTCCCAACATAACAGGACCAATTTCACCCTTACGAACCATCTCGTTAAATTTCAGCCCAAGTTTAATTCTGCTTTCTTCATCAGCATAAAGAATTCTGGCTTTAGTTCCTACCACCAGTTTATTCTCTTCCGCAGTGGAAATCCAATAGTAATTATCTCTATCCATAGCACTACGATTGGGGTCTATCAAAGAAATAGCTGCCAGGTCTGTTTTATGCAGGTCTTCATCTTTTCGGGAAAGACAAATCCAGCGAAAAGGTCCGTAACCATAATCAAAACAGATAGGACCCATAATATCTTCTACATAAGAGGGCCAAATAAAACCCTCGTTGGTATTTATTCCGTTGCGGGCAATTTCTGTTATCCCCGATTCAAATACACTTGCCATAAAGCTGTTGCCATAATCCCAAAATTTAGAGCCCTTAGCAGTTAAATTTTTCAGCACATTAAAATGCCTGCGCAGTGAAGCATCCACTTTTTGCTTGAATAATTCAATATTTTCAGCCAAAAGTTTACGCCCTTCTTCATAAGTAATTCCTGCAGGAGTGTAACCACCTTCATATACAGCATGACAGGATGTCTGATCGGAAAGCAATTCCACTTTTATGTTATGCTGATCTATGTATTCCAGTAAATCAACTATGTTACCATAATAAGCAATGGATAGCGGTTTTTGGGTATGCCTGGCTTCGTCTACCCAGTTAAAAATCTCTGCCAAATTACTGGAGACCTTACTAACCCAACCCTGATTATATCTGGTTTCTATTCTGCTTTTATCCACTTCGGCAATAATTCCAATGCCACCAGCAATTTCTATTGCCTTACTTTGCGCACCGCTCATTCCTCCCAAACCAGATGAAACATATAAAACCCCCGCTAAGTTTTTGTCTTCCGGAATTCCTAAATATTTTCTGCCCGCATTCAGCAAAGTTATATAAGTTCCATTCACAATTCCCTGAGGACCTATATACATCCATCCGCCGGCAGTCATTTGACCGTAATTTGCCACTCCTAAAGCTGTCAGGCGTTTAAATTCAATCGGGTTATCCCATTTTCCAACCATTAAACCATTTGTAGATATAACTCTTGGTGCTTCCGGACGCGAAGGAAAAAGCCCTAAAGGATGTCCCGAAGCCACAACCAATGTCTGATTTTCCGTCATAATTTCCAGGTATTGTTTAATTAATCTATATTGCATCCAATTCTGACACACCTGCCCTGATTCTCCATAAGTTACCAGTTCATAAGGATAGAGCGCTACATCAAAATCCAAATTGTTATCTATCATCACCTGAATAGCTCTGGCAGGAGTAATGCCTTTATATTCATCAATCGGTTTGCCGTAAATATGACCTTGAGGACGATAGCGATAACCGTAAATTCTACCTCTGGTTTTCAGTTCCTGCAAAAATTCCGGTGCCAGAACACTATGTAATTCTTTGGGAATATAGCGCAGAGCATTCTTTAAAGCCAGGGCTATATCTTTTTTGCTTAAATCCAATCCCCTGTCCGGAGCTCTCCGAATATTTGGTTCAAAAGTTGGCTCCGGAGGAAGTTCCGCAGGTAAATGGACTTCATATTTTCTATTAGGCATTATTTTTTATCTCCTTTATTTTATCTTGTTTAACATAATATTTAGAATAGTGCTGTCGGCATCTTGCATTCCCTTATTTACAAAATAAGCCAAATTGTCAATAGTGCCTTCTATGCTATCCGTAATTATGCCATCATTGGAAGAAACACAAATTCCTGTTTTCGCTAAAAGAGCAGCTTGAACGGCAGCACTTGTAGTGGTGGCAACTTTTAAGGAACAACCTTCTTTAGCACCGTCACAAACCATTCCTGCTGTATCGGCTATCATATTTTTTATGGCATATTCAATTTGAGGATAGGTTCCTTTTAAAAGCATAACTATGCCACTTGCAGCTCCAGCAGAAGCAGAAAGGCATCCGCAAATACAGGAAAGAATGCCGATTTTTTGTTTAATATGCACACTCACCAAATGCCCCATAGCTAAAGCTCTGATTAGTTCTTCTTGGTTACTGCCAAGTTTTTCGGCAACTGCAATTATAGGCAGAGTAATAGCTAAACCCTGATTTCCGCTTCCGGAATTACTAATCACAGGCAAATTGCATCCGCTCATTCTGGCATCAGTTGCAGCCGCAGTTAAAGCCATTGCATAATGATGAATGTCATCACCCAAAAGACCGCTATTTATTTGCTCCATAATCATCTTGCCTACATTAATACCGGATTTGTTGGATAAACCAAAATCTGCTATTCTACGGTTTAAAATCAATCCCAAATCAATTAATTCCAATTTATCAATATCCGTATCCCTGCAAAAATCGTAATAATCCTTCAAAGTAAAAGCAGATGGTGATATTAAACTGGGTGCTTCTTCAGCTCCTATTTCGTTGTGTTGCAAAATATGCTTATCTTTTTCCCAATGATACAACCAATTATGACGCCAGCGTAAAATTGCCTTGCTTTCAGATTTTGCCGTCTTTAAAGAAGCTTCAATCCATATCTTTTCTTCCGTTTCTTTCATTTTGGTGTTTATTCTTTTTTCTGCCAGCATTTGTTTGCCCGCGTTGATTGTTTCCGCATTTAAATCTAATAAAACCTCCAGACCCTTTTCCGGCTCGGCAACTAATATTCCTAAAGCAAAAGCAATTTCCAAACCCATTAAATTTGTATTGGGAATCCCAACTCCCATTCCGTTTTTTAAAATATTGGGGCTTACAATCAAATCGGCAGAGATAATTGTATCCTTTAAAACACTTGAAGCATAAGCTCCTGCTAAAGCAACAGCTGCCGGCTCAGTACACCCTAAAGCAGGAGAAACCTCTTGTTTTAAGAGTGCCAAGATATTTTCCGTATCCTTCATCACCTTTCCTAATATTCATTTTTGCTTTTATACTATTCTTTACATCGGTTTTATTCCGTCAAGCAAAAAAGGAAGAAGGATTTTTACACTGAAAGCACCGAAAAAAAAGATAAGCACGCAGATTGCGCTGATAACGCAGATTGAATAGGTCTGAGATGAACAGGATTATTTTAGCAGAGGGCTGAGGGCTTAGAGCGGAGAGAAAAAAT
>ENA-UPXM01004558-UPXM01004558.1-activated-sludge-metagenome-genome-assembly--contig:-NODE-4558-length-14143-cov-5.309270_pt1 | contig 14143 bp, 13 predicted proteins | sample MGYA00238178_ERZ772708 | MGnify/ENA primary metagenome ERZ772708 (study PRJEB29002, sample SAMN05720212) | activated sludge metagenome | isolation source: anaerobic digester from wastewater... | reverse complement strand
CCTGATTTCGAATGCGGTTAAGTACTCAAGTGTTGGCGATACAATTGAAATCGTCTCTAGGGAAGTCGAATCCAGAATATACATCTCCGTGAAAGACAACGGAATAGGTATTAAAAGTGAAGAACTACCGAGAATCTTCGAAAGATTCTACAGAGGAAGCAATGCAAGAACTTCGGGATCTTCTGGATTGGGGCTGGGACTGTCTCTCGTTAAGCACGCTCTCAACCTTATAAACGGATCTATAGAGGTACGATCGAGGTACATGATGGGAACGACCGTGACCATCAGTTTTCCCAAGAACATGTAGAGACATCTTCTGAATTTACTTCCAGATAAAGCTAGTAATAAGACTCTGACACTTTTTGGTCGCCACCATTTAACTAACAGTGCATATTCGTTTATGGCAAAGTGTGAAATTACTTATGCAATAATTTTTTTGATATGACCTCCTGAAGAAAGTTCGTCATATATTAATGGAGTTGTTGTTTAATGAAATCAGATACTCATAGTGTTTGTCTTTATGGTTCGGCTCACGATCTAAGAAAAGCAATAAACACCTTCCTTAAAGAAGGTCTTTCCAAAAATTACAAACTTCTTTATTTTGGACCAGAAAGGGATGTCATTCCTTCTAAAGAGACAACTGACGGGCTCCCCTATAACCTGGATGATCTTCTAGGTTCGAAGACATTAGAGATAATCGATTTCGAAAAGTCATATGTGAAGAACGGCGTTTTCGATCCCGTAAGACAGATTAGTTTTCTGCAAGAAGCCGCAGTAAGGGCTATAAAGGAAGGCTATAATGGCCTCGGTGTGGCCGGGGAAGGTACTGCGATCCTGGAATCTGGGACGAAAATGGAAGAGCTTCTAAAGTACGAGGCATCTGTGAGCGATCTCGTTGAAGAGTCTCCAGTAACGGCATATTGCCTTTATGACTCTTCAAGAATTGACCAAAGCAGTGCTCTGGAAATCTCCAGACTCCATCCGTACACTCTCAGAGAAAGTGGGTTTAGCGTAAATGAAGATTATTATCGTGCACCCAGAAGAACTCTGGAATATGATACCGCAAGTCGGCTCGACATTTGCAGGGGTACCGCAAACTCCCTTTTACAGATGTTCAGAATGAAGAGCATATATGTAGAAGAACATGAGGAAAACGTTTCGAAGCTTGCGTCAGCAATCGCTAAGGAAATGGCATTGGACTCTTTTACCATGGCCTGTCTTGAAATGGCCGGAAAGATACACGACTTAGGAATGAACTCGATGTTTTTGGACATGCTCACTAGACCCGGGCCACTGCATGCTCTTGAGGCCAGACTTCTTAGAAGACATCCCATTACGGGATTCGAGATAAGTAGAGGAGTTCCATTTCCCGATAAAGTCTCGTACGCAGTCTTTCAGCATCATGAGAGAATTGACGGTTCCGGTTATCCGAACGGCCTAAAGGATTCGGAAATTAGCCTTGAGGGTAGCATACTTGCCGTTTCTGAAGTAGTCGCGGCAATGAGTTTTTACAGGCCATACAGAAAGCCGTATGGACAGGAGTACTCGCTGGATCAGATAGTAAAATACAAAGGTTCACTTTACAGAACAGAAGTTGTCGAAGCCTGCCTCACTGCTTTCGAAAATGGTTTTTCCTTTGAAAGCAGCTTGAAAACTTCTGCTTCCCAGCCCTAGTACCAAAGCAGCTATTCGGTAATTCTCTTGTCAAAGTGGACGTTTTTGCTACAGACATTGAGAAAACCTTTGGCTGTGTTCAACGGTTGAACTAGAAACCTACCGGAGAGAGTGTGTTTAGACCTTCAGACTAAAGATATCTTTTCTTATCAAGTGTTCTATCGACCTTTTCAAGAGTCTGCATCGTTCCGTTTCTGAGTTTTATGGACTTCTCCAGAAGAAGTTGTATTACCGTAAGCTGGCAGACTCTGGGCTGAAGAGGTGGTATCCCGGTTTCATGACCCCCTTGAGCTACGTAGATGGTCTCGGTGGAAACACTCACTATTCTCGATCCTATCCCACCCGTAACTGCTACAGTGTACGCCCCGGAGTCTGAAGCCACTTCAATGGATTTCACAGTGTCCCTAATATTCCCGCTGGCAGAGATGCCGAAAACTATATCTCCCTTGTTAAGCGAGACGGCAGTCATTATCTGCAAATGGGGGTCTGTGTAGAACGCGGTCGAAAAACCGGCTCTCATGAAGAGGGTTGCCCCAAATTCGGCAACTATTCCGCTTGAGGCCACTCCAAAGAAAATCAGTCTATTCGCTCTAACGATTTTACCTGCAATTCTGTCTAATTGAACATCATCAATAAGTTGGTTCTGCTGATTAAGTGCCTCAATGAGATCGGAAATCAGCTTATTCTTGTCGGCTGAAATTGGCGGTGATTCTCGCGAGAGTTCTCTGGCTAGCTGTATTTTGAGGGCCTGGTATCCATTGAAGTTCAGCTTTTTTGACAGCCTGAAAATTGTGGTCTCGCTTGTTCCCGCAAGTACTGAGAGTTCGCTTATTGAATGATGGATAACATCATCTGGAAAATCGATAATGTATCTGGCTGCCTTCTTCTCTGCAGGGTTTAAACCCTTTATCATCGCCTTCAGTTTTTCAGTTATTCTGAACTCTTCTCCCATATAGATATCAACTCATCCTTCGTTTCTACAAACTTCTTCAGAAGTTTATCGATTTCTTCTTCGGCACCTTCCTGGGTCATCTTTTCTGTTCTCGAGACAAAGCTGGCAACCCTTCCAAAATAAAGCGGAACTAGAAGCTCTATGAGTCTGTCTCTAAGAGCTAACTTTCTATAGCCTGAAGCTATTCTGTAAATAATTCTAACCCAAAGATCATCATCGATCATCGCGTCTGATTTTCCAAGAAGTAAGAGATTTCGAGCAATCTTCGCACCAAGAATGTCTTTGATGAAATCTTCCTGACTGTGTATGCCTTCGTAGCACTTGGAAATCATGTTTTCGAGATCGACCTCCAGCGGCTCCGGTATACCTGTCACAACGTCACCATAGATAGGTGAATCGGAATAGTCACCCACTGTTTTCCAATTATCCTCATATTTCTGCATCAGGGAAAACAGGGTGCCTACAACTTCTTTGAACATGTTCCCCAATTGCTTTCCAGGATCTTTGACATCATGAATCTTCGTCCCGAGAGCGGCTTGATAAATGCTTCCTTTGACTTCATTGACAGCGGAGGTCGTCATCCATATATCTATTCCAAATCTTGAAATGTCCGATCTCCACGTATTCTCGGGTACCGTCGTGTAGTATTCGAGGAGCTCCCTTCCAACTCCGAAATCTCCCCCGATGGGTTGCCTGATCTTTTTTCCATAAAGAGCTGTGGTGAGGGGATAACATATGCTGTTCGTTATTGTCCCATCGTACTTGTGTCTTATATAGTAAGGGGTGACATAGGCTGCCCCTTCCTCCAGAATCGGACTTGCAAGCCTTTCTATCCAGAATGGCTCCACACTTCTGAGATCGGAATCAAGAAATAGGACTGCTTGCGCTCCATATGATTTTGATTTCTCCATTATTGATCTCATTGCGCTACCTTTTCCCGAAATTCCCTCATATACAAAGGACAGCAAATCTACCCCATTACTTGAAGCCGAATAAAACATCTCCTTTGTCCTGTCGGTTGAGCCCCCGTCAGCATTGACAATGCAACCTCTCATAGATGGAAAATACTGCTTTAAGCCTATGGCCGCCGTCTCGACAACATATTTAATCGTAGTCTCGTTGTTGAAACTAGGTATTCCCACCACTATATCGTATGAATCATGACTCAGTCCGGGCATATAGACACCTCCTATTCTTTCACGCCTCCAGCAGTGAATCCGCTGGTCAGGTATTTCTGCATGAGACTGAAGATGATAATTATTGGAACTGCGGAAACCACAGAAGCCGCCATCAACCTACCCCAAACAGCATGGGCGGAACCTGAGAACGCGTTCAACCCAATTGGAAGGGTGAAGAGATCTTTGTATGACTTCAAACCAAGGAAGGCCGATGCGAATAGGTATTCATTCCAACCAATCATAAATGCGTAGATATATACAGTCACTATCGCTGGAAGAGAAAGAGGAATTACGATCTTGAAGATCGCCTGAATTCTTGAGCAACCATCAATGATAGCGGCTTCTTCTATCGAAAACGGTATCGTTCTGAAATAGTTGCCCAGCATGTACAAAGAAACCGGCAATGTTTGAATAACATAAACCATGATCAAGTAGATTCCCGTTCCCAATGGCGTTGCAAGGATCCCGAGCTTCACCGCCATTTGATAAAGCGGAACCATTATTACCGTCCCTCCAAAGAGATAAACGAATAGAACGGATCGCTGAACAGAACTTCTCCCCTTGAATCTAAGCCTCGAAAAGGCGTAGGCACCGAAAATGGCAACAATGAGGCTTATTAAAGCTGAAATTCCTGCGAAGACTAATGAGTTACTAAGATATCTCAGGAAGGGGAATTCACTTGCTCTCTCCTCGATTATCTTTTTTTTCTGAGCTTCATAGGATTTGAGCTGGGCCTTTGCATTCTCTAGACCAGCCAGGAGAGACTCCTCGGTTAGAGCGCTGTCCACTTCTTCCCTAAGATCGATAAACTTCTTTACATCGTTGGCACTGAAAATCGATTTCATATTCTCCTCAACAATTTCCGTCTCTTCGGTACCTGGAGTTATCGCGCGTTCGATAAATTCCTCTCTGTTTTGAACTTCTATTCCACTGAAATCAATTACAAGATCTACAATATCCCTAAGTTCTTTCTCTTTTGCCTCCAACTGGATCTCGTGAACATATCGAGTGTACGATTCCAGTGAGGCCGTCCTTTCTTCCAGCTCTTCGATTCTTTTCAGTACCGGCTCAAGATTTGCCCTAATAATTTCATCTCCGAAAAACTCTGTCTCGCTACTCTGAATCAAACCGAATATCTCGAGGTAATTTCTTACCGTGAAGTTCGAAAATGTCAGCTTGTTTGGATCATAATCGGCTTTTAATGATACATGAATCATGAAATAAAACGGAATTAGAATAAAAAAGCACAAAAGAAGGATCCCAAAAATAAACATTCCTCTCTTGAAGGGTGATTTTCTCTTTACCATTTCAACACCTTCTTGACGTACACGGTTATCAAGAAAAGCATTATTACCATCAGAATCGTTGCTATCGCAGCGGCTACTCCGTACTCCGGCGAAGTAGTGCCTATTACCCTTTCATAGATGAAGATTGGTAGTGTTCCCGCCCTCTTGCTTATCAGATAGACTTCATCGAATTTGTAGAAATTCCAGATCCCTCTCATTAGTGCTACCGCTCCCATCACAAAGTAGAGCTCTGGAAGTGTTATATTAGTGAACTGCTTCCAAGACGTTGCCCCATCAATTTCAGCAGCTTCATAGTAATCGTCAGGTATCGACTGAAGCCTTGATAGGAGCATCAAATAGACAAAAGGAAAGTTTCGCCAAATATTGAAGACAGAGGCCACCAAGAACGCGTTGTTCGAATTGTTCAGAAGATCGAGTTGAGGGGAGACCCACCCAAGAGTTTGACCGAACAGCTGCATAAATGGCCCATAGCTAGGATCGAAGATATACTTCCAGGAGAAGACAATTGAAATGAGCGGTGTTATGTATGGAAGCAGCACAATCGTCCTAACAATAGCTCTCCCCTTGAACTCCTTGTTGAGCATTAATGCTACAACGAGTCACAGGAGAATGCTTCCAATCACAGTCATAAGCGTGAAACCTACAGTAATGAAGAATGACTTCCAGAAGGCGCTGTCTTTGAAGACGCGAACATAATTTTCCAGTCCTACAAATGTGGAGCTGGTTATTCCATAATCGAAGAACGAGATATAAATATTGTAACCGACTGGATAGAGTATAAGTATCATTAACAGTATTACAGTTGGTGAAACCAGTTTCCAACCCAGACTGTTTTCTTTCTTCAACATGGAAGAGGCTGCTCTCTGCATGAGATCTCCCTCCAAAAAATGAAGGCCCCGGCTCCGGGGCCTCCAATGCTAGATGATTATCTTCCTATAAGCTTCCTAATATCCTCTCTCCAGAAAGTGAGAACTTGATCTGGAGTTGCGTCGTTATCAAACATCATGACAATTCCATTTCCTATTGTGAAGGCCCCGGATATCTTGCCCATTTCAGGGAAGACCCTCCCTTCAACGTAACCGAACTTCTCGATGTTCTCCATTCCATAGATGATTGACTTGATCTTTTCAGCACCGTACCTCCTGTAAATCCCTTTTGGATCATTCAGGAATTCTTCACTTTCGGCGATAGAGGAGCGCGTTGGAAGCATACCACCAGGAGCCATATGGATGTACTTGATGTAGTTGTCCGGTTCGAAAACAAAATCCAGAAACTTGAGAACGTCAAGTTTATTCTCGGAAGACTTTATTACTGCAAGCGACAAAACCTGTCCAAAGGATGAAGATCTGCTATGAGTCATCATTGGAGCAAACTCCGTGTTCTCAACCAGTTCAGGATCAAAATTGCTGATGTATTGAGTCTGAATCTCCGCAAGGGCAAGGTCATCCATAATGTAAGTAGAGTAGAACATCATCGGTGTTTTACCTGCGAGGAAAAGCTCTCTTGCTTGCTGCCAGTAGGTGTGCCCGGGAGCCGAGTACTCTCCAAGGTCCTTGTAAAACTGGAGTACTTCCTTCATCTCCGGAGAATTGACTATTACGTTTCCTTCCTTATCAAATATCCTGGCTCCATTTGACAAAGCGAAAATCGTGAACACCTGTTCTGCATAAGCATCGTTTGCCTTTCCCAGAACGATCCCGTACATTCCGTTCTGAGGATCATGGAAATATTTCGCAGCTTCCATGATCGCTTCCCATGTGGTCGGCTCGGCCAATCCGGCTTTTTCAAACCAATCCTTTCTGTACCAGATACCCTGAACCCATCCATGGTAAGGGACCGCAAAGTACTCGTCCCCGGCTGGCGTAATAACGAATCTCGTGGCGCCGTTGTAGAAATCCCCTCCATTCTTAATGAATCTCGTTGGAATTGCAGTGTCAAGCAAACCATCCGCGCCAAGACCCAGAATGGTTTCCGCGCCAGCTTCAATCAGATCCGGAAGCGTTTCGGCAGCGGAAGCGGCCGCCAGCCGTGAAAACATCTCATTCTCTTCGATCGCGACTACGTCGACTTCGATTCCCGTTTCAATCGTGAACGACTCGACTATCTGTGCAATTACCTGCTGTCTTGATTCCTCCTCTTGAGTATGCCAGTAGACAAGTTTTGCAGTCATTGTCACTGAAAGCATCAATACGAGGAATACCACAAAGAAAATTTTTTTCACTGTCATCACCTCCGAAGGAAATTTTTTTCATCTCTATAATACCAAACTTTACATCTTTGAAAAAGAACAATCAAGATCAACCACGTGCGATCAGGCTCATTCTAGATTGTCTATAGTTAATTACGCGCAGAAAACATCGAATACCTAGAGACAATTATTCTGCCCGTCTTTCAAAAGATTTGTGGTTTAAGCTCGGGATTCTATGTTTGAGGCGGCAAGCAAAAAAAGAAGAGGTCGGTTGTCCCGACCTCTATCCGTTAAATTTATTTCATGATCGCTGTGTCAAAGGCTCTTGTGGCAGAACCACCAGTCGTAGCAACCTTCCTTGCCCTTTCTCTCTGCTGCAGTCTTGACGTCTGCTGCAGGGGGAATAATTACGTGATCGCCGATGATTTCGTTGTTTGGCCAATCGGCAGGAATCGCGACTCCGTTCTTGTCGGCAACCTGGAAGCCCTTGACCATTCTAAGTGTTTCGTCCATGTTTCTTCCAAGCTCCTGCGGATAATAGAGTATTGCCCTTATTTTTCCCTTCGGATCAACAATGAATACGGCCCTGACCGTGTTTGTACCCTTCGCAGGATGGATCAAACCGAGAGTCATACCAACTTCACCCATTTCATCGGCGATTATTGGGAACTCAATCTTCACTCCCAGAGTTTCTTCTATCCATTCGGCCCACTTTATGTGAGAGAAGACTTGATCGACGCTGAGACCTATGAGTTCACAGTTGAGCTCTCTGAACTTCTGGTATCTCTTCTGAAATCCCACAAACTCAGTTGTACAAACCGGTGTAAAATCGCCCGGATGGCTGAACAAAACAAACCATTTGCCCTTATATTCTTCTGGAAGGTTGAGTACACCGTGAGTTGTCTTCACTTTCATTTCAGGAAAATCTTCACCGATCAAAGGAATTCTTTTCTCCATAAAACACCTCCTTATTTAGAACCATTCTAAGTATCAACATTTTGATTATAGTGGAGTGTTTTTATCCTGTCAACCGTACAAAAAAAGAGGGCCCGCGGCCCTCTTTTTATGGCTTCAACAGAGTAGATAGGGTGTTTCTTCTCCATCTAGATAGATGTATGAACTAACTACTCTGTAATCTGGAAAACTCGTTTCCAGCGCTCTTGAGATCAATGATAGGTACTCGTTGATCCTTGGCACTACTTCTTCGAAAGAGCACGAACCTTTGAGAGCCATAATCTGAACTTCAATCGTGTCTTCCGTCTCGGCTCTCATATTAAGCGTGTCACCTTGGGCTCCCAGAAGCAACTTTTTTGAGAGCGTCTCAAGTATCATTTTCAAAGCCTCCGTGGATCTACTTTCAGAAACAGCATACGTCAAATCACACACAATATACATGGCGCTCCCTCCTTCGTTTGGTGTCTTTGATTTTGTTCATAACTAACATAGGAAGGTACCAGATGTAGATCCTGATTTCTGGAAAAGCCGTTTTTGAAAGACCATTTGTAACTGCAACTGCAAAGTGATCAGCCCGTTTAAACAATTATACCTCAAGGACTGTCAACCTTAATTAGATCCGTTATAGCATATTCTCGAGAATCACTGGTTGACATACAGAGAATGAAGTTTAAATCTAACTCAAAGGGAGATGTTCTTAATCTCCTTCATCTTGACTTCGAGTAGATTGTTTTGATGCATTAATAACATTCTCATGAGAAGATTTAATTATGATGAATTACGTGCTCATGGAAGTTTGCAATGTTTTACAAGCTACTTTCTTTCGAATCATTAATGTAAAATGTAAAGAACAGGGGTGAATAAAATGATTTACAGAACTTTGGGAAAGAATATGGGAGAAATTCCAGCCATAGGGATTGGTACATGGGAAATAGGTGGAAGAGATCTTCCCGATCTATCTAGAGACAAAGAGCATATCGACACAATATCCAGAGCAATTGAGATGGGTTATACGCACATAGACACGGCGGAATACTATGGTGGAGGCCATACCGAAGAAATAATAGGAGAGGCTATTTCGGTCTTCAGCAGAGAAGAGCTGTTCATTACTTCTAAGGTTTGGCCCACCCATCTGTGGAAGGAAGAACTTCACAGAGCTCTAGAAGGAACTCTGAGAAGACTCAGGACGGACTATCTTGATCTCTACCTTATACATTGGCCAAATCCCGATGTTCCTCTCGAAGAGACCCTGAACGCTATGAGTGAAGAAGTAGTGAATGGAAGAGTCAAGTTTATTGGCGTTTCTAACTTTGACACACCTTTATTGAAGAAGGCGGTTGCCGTTTCGAAACAACCAATAGTAAACAATCAAGTTCTCTTCAACATTGACGATAGACAACCAGTGGAAGAGCTTCTTCCTTACTGTCAGAATCATGAAATAACCCTGACTGCCTATTCGCCGCTTAGAAGAAACTCTTTGAAACCATCGACCGAGAAGCTGCTGAAGGATTTGGCCGTGAAGTACTCCGCAACTGTACAGCAAATAATGCTTGCTTGGTTGTTGGGCAAAGAAGGAGTTGTGGTAATTCCGAAGGCATCGAAGCTAGATCACCTGCGCCTAAATCTCGAAGCGGGGAGTATAGTCCTGGATGACGATGATACGAGGAGACTAGATTCTCTGGAATAAGGAGGTTACCTTGAACGAAATCAGAAGTAGTTTCATAGAGGCTCTAGATTCTCAGGACAAAAAGAGAGCCGTAGAAATCTGCATCGACGCCCTGGATTCTGGTAGCATTGAAGTGGTAGATCTATATCTGGAAATTCTCGGCCCTGCTCTCGGAAACTGGGAGTGCGACTATGAAAGTGACAGGATGTGCATCTGGAACGAACATATAAGAAGCTCAATCGTCAGGACCGTAATGGAATGTTGCTATCCCTACATCATAGGGAAAAGAGGCGGCAAAAGATCTGCCGAGAAAGAGGTTACCGTTGCAGTTCTCTGTCCACCGGAAGAGTATCATGAAATAGGTGCCAGGATGATCTCAGACATCTTCACGATTGCAGGATATAACTCGACGTTTGTAGGTGCAAATACCCCTCTCGACACCTTCCTCGAAGCGATGAAAGAGCTTAATCCATCCTATATTGCTATTAGTGTTTCTAATTACTACAACCTCATAAATACACGTAGGATGATTACCAAAATAAGGGAACACGGTGGAAAATCAAGAATAGTGGTTGGCGGAAAGGCCTTCGAGAAGAACCCCAATTACTGGAAGGAAGTGGGAGCCGATATTTTCCTGAAAGATCCGAGAGAAATCTTCTCATTCGGGGAGGGTGATAAGAAATGAAACTGGCATTTTCAATCGCAATGCGTTTCCTATCATCCAGCAAGGTACAGACTCTTCTCATAGTTCTAGGGATTGCAATAGGGGTATCCGTCCAGGTATTTATCGGCTCGCTCATTCAGGGACTGCAAAAGGACCTGGTCGACACCACAATCGGAAGTTCTTCACAAGTTACCATTACTTCATCGGAAGAAGACAATAGAGTAGCAGACTGGGAGAGTATAATTTCGGAGATCGATTCTCTAGATCTTCCAACGGAACTAACGGCTCTTTCGGCGAGCGCGGATCTTCCAGTATTTATCGACAGCGGCAACAGAACCTTATCGGTTCTTCTTCGGGGTCTTCAGTTTCCCGAATCAAATGCAATATATAAGATCGATACACGTCTAGTAGATGGTAAAATCCCGGAGAATTATAGAGAGATCTTGATCGGCAAGGGTTTAAAAGAGGATCTGGAAGTGAAAATCGGTGAAAAAATAACGATATTCACTCCAGACAGAACAGTCGAAACCCTCGAAGTCGTCGGCATTTTTGATCTGGGAGTTGCAAGTCTCAATAGGAACTGGCTGATCTCAACGATCGATACTGCTCAATCCGTGGGGGATCTGGGCGATGCGGTCACTTCGATCGAAATGCAGGTGAGCGAGGTTTTCAGAGCCGATGAAAACGCTTCACTAATTTCGGAAGCTCTTCGGAATCCTAGTCTACAAGTTACAGATTGGAAGTCCCAGAATGAGGACCTCCTTTCCGGGCTGAACGGACAGAGTATTTCAAGTATAATGATTCAAGTCTTCGTAATTATTGCCGTTTCGCTTGGAATAGCAAGTGTCCTGGCAGTAACTGTAGTCCAGAAATCGAGACAGATAGGAATACTAAAAGCAATGGGTTTGAGAGATTCTACAACAAGCTTCGTCTTCCTATTTCAGGGGCTCGCACTGGGAGTTGTGGGTGCTGTTGTTGGAATAGCCTTTGGCTTATTGCTTATAATAATGTTTTCTACCTTTGCCGTTGGACCAGACGGAGAACCAATATTAAGCATCTCTCTTAACTACGGATTTGTAATGCTTTCTGCGATCATAGCCATAAGTGCTTCGACCATTGCAGCCATGGTTCCTGCAAGAAGATCCTCCAAACTCAGTCCGGTTGAGGTGATAAGAAATGGCTGATATTATAAAGCTTGAAGAGATAAAGAAAGAATACGGAACCGTTGTCAAAACCGAAGTGCTGCATGGAATAAATCTTGCGATCGAAGAATCTTCTTTCATCTCGATAGTCGGCCAATCTGGAAGCGGAAAGTCTACACTGATGAATATTATTGGAACTCTTGATAAGCCATCTAGCGGAGAAGTAACGATTTCCGGCAGGAAGACAAACAAAATGAATAAGAATGAACTCGCAAAAGTAAGAAACGAAACAATAGGATTTATCTTCCAGTTTCATTACCTCCTTCCGGAATTCACTGCTTTTGAGAACGTAATTCTCCCGTACAGAATAAAGGGTCTCAAACCAACGAAAGAAGTAGTAGAAAGAGCGAGAGAGCTTATGGATATTGTTGAAATCAGCATGGTCAGGAACAATCTTGCGCCAAATATGTCCGGAGGTCAACAGCAGAGAACGGCAATCGCGAGGGCACTCATAAATAATCCGAAAATCATCCTCGCGGACGAGCCGACAGGTAATCTCGATTCAGATACTTCGTCAAAGGTCTTCAATCTCATGCGCAGCCTTAACAAGAAATACGGAACAACCTTCGTGATCATCACTCATGACAGAAGGATCGCAGAAGAAACTGACAGAATAATCGAAATAAAAGACGGTAACATCGTTAACGACATAACAAGATGAGGGCCGAACCCTTATCTCTTTCTCGTAGTAATCCATACAGAGGTCACTTCGATTTTCTTAAAGGCGATTCTCTTCTTATTCGCAATGTATCTCTTGGCAAGAAGACTCCTTCCCTAACCTTCCGGATATCTTCAACAGACATAAATGCCTTTGGCACGCATTCTTGAGCTATTCTTTCAAACTCTGAGACTTCCTTCCTGTTTATTATACTGTAGATTATGTAAGCCTTTCCGCGAGAGCCTTGCGCATCTATCTTTGTCACCCCAAATCCCGCCTGGCAGAGTTTATTAATCAGTTCAGTCGGTTCAACTGATGTGATTAACCTTATAGAGACAGTACCCATTGCCAGTCTCTCATCTATCAAGATCCCTATGTAGCTACCGGCAGCGAAACCGCCTGCATAAGCAAGAATGTAAAGTACGTTGTCAACACTCTGGATAACCTTGCTGGCAACGAGCAACCATACAATAACTTCAAAGAAACCGATCAGGCTGGCAATTTCCTTCTTCCCTCTAGAAACCATTATGATTCTCGTTGTCCCTAGAGAGACATCAACGATTCTTGCGAAGAAGATTATGAGGGGCATTATCACCCATTTAAAGAGATCTCCACTGAGAAATTCTTCCATTAGTAACCCTCCTACCGCATTTCAAAATAATTATCTGCCCGTCCGTGCCGATTATAAGATATTAGTCGAGATGTGGGGTGATTGAGAGATTGCCAAAGTTACGGTTAACCTCCATTAACTCTCATTATTACACATAAGTCAGGAAATTTAATCCCGCTAATTGGCTTTTTCTTGCGCGAATTTGTATTTGCGTACTAATGATCCTGTTTCTTTAATCCTCACATGAGGGAGCTCATCATTACCCTTGAGTCTGGGAGTTAAATTCCACTAATTTGCTGTTTCTTGCATGAGTTTGTTTTTTGCTCCGAATGATCCCCATCTTAAATCCACCTTTGAGGGAGCAGGGCCACGTAGTGGCGGAGGGTGTGAGTCCAGCTAAATCTGGCCAACTACATAGTTTGGAAGAAGCGCTTCCGAAGGCGGAAGTTACTTCCGGCATCGGAAGTATTTTCCAGGACCTTCGTGGTCTTTCTGGACTCCGTACTTTTGCGTTGATGTTCGATCCTGTTAACTTCTTGGCTTTGTAGACCGGTTGCAAGTTCTCGGTTCCAAGTTGCTGGCTGCGGCCATGAAACCGACACAATCTGTCATCTGAACTTGTTTCAGAATCAAGTTCCTAAGAGACGCTATACGCTGAAAGACCAGTTGCAAGTTCTCGGTTCCAAGTTGCAGGTTAAAGACCCGTAGGCAAAAACGCCACAGCCCGTCATTCTGAACTTGTTTCAGAATCTAGTTCCTAAGTGCCGCTGAGCACTGTGAAGAACCGTCTTTGGATAAGATCAAAACCAAGATCCCGAAACAAGTTCGGGATGACAAAGTGAGAGAAACGCGAGAAGGCAAGACTGAAAAGACGCGAGATTTTAGCTGATTCTGCAACGAAGGGACAAGATCACTGAGCTCCAGAAAAGATGATGTGGCTAATAATGAACCCATTAAAGGCAAAAAGACACTAAATCTAGATCTTGGAACCTAGAACGCCTTCAGGAATCGGCTACTCTTTTCTTTCTGTTATGGTGTCTCCTGCGTCTAGACGACTGCAGAGAATCGGAGACTTTGAATCGTACCTCCC
>ENA-UPXM01004557-UPXM01004557.1-activated-sludge-metagenome-genome-assembly--contig:-NODE-4557-length-14145-cov-8.134067_pt1 | contig 14145 bp, 12 predicted proteins | sample MGYA00238178_ERZ772708 | MGnify/ENA primary metagenome ERZ772708 (study PRJEB29002, sample SAMN05720212) | activated sludge metagenome | isolation source: anaerobic digester from wastewater... | reverse complement strand
CGCCACCACGCTGGGAATCGTCGGACTGATCTCTTTTTTGTTCACGATGGTGCTGTTGATCAACAAGGTCTGGTCAGTGATCAACCAGATCTACCGCTCCGCCCAATCGACCAATCCCTTCAAACGCTTCATGGGGTACATGACGTTCGTCATCATCTCGACGCTGTTTCTCGCTCTCTATGTCAGCGTTCAATCGGTGTTCACCGAATGGTATCTGGACCTCATCGGCTATTCGGTCGGTGCCTGGTCGGTGGTCATCAGCAAGGTGATTCCCGTACTTATCACCTTCATCATCTTCTTCCTGCTGATCTTCTTCGTTCCGAATACCAAGGTTCAATTCAGCGCGGCGCTGATCGGCAGCGTCTCGGGCGTCGTGATTATCACCGTCTTTACGAGGTTTACCGGTCTGCTGACCAGCCGAGCAGCGACGTTCAGCGTGATTTACGGATCGTTTGCCGCCTTGTTCATGTTTCTGTTCATCTGTTATGTGTTCTGGGCGACGATCTTTTTCAGCGTCGAGCTGGCGTACGTGTATCAATATCGCCCCACCGGGGTGGTCAGTGAAGGTCTGCCGCAGAGCCCGGCGACCCAGATGACCGACGGTACGAACATCATGATGGTGATCGGTGCGAATTTCCGTGACGGCAAGGGTGCCACGACGGTCAAAGAGCTTCTTGATCGGCTTGTCATCCCATATGATCGGCTCCAGGGGTTCCTTGGCGCTCTCACCAATCGAGGGTACATCATTCCGACGAACAACAGCCGAACGAGTTTCATCCCCAACAAACCCCTTGATCAGATTCGGCTTCAAGACCTCGTCGAACACCTCTACGGGATTGGAACGATTGATGAGCTGAGCCGGGATACCGCCGGTGAAGCGGTCGCAAAACAGCTTGCCGAGAAAGGAATCTCCTCGCTCGGCACCTTGACGGTCGAGAATCTGCTCCAGCGGATCTAACCGAGAGCGACATCCAGAATCATCATGATGGTAAAGCCGAGCATCGTGCCGATCGTGGCCCAGTGGATGCCCGAGTGGTCGTTCGCACCTGCTTGCTGAGACTCGGGAATCAACTCTTCAATGACCACATAGATCATCGCTCCGGCGGCAAAGGCGAGGGCGTAGGGGAGGATCGGCGTCATCGCGGTGACCGCCCAGGCTCCGAGAACTCCCGCGATCGGTTCAACGACTCCGGAGGCTTGGCCATAGAAGAAGCTCTTTGCCCGTGAAAGACCTTCCCGTCGCAAGGGAACGGAAACCGCAGCCCCTTCTGGAAGGTTCTGCAATCCGATTCCGACCGCTACGATCAACGCTCCGGTCATCGTCTGGGATCCGCTTCCCGCCGCCGCGGCTCCGATCGCCACGCCGACGGCGAGGCCTTCGGGGATATTGTGCAAGGTGATAGCTAGGACCAACAGGATCGAGCGGCGAAGGTTGGTGGGGATTCCTTCACTTTCGCCCGGTTTCGAGTCTAGGTGGGCGTGTGGAATCAAGAGGTCGCTGAGCCAGAGGAACGCCCCTCCGGCAAGAAAACCGATCGCGGCGACCGCCCATGGAGGAATCGGTCCTCCTTCCGCGAGTTCGATCGCCGGTTGGAGCAATGACCAGAACGAGGCCGCGATCATCACGCCGCTTGCGAAGCCCAGCATGCCGTTCATGACGTGGCGATTGATCGTCTTGAAAAAGAACACGAACGCCGCCCCGATTGCGGTCATTCCCCACGTTCCCATGGTAGCCAGAAATGCCAGGATGATTGGTTGGTTCAGCATAGAGATATGCTACGGGTACTCACTTCTTCGGTCAAGTGGGGGTATCCCTTGCCCAAAGGGGTTCTTCCTATTATGGTTGAGCAATGATCTTTCTTGAATATGAAACCTTGGAACCGATCGACGCTATGCTTTGGCACGCATATCCGAAGCACGAATCGATCATTGAAACGTACGATGTCGGCGAGCTCACCGTCGAGGTGCTCGATCATCCGAGTCTTCGTTCCTCGATCGATCTCGCAGTCGTCGCGTTCTCGCTCCTCGTGTTCCACAAAAATGAGATTATCGCCGTATTCCAGATCGAGCAGGAAGATCTGCGTTCCCTGTCCGAGCGGCTGGGGTGCAGCATCCGCGAGCTTCAGGATGAATATCGGACGAAGGGGACGTTGAGCGATCCTCGGGTATATGTCTACACGAAGGAGAGGCGGAAGGACGAGGGTCCATATGAAGAGGAACTCACGTTCTTTTCCGCCCGCGAGTTCCTTCTTGAATTGATGTGTGACACGTTCGATCTGCTTTCCGATCCCGTCCTCAGAGGGTGAACACGAACGTTCCGCCTACGTGGATGCTTCCGCTCACATCCTTTTTGTAAGGCCCCAAGACCGCAGTATTCCCAGGGATGTGGAGAACCACGTTTTCACCCCCGACAAGCAGCGTCGGGTACTGATTTGAACGTTCATCGCTTACTCGGGCACGAATCAATATGTTGTCGGCTTCGACTCCGATCCAATCGCCTGCGACATATCCGTGGCTGAGAAACGCGGCGCTTGAAAGATCCAAGACGATTTCGCTCTCTTTGAAGGTCGCTCCGACCCTGGCAGGTCGGCTTGAGGCGCAGGATACAAGCAGCATAGAGAGGAGAATCATCAAGAGAATCTTACGCATATTTGATATATGTGCCATCCATCAACTCCTGGCAGGCAAGGCGCAGTTCCTCGCTCGTGTTCATGACGATCGTTCGTTTTTCACACCTCAATCCTACCACAAGCCTAGGGGTTTCTCTACTGCAGGGGAGTCACCGGATCGATGCCTCGAAGAAGAGATGAAAGAAGGATGACGGTGTTTTCTGTTAAAACCAGACAATTAATAATAAATGTCCAAGTCAATCTGTAAAAAGGTGGAAAAAAGAGAGAAATATTCTGCAAAAAGGTGACAGAATGGAAGAAAAATCGTGCAAAAACGTGGTAAGTATGATAGAATATCTTGCAATAACGTGGAAGTAGAATTATTATTAGTTGTATAGAAAGAAATAAGGTCTGTTATGTTAAAACGCAAGATAGAAGCTGAAATAAAGACATGGTATGATATCAAGCCCAAGCACAATGCGCTGCTCGTAATGGGTGCCCGACAGGTAGGCAAGACGTTTTCGATCCGAAGATTTGCTAAAAAACATTATAAATCCGTAATTGAGATTAATTTTGAACGAACCCCCTCGCTGCGATCGTTGTTTGAGGGCGATCTTGACGGGAAAACGTTATATGAACGATTAAGTGCTGCGGGACTCGGAACATTAATCCCAGGTCAAACCCTTTTGTTTTTAGACGAGATTCAAGCCTGCCCTCGGGCAAGAACCGCCCTTAAGTTTTTTGTTGAAGATGGAAGGTTGGAGGTAATCGCCTCCGGCTCTCTGCTTGGGATCCATTTCAAAGAAGAGGTTCCCTCCCATCCGGTCGGGTATGAATATCGGCTTGACATGCATTCGCTTGATTTTGAAGAGTTCCTTTGGGCGATGGGGATCGGTGAATCGACGATCGAGCAGGTTCGAAACAATTTTGAGAACCGGACCGCCGTGGATCCCTTCATCCATAAACGGCTGTTGGAGCTCTTCCAACGCTACATGATTGTCGGCGGGATGCCTCGGGTCGTGGATATCTACACAAAGGATCAAAACATTCAAGATGTGATTATTGAACAAAGAAATATTGTCGGTGGATACAAGGATGATATTCTCAAATATGCAGGGAACCTGCAACTGGAGGTCGCCCGGGTGTTCGACTCCATACCCGCTCATCTGATGGAGCGAAACAAGCGCTTCATCATGGCCCATGTGGAGAAGGATGCCCGTTTCCGGGACTTCAAGGATGCGTTGGCGTGGCTGCGCAGCGCGAGGGTCGCCGAGTTCTGCTTCAACGTCAGTGCGCCGGCCATTCCGATGAGTTTGAATGCTAAAAACAACATCTTCAAATTCTTCATGCGGGATACCGGGCTGTTGTGTCAAATGAGCCTCGGAAACGTCCAGCAGGCGATTCTGGCCGGTGACCTGGAGATCAATCTGGGCTCCATCATCGAGAACACCATCGCCGATCTTCTCGTGAAGCGCGGACACAAGTTATACTACTATGACATTAAAGGACGCTTGGAAATTGATTTTCTGATCACCAGGAATTTTAACGTTTTGCCTATTGAAGTTAAGGGTGGAAAAGATTTCAAGAATCATCATTCTTTGGACAAACTTTTGGAAAATCCGGCCTTTTCCATCGATGAGGGGATTGTTTTGTGCCGAGAGAATGTTGAGCAAGTTGAAAAAATCATCTATTTACCCTTGTATATGGTCATGTTCCTATAGCCAAAATCTCTAACTCTTGTCCATTAGTTTTCCTCTGAGTATCTTGGTGCAAGGGGGAAATTGATGTCGAAGAGAATCTTTATTCTATTGATTATATTGTTGCCTAGCTTGCTCTTTGCCGGTGGAACGAAAGAGAGCGTTTCCGATAAACCGATTGTCGTTGTGAGCATCTTGCCCCATGCGTTCTTTATGGAACAGCTCGGTGGGTCGGATGTGGATGTTCTTACCTTGGTGGGCGAGGGGCAGAATCCGCACTCCTATGAACCGTCCCCCTCTCAGATGGCCCGACTCTCCAAAGCCAAAGTCTGGATTCTCAGCGGAATCGAGTTTGAGTTGGCTCTCAGACCGAAGATCCAAAGCCTGTACCCCAAACTGGTCATCATCGACGGGACGGAGGGGATGGTCTTCAGACAGCTTGAAGGAGATGATCATGAGCATGATCCGCTTAATATCGACCGGCATACATGGCTTGGACATGATCAGGTGAAGGTGTTTCTCGACCATGCCCTTGCCGCCCTGATCGATCTCCTTCCGGAGAACAGGAAGATCTTTGAAGATCGTCATGGGGTGCTGGTCGATCGGATCGACACCCTGTTTGCGGAATTGAAAGAGGATCTGGCACCGCTTTCCGGCCAATCGGTGTTCGTCTACCACCCGTCATTCGGATATCTCTTGGATGACTTCAACCTGACGCAAGTCGCCGTTGAAACCGGAGGCAAGGAACCCACCGCTAAAGACCTTGCTTCGTTGATCGAACTGGCGAAAAGAGAACGTCCCAAAGCGATCTTCGTCCAAAAACAGTTCCCGGTCTCCGGCGCTCAGACGGTTGCCGATGCGGTAGGGAGCGCCGTCGTTCCCCTGGATCCGTTAGCCTATGATTGGCTTGATAATATCAGAGCGATCGGTAATGCTCTGGTAGAATCAGGAGGAAAGAAGTGATGATCGAAAAATCGCCGATCGCCCTTCAATTTACAGATGTCTCATTCGCCTATCCGACTTTGCAGATATTGGAGAATGTCACGTTCCACTTTCACCAAGGTGAGTTCATCGCGCTGGTCGGACCCAACGGAAGCGGAAAGACGACCTTGCTGAAACTGATCCTCGGTCTTGAAGAAGCGCAGGAGGGAACCATTACTCTCATGGGCGGCAGCGTGAAGACGATGCGGCCTGAGATCGGATATGTCCCTCAGTACGCAACCTACGATCCGTCATTTCCAATCAGCGTCATCGAAGTGGTGATGATGGGCCTTGTTGATTCCAGCCGTCGATTGAAGAAGCAGGAGATTCGAAACAAAGCTATCGAAGCGTTGAAACAGGTCGAATTGGAAGACCTCGTCGACCGCCCGTACAGCCAGCTCTCCGGCGGCCAGCGGCGGCGGGTCCTCGTCGCCCGGGCGCTGGTTTCCAGCCCCAAGATGCTGATTCTCGATGAACCGACTGCCAACATGGACAAAGAGAGCGAAGCGCGACTGTACTCCACCTTGGAGCGCCTCAAAGGAAACACGACGATTCTCATCGTTACCCACGATACCCGCTTTGTTTCCGATCTGACCGATCGGGTCTTCTGCATCGACGTCCAACATGAAGGCAGTGCCGGCCGAACGGTAGTCCAGCACGCCTTGGAGAACATCGAGGGAGAGGATCAGAAACGGGTTCGCCACGATGTCGAGATACCGGCCGATTTTTGCGCCTACCCGAGGAAGATGCCTTTATGAACGGTTTTTTTGAACTATTGTTTTCCCCCGATGTTCCGTTTATCCGCAATGCCTTCTTCGCCGGCATCCTCAGCTCGGTTCTTTTCGGCATCCTTGGCAGCGTCGTTACGGTAAAACGGATCGCCGGCCTCGCCGGAGCGATCAGCCACGCCGTGCTCGGCGGCATCGGAATCGCCCTGTATCTCTCGGCCGCCGGAATCGTACCCGACCTTTCACCGATGGTCGGGGCAATCATCTTCGCCCTTCTTTCAGCGTTTCTCATCGGAGCGGTCTCGCTGAAGAGCAAACAGCGGGAAGACACGGTGATTCAGGCCATCTGGGCGATCGGGATGAGCATCGGCGTGCTCTTCATGGCCAAGACCCCCGGCTACACCAATCCTTCAAGCTACCTCTTTGGAAACATCCTTCTCATCTCCAGTTGTGATCTGATCCTGCTGGCTATCCTAGATGTGATAGTCCTCTTTCTCGCTTGGCGGTTCTATCCGCAGCTCGAAGCGACGAGCTTTGATGAAGAGTTCGCCGCTGTCCGGGGGATTCCCACCCAAGCGGTGTTTTTAATCATTCTTGCCGTTACCGCCGCCGCGGTGGTTCTTCTTCAAACGTTCGTAGGAATCGTGATGGTGATCGCGATGCTGACCCTTCCGGCGGGAACCGCCGGGTACACGGCGCGCAACTTAGCATCGATGATGTTGCTCTCCACGCTGTACTCGCTCCTTTTTTCCGCAGGAGGGCTGGTCGTGGGCTGGTCGCTGGACTTGCCGGTCGGGGCGGTCGTCGTCGTTCTGGCGGGTCTCGTCTTCTTGAGCCATGCCGCGAGAGCGGCGCTCAGGAAGAAGCGTTCGAATCGCGATCCTTCATCAAGTTGAAAAGCTGCAGGCGGTTATTCACCTCCAGCTTCGCATAGATGTTCTTGATATGCGTCTTCACCGTATTTACCGAGATGAAGAGTTGTTTGGCGATTTCCTGGTTGGATGACCCATCCGCCAAAAGGCGAAGAATCTCCTGTTCCCGTTCGGTGATGCCGAAACGCTCGGTCAGGTTCACTTCCGGAAGAGCCGGTTGCTCATAGGTGAGGAAGTAGCGTCTGCTGATGAAGAAGTAGAGATGAACCGAGAGAATCGCGAAGCTGAGGTAGACCACCTTGAAGCTGAGGTGGAGGAAGAAGAGAATATCCAAGGGAAAGAGAACGACCAGCGGCAGGAAGGTCATCGCGACCCCTTTCAGCAGCCACTCCTCCTCCCATGTCGAAGCCTGTTTCACGAAAAAAAGCGCCACGATCGCATGGATGACATAAAAGGTGGAAGCGCTGAAAAAATGGTAATGCATCGTTTCTTTCAGCGCTTTGATCCAATCGCCTCCGCTCTTACCGAGAATCGCCCAAATGGAAATCAAAAAGAAGAGAAGGATGAGAAAGCGTAAAATGGTGTTGCCCAGTTTTTTCTGCTTTTCACTTGCCGGCAGCCGGTTGATGAAGAAACGGCTGAACGTGAAGAGCATCGCTGTAGTGAGAAGAATCGAGATGATCGTCGCTCCGAGCGCGTACATCGTATAGGAAAAGCTCGCCAAGCGTTCCGCTGAAAGGGAACGTTCCAGATAGGTGGCGAGGAGACTTAAAAGCATTTGCAGGCTCAAGGGGACGAGAACCGTCAGAAAGTCGGTGGTCAGCTCGTCGGCGATACGGACCCGTAGCAAGATGACGAGGCAGGTGACGGAAAAGACGAGCGCAGCGGTCAAAAAAAGCAGGATGTCCGAAAGAATGAGCATAAACCCTCCGTTCGGTCATCCTACCATGAAAAAAGTGTTAGAACCAAGCGTTCATGCCGATCGTGATCGAGCTGTTGTTCTCCCAGTTCTTGAAGAGGCTCTGCTTGTCTCCGAAGCCGTCGTAGTAGGCGCCCCGGGCATACACGCTCAAGGAATCATTGATTTCATAGCTGAGCGATCCCAAAGCGACGAGACTCCGGTTCTCGATTCCGTACGTCGCCGCCATTCGAACCTTGAGCCGCTCGCGCATGAGCGGCATCTCGAAGGCGACCGCCACGCTGCTGGAATAGGAGTTGTCATTCAGGAAGGAAGCGATATAATCGACGGGGATAGTGATATCAAGAGTCGTCTGATCAACCGAGGGTTCCATATCACCGAAGATGTACTGGCCCTGGTACGCCACCGAAGCGAAGAAGGAGGTCTTGGGCTCCGTATAGGAGAGCTCCGCGACCGCCGCCACTTTGGTGCTGTATTTGGCGGGGTCTTCATTCTTGAAATCTTCGCTGAGGAACAGGCCGCCTTCCCAGGCGATCGTGACCGGACCGACGAGAAGCGATCCTTCCGTACCGGCAAGGTGGTAGCGGGTGAAGTCGAAGTCGATGGATGCAACTTCCACTTTATCAGGAATATACTGAGTGGGATCGAGAGGGTGGGGTTTCATCTTTAGCTTTGCACCGATATCAAACCCCATCTGAGGGTAGAAGCTGCTGAAGAGCATGAAGCCGAGGTCCAGGTCGCCGATGCTGAAGCGATAGCGGCCTCCACCTCCGAGGGCTTTCCAGAACTTTGGATGTTCGTAGATTCCGACCCGGATATTGTCCGAGTTGATTGGAAGAACCATTCCGTTTCCCAGATCGAAGGTTGCCCCCAGAAGATTGTCGGTGTCCATCGGTGCGTACCGGTCGGATGCGTCCATGTCCATCGGCCGGTAGAAGGGCTTGATGATGAGATCGAGGGATGAGCGCTTGAAGTAGGCGTTGTAGACGATCATGAATTCGCTTTTCTTCATCGCTTCCGGATTATCCAGAATGCCATGGGTGAGATCCTGGGCGTTGATGACATCCACGGCGTGGAGAGTCGTGCTCGTTCCCCATGGATGGGTGAACATTCCCACTTTGAGGTTTGTCGGGCCGAAGAAGAAGGTGACCGCCAAAGTGCGGACGGAAAGGGGATCGCGAAGAATCGGACTGAAAGAGAAATCGACTTCAGTCCGGATCTTGTCCCGGTTTTCTTCAAAAGTCACTCCCAACGAAATTCCATAGCCGAACGGCTCATCCTCATCTAAGGGATAGTAGGTGCCGAACCCCTCGACGAAGAGGGAAGTGAGTTCTTTCGGCTTCACCGTTTCGGTGATGACTTGCCCCTCCTCCTCATCATCAAGAGTAGCAAAAAAGTCAAATGCGAAGAGCGGGCTGACAAAAGCGATAAGCAATAACAGTACGAGTAGTTTCTTCATCGGATTACAACCTCCCTGTTTCTAAGAAACGAACAGTGAAATATGCGGATGGAATGGGAACATCGTAGCGAACCTGAACCATCTCGAGACGAGTGGCGTGCCCGGTCGCAATTGTTTTCATTTCGACTACTTTGGTGATCGGGCGGCTTCCGACTTTGCCGGTTTCCAGCGTCGTGAGGGTTTTTAGCAAGGTCGTCCGGTCGGGTGCATAGAACTCGACCTTCAAGGGAAGGAACGTTTCCTTTTCCACGGTCGCTATATTCTTTCCATAGCTCTTGACGGTTTTGGGAATCGATTCAACGACATACGTCGTCGCCGTTTCTTCAATCAGGCGGTGGGTCGCCTCATCGGCGTCGTACGTCGTCGACGCCATATCGGAATAGGAGAAATCACTGCCCATGAACGATCCTCCCTCTTCCGCAGCGCTGATCTTCCGCACTCGCTTCAACGCCGGAAGATAGATCCACTGGTCGGTGACGTCTTTTTCTTCAACGGATAGAAAGCGGGTGTTTTTGACGCTTTCGGGGGAGAGGAACACGGTGATGATCGACGTGTTATCATCGATCGTCTGACTGAGGGTCTGAATGCGCCGCTCCCGCTCGGTGCCGTTGGCCTCGATGAGGGTCAATTTGAGGTCCATGGCAGCAGTATCGGCTTTTTGGGTTTCAATGACCCTGTCCATGATCTGGGCGGCGGTCGGCGCGGCGACAAGCAGCGAGGGGATAAGAATGAGAAGTATGGTAAATGTTCGTTTCATGGTTTGGTCCTCCTTTTGAAAATGAGCTTGGGATAATGGACAGCTATCGCAGGTAGCAACAGCAGCGCGCTGGCTGCTGCTGTTGCCATTGCGATGCAGAATAGAACTCCTAGATTTGCGATCGGCATGAAGCGGCTGAACAACAAGCCGATGAAGCCGAGGGCTACGGATGCCGCATTGGCGAGAATCGCCTTGCCTGTCGTTTGCATGATCCGATCCATGGGCATATCGTCACGGATGATCGCACTGAGGAGGTGGATCGCATAGTCTACTCCGATTCCGATGCACAGCGCTGCGAGCAGGCTGGTGACGATATCCAGTTTGATCGAGAAGGCAAGCATCGAAACGAAAACCGACAAGAGGGCGAAGAGACAGGGAATCAAGGAAAGCGTGGCGAGCTTCGGGGATTTGAGAGAGAACAGCACCAAGAACCATACAGCGATGAAGGAGCTGAACAGACTGACGATCTGACTTCGGGTAACCAGGTCCGCGAGAGCGAGGGCTACCGCTTCACCGCCGCCGACTTCGACTTTCCAATCTTCGGGGAAGAGGGTGGAAATGAGATTGGTGACGGTTCGAAGCTGGTTGGTGTCCGAACTCTTCAGTACGAGCGTCAATGCAGTGGCATCGGGTTCCAAGGGGTCATTGATGAACGTATCGAGGTTGCCCGAGTAGAGGAGCAGGTATTGAGCGATGAGGTTCGCCAGCTCTGATTCATCAGTGAGACCATAGCGCGCCGGATCGCTGGGAATCTCATACTCGCCCTGACCGCCGGCACTTACGACCACCTCTTCCGCTTCGAACGGCTCATCCTCGAAACCTAAGAAGTAATCCTCATCAAAAGCGAAGAAATCGAAAATCACTTCTTCTTCATCGACGGTGTGGACGATTTCATCCTCACCGGGTCCGAGAAGCTGGTTCATGCGCTTGACGAACGGAATGATCGATTGCACTCCTCCTATCACCGGTTCAGCTTCAAGGGTCCGGATCGCCCCTTCAATCGTTTTGAGGGTGGAAGGATCGAGGATCGAGACTCCGTCATTCGGTTCGATCATCACGGTCATCGAGAAGCTTCCCTGCATCCGTTCGTTGAAACGATTGGAGTCTTTGACCAATGACGAAGAAGGGCGGAAGAAATCGAGCATATTGGTACCGCTCTCCACAAAATAATAGGATAGCGGAAGAAAGATCACCAGGATGATCATGGAGACCCAAAGCAGCACTTTGCCGTGACGGTTTGCCACGACTATTGCCGCAGCCATCAACCGCGAGTCCTTGCCTTGTTGTTTCATCCGCTCTTTTCCGTTCGGTTTCTTATAGACGACTCGGATAAGAGCGGGCAGAAGGACAAGGGAGCTGAAGGCGCAGATGACGACGCCGATGAAGCTGAGAAGTCCGAAGATTCTGAAAGGTCCCAGGGGAGATGAGAGCTGGGCCAGGAAGCCGAAGGCGGTCGTAGCCGCGGCGGCGATGATCGGGTTGGTGTTTCGCTTCACAACGCTTCGGAGCACCTCTTCGATTGTTCCGGAATCCTGGTTTTGGAAGAAATGGCTGAAGATGTGGATCGTATAGGCACTGCCTACGATGAGTAGCAATACGGGAACGAGCATCGTCGCCATCGTGAAGGTGATATTGGCGATCGCCATGATTCCGAGCGCTAGAGAGGAGGAGAAGATGAGGGGAACAAGCGAAAGCAATGTCGCTTTGAAGGAGCGAAGGAAGTAGTACAGAATAAGGATGATGAGGGTTGCCACGATCGGGGCTAAAATCCCCAAGTCACTGAGTAAACTCTCACTAATCGCCTCAGTGACTGCGGGGAGACCTAAAATCGAGGTTTCGACAACCCCTTGGTAAGGAGCAACGACTTCCCGTAGATCATGGAGAAGCTGTTTTGAATCGTAGTCCAGAGTGGTTTGGATGAGGACGGAAGCAACAGTATGGTCGGCCGAGAGAAATGTCCCTTCATAAAATGAGGGCCACTCGGCGATCCGATTCTTCAACGCCTCAATGTCACCGTCGTACAGATATACCGCTTCAACCCCATCGAACGATGGTTCCAGGTGTTGTACATTCGCGATTGAGTTGGCGGTGGAGACTCCGTCCAATTTCTCAATGTCGCTGGAGATCGTCTTCAGGATCTCCATGTACTTCGGTTGAAGGATCGTATCCTCTGCGTAGATGCTCACGACCACAGGATCCAACGAGCCAAAGCGTTCTTTAATTCGATCATTGATCTGCACGACATCAGCATTGGTCGGGATGAAGGCGTCGGTAGAACTGTCGACATGAAGCCAGCCTATGCCGAGAAGGCCCAGGACTGTCAGAACAAATGAAAATGAAATAATGATCCAATCGAAGGTGCGTCGTTTTTCCATGACCATAGACTCGCTCTTTAGAGCAAATCTAACAATCGCCTCCGGGCAGTATTTATATCACCCGTCAGGGTGATTTGAATATCACCCCATGGAAATCAGGGAAGACATCATCATTCTTCATTGATTTCGATATCAAACTGTATTTGAGTCTCCGCTTTACAAATTATACCTAATCACAGATGATGAGCCTATGAATTATACCAAGATCGTAGCCACCCTGGGGCCAAGCAGTGATGAGTATCAAACCATCAAGGCGATTCTTCAAGCGGGATGTCGAGTCATCCGATTGAATTTCAGTCACGGTGCCCATGAAGATCAGCAAAGAAGGTACGACATGGCTCGAAAAGCTTCCGCCGAATTGGGGATTGAAATCGCGATCTTCATGGACCTGCAGGGTCCGAAGATCCGTTTGGGAACGTTGGCCGAGCCTTCCTATACGCTGGAAACTGATGAAGAATTGGTGTTGACCACCGAACCGTGCATCGGAACCCGCAATCGAGTTTCAATCGATTATCCCCACCTTCACGAGGAAATCAAAGTGGGAAATCGGGTTCTCATCAATGATGGCCTGGTCTCTCTCGTCGTTGAAAGAATCGATGGAACCGATATCGTGTGCCGGATGGTGGAAGAAGGAACGATTCTGCCTCGCAAGGGAGTGAACCTGCCGGGGGTGCCGCTTATTCATCTGTCTTCCTTCACGGAAAAGGACAAAGCCGATCTGGTTTTTGGCTTCAAGAACAAGATTGACTATGTCGCTCTCTCCTTTGTCCGAAGCGGTGAGGATGTGGCGTTGTTGAAGGAATACATGGCGGAGACGTTCGGGTATGCGATTCCCATCATCAGCAAGATCGAGAAACCGGAAGCGGTCGACAATATCCACCGGATCATCGACGAAAGCAGTGCGATCATGATTGCTCGGGGCGACTTGGGCGTGGAGGTCCCCGCCGAAGAGGTTCCTTTGATTCAAAAATCGATTATTCAGATGGGCATCAATCGAAATCTCCCGGTGATCACCGCTACCCAGATGTTGGAATCGATGATTTATCGTCCCCGGCCGACTCGTGCCGAGACCAACGACGTGGCAAATGCCGTTCTGGATGGAAGCAGCGCGGTAATGCTCAGCGGTGAAACCGCAGTAGGGGAGTACCCGCTTCAAGCGGTCCGGACGATGGCCAATATCACTTCGATGATTGAAAAAAGCGATGCATTCAAACGAGAGGTGATGAACCAGATTTCCAGCATGGATATGTTGCGCAAGCAGACCGTAACCGAAGCGGTGGGTTTGGCCACCCGCAATTTGGCGATCAATGTGAAAGCGTCCTACATCACGTGTTTTACCCACTCCGGCTCGACCGCTCGCCTGATCGCCAAGTTCCGTCCTTCGGTACCGATTCTGGCGTTCAGCCCGAACAAATCGGTCGTTCAATACCTCTGTCTGAGCTGGGGGGTGACCCCGATCCTTATTGATGAATTGGAAAGCGTAGATGAATTGCTTCTTTTCGCCCCGGAGTATTTGAAGAAAAACGGCCTCGTGAAGGCCGGTGATACCGTGGTCATCACCGCCGGAGTCCCGGTGGGCTCCAGCGGTAAAACCAATATGATCAAAGTGGTCGAGATCGAATGACTATGGGCGGAACGTCAGCGCAGTGCTGAGACTCACCGCTCGACCGGCGTGATCGAAGAGGTCGAGGGCACGCAGATCGAAGGACATCGTCGTCGAGGGGAAGAGCTTGAAGGCGGAGATCGGA
>ENA-UPXM01004552-UPXM01004552.1-activated-sludge-metagenome-genome-assembly--contig:-NODE-4552-length-14156-cov-6.135097_pt1 | contig 14156 bp, 9 predicted proteins | sample MGYA00238178_ERZ772708 | MGnify/ENA primary metagenome ERZ772708 (study PRJEB29002, sample SAMN05720212) | activated sludge metagenome | isolation source: anaerobic digester from wastewater... | reverse complement strand
GAGGGAATTTCTATTTTATGTCTCGCAACGGTAGAGTACAGCCCGCAATACGGCTTAGCTCTTTATATTCAACATATTGAGCCCTCTTTTACATTGGGCGAGATGGTGAAAAATAAACTTTTGACTATCGAAAGATTGAAAAAGGAGAAAATCTTTGACGCAAATAAACAAACGATTTTACCGTTAGTGCCTAAGCGAATTGCTATTATTTCCGTTGAAACCAGTAAAGGTTATAGCGATTTAATGACAACGTTAACGCAAAACAATTGGGGCTATAAGTTTGATTGTCAGCTATTTCCTGCTATTTTGCAAGGTGAAAAGGCGATTATAACTATTTCGGAACAGCTGGAAAAGATAAAAAAGGAGCTGACCAAGTTTGATTGTGTCGCCATTATCAGAGGTGGTGGCGGAGATGCCGGGTTGAGCTGTTACGACGACTATCAATTGGCGAAAAACGTTGCCACTTTTCCCATTCCCGTTTTGTCCGGTATCGGTCATTCTACCAACGAAACCGTTACGGAAATGGTTGCCTATAGCAATAAGATTACGCCTACCGAAGTCGGCTACTTTCTAATTCAACAATTTCACAATTTTGCTATCCAAGTTGAAGATTTTCAAAACACGATTTTCACAAAAACAGAAGAAATATTGAAGCAAAATTTCCAAAGTCTGGAAGAGTTTCAGAACGGAATTTTGCGAAAATCGGAGGAGATTATTAAAAATAGTTTTCAAAAACTTGAACACACTTCACAGTTAATAAAGCTGTTTACTAAACAAATAATTGAAAAAGAGCACAACCATTTAAAAAATATAAGTAAACAGTTGGAGTTACTGCACCCTGACAATATTTTGAAACGTGGTTTTAGTATTACCTACTTCAACGGAAAAACGGTAATTGATGAAAAAGAGCTAAAAGAGGGTGATGAGATTGTTACTAAATTTTATCGTGGTGAAACGCAAAGTATAATTAAGAAATCTACATGAACTTAACGCATTGGAAACAGTTTTTTGAAACTATTTTCTCGTTTGATGAAAAATATCCGCTTTTATTCACTCAATTTTATTTTTGGGCTTTTTTTGCTATTGTTTTCGCGGGTTTTGCTTTAGTTCACAAAAGAAGATTATTAAGAAACACTTTTTTATGCTTTGTAAGTATTTTCTTTTACTATAAAACCTCCGGATTATTTGTCATTATTTTAATTTTTTCCATTTTTTACGATTACTTTATCGGCAAGAAATTAGCGGCTACGGAGCGTACTTTTAGGCGAAAATGTTGGCTCTTTCTGGGTGTATTCATCAATTTGTCCATACTTTTTTACTTCAAGTACGCTTATTTTTTCACAGACGCATATAATTCACTGTTTCATAGCGACTTAGAAGTGATTAACTATTTAGCTTTATGGACCAACGAGTTGACGGGCACGTCCCGTTTTGACGCAAGTAAAATTTTATTGCCGGTCGGCATCTCGTTTTACACTTTTCAAAACATCAGTTATTTAGTCGATGTTTACCAAAAAAAGGTAGCTCCGGTTAACAACATTCTTGATTTTGGTTTTTACACTACTTTTTTTCCGCAGTTAGTAGCAGGTCCGATTATTCGTGCGGCAAATTTCGTACCTCAACTTTATAAGCCTTTTTTCCTTTCGCGTAGGCAGTATGGAATTGCACTTTTTTGGATTTTAAACGGGTTATTGAAAAAAATCATTTTGAGTGATTATTTAGCGGTAAATTTTGCCGATAGAGTTTTTAATAATCCCAATCTTTTCACCGGTTTTGAAAATTTATCCGCCATATTTGTATATTCTTTGCAAGTTTATGCAGATTTTTCGGGTTACACGGACATTGCCGTAGGCGTTGCCATGTTAATGGGCTTTTATTTACCCAAGAACTTCAATTCTCCATATAAAGCCACAAATCCCGGTAATTTTTGGAAACGGTGGCACATTTCGCTCTCTTCTTGGCTAAAAGACTATTTATACATTCCGTTGGGCGGAAATCGTAACGGAACGATAACGGGATATTTTCTAATCTGTTTTATTGCTTTGGTTGTTATTTTCCTGTCGGGTAGCCTGTGGGTGGCGGGAATAATATTGTTTATCGCTATTCTTCTAATTTTTCTGCGAATTTTCGTCCCCAAAACGACTCGAGCTATAAACACGAATATTAACTTAATGAACACGATGTTGTTAGGTGGCTTATGGCACGGTGCAAGTTGGAATTTCATGATTTGGGGAGGCTTAAACGGCATCGGGATATTAATTTATAAATTTTGGAGAAAAATTTCCAAATTTTGGAAAACGTTTGTTACGGCTGCCGTTTTTCTCCTTTTCGGCATATTACAATATTACTTTCCGCACCCCGCCTTTGTCATTGGCGTAATTTGGACAGGAATTATATTTGTCGGCACATTAATTGAAACGCTATATAGCATATTTTTCAGTCGTTATCCCTTAAAATTCATGCAACGGGGCTGGGGTATTTTTCTAACTTTCATTTTTATTACCTTCACAAGGCTCTTTTTCCGTTCAGGTTCTAATCTGGACCCCGCCGAGGCGAACGCTACGGCATGGAATACCGCCAAAACAATGGTCAACATGATAGGCGGGAAATGGGATTTCTCTAAAATCCCTCAAATCATTGATAATTATCTATTTATCTTCATTCTTTTCGCGGTCGGCATGCTCATTCATTGGCTACCAGAAAAGTGGAAAAGATGGTATCGCCTCAACTTCGCCCTATTGCCTATATGGGTACAAGGCATCATAGTCGTCATAGTTGTTTTCACTGTATATCAATTCATTACAGCGGATTTACAGCCCTTTATCTATTTCCAATTTTAGAAAATTCAATTTTTAATTTTAATTTTTATTAGGGCGTGCCCCCTCGCTTCGCTCGGGGTCGGTCTTCGGCTGCAAGTCCGCGGGCACAAGCCGTGGGGACGCAAGGCGGCAAAAAGAGCTTACAAGCTCGCTTTTTTGCCGCCGCGTCCCCAACGGCTTCCGCCCTTGCGGGCTTTCCGCCTGCGCCCTCACGCAGGACACACGAAAAATTGAGAATTTCAACCTGCTTTTCGATATTAACGCGCGTAACAATTATTTTTCCTATTTTTGTCAAAAAATAATTATGGTCACAGCGTCAGAATTCATTCGTACCCAAACCTGGGAAGTGATTTTTAATCCTAACGCTTTTGGCAACCGGAAGGAGGAGAAATGGGGGCTGATTAAAGCACAACTGTCGCAATTGTCTGTCTTATTTTCGGCTCACCACGTAGAATCCAGCACTATTTGTCAATCTCTGTTACAACGACTCTGTAATGACGGGAAACGGCATTTTCTCATTGTTGGCGGAGACGGCACGTTGAACGATTGCCTTAACGGTATCTTTTCTTCAGGCATTCCTATTTCCGAAGTCTTTTTATGGGTCGTTCCTATTGGTACCGGTAACGATTGGAGTCGTACGCATTTTTATCCCGAAGAGTTTGCTTATGAACTGTCCGACTTTAAACATGCTAATTTTATTTCTCACGATGTTGGCGTTGTTAAAATTATAGGAGAAAAAAACTTTAACCGCTACTTTCTCAATATAGCAGGTTTTTGTTTTGACGGTGCGGTTATTGAAAATATAGCTCGTAAGAAAAATTCTTTTAACTCTTCTTTGGTTTATCTTTTAGGTGTCCTGAAAGTTCTTCTCTCCTATCGTCCTAAAAAAACTGTTATTACATCGAAAGAACAAACTATTAACGATAAAATTTTCACGATTGCAGTCGGCATCGGACGATACAATGGAAATGGAATGAAACAAGTTCCTAACGCAGACCCGCAAGACGGACTTTTTGATGTGGTCGTAATTCGAAAAATTTCAAAGCTAAAAGTTATAAGAAATATTAAAAAACTTTACTCCGGAACACATACAAAGCTCAAAGAGGTTACACAATTTCGCACCAATGAGCTGACAATCACCTCTAATTCTCCATTTTTCGGAGAGGTCGAAGGGGAAGTATTAAAGCAAGGAGATTATAAAATTGAAAATGCTCCCGACAAAATCAATATTTTATCTTTTAATCCCCATTTTAAATAGATTAATAATAAAATTAACAATTTTATAGTTAATCGAAAAACTGCTATGATTTATTTTTATATTTTTGCAATAAAAATTCATCGGTTATGCTCGCAGTAATCAATTGGACAGTCAATCCTGTCGCTTTTTCAATAGGTTTTTTAGAAGTTCGCTGGTATGGTATTTTATTAGCTACCGGTTTTCTCCTCGCCTACCTCACACTTTCCCGTATTTTTAAAGTGGAAAATTTATCGCAACAACTGCTTGATAAATTATCCCTTTGGACGATTATTTGGACGATTGTAGGTTTACGTATAGGACATTTTTTATTTTACGAGCCCGAGCAATTTATCACTACCCCGTTGGAAATTATTTTACCTATAAGAGATGGTCATTATGTTGGCTATCAAGGCTTAGCGAGTCATGGCGCTGTTATTGCTATTATTCTCTATTTAGTCTACTTTTCGTGGAAACGGAAAATGAATACTTGGTGGCTTCTTGATAGATTATCAATAGCGATACCTATTGCTGCCGCTTTCGTTCGCATCGGCAACCTCATGAACCACGAAATTGTAGGAAGTATAACTACGGTACCTTGGGCGTTCAACTTTACCTATGGCGGCTACGGAATCGAAGGGACATTGCGTCACCCAGCTCAAATTTATGAATCTATTACCTATTTACTTCTCTATTTTGGTCTAATTATTTACTATTTTAAATTCGCAAAAGGAAAAGTACCGCAAGGGCGAACTACAGGAGTCATTCTAACCGTCATCTTTACCGCCCGATTTATTATCGAATTTTTCAAAGAAGTACAAGTTGCAAAAGAGAGTCAACTTATTGCCGATATTGGCTTGAATATCGGACAACTATTGAGTATCCCCTTTGTATTGCTCGGTATTGCCTTGCTTATCTTTTCATTCGTCAAAAGAAAAATCCCGGTTTATGTTGAGCCTAAAAAGGTCAAGGAAAACAGGTAAATGATCCGAATAACCGCCGATATATTTCGGTCCTGAATAGGTGCGAAAAACTTTATCGCCCCCATACTTTTCGTCCGGAACAACCATAAAATCAGCTTTAAAAATATTTGCTCGGCGATTTCTGACGTATAAATGATTCTTCCCTCTTAAAAGTGCCTCTGAGACAATCATTTGGTCTAAACAGCCCCAAAAATCTTCACGTTTATGCGTTCCAATATTTGCCATTTTCAAAAAGCGGAACATAAGATTATACAATTCTCCACTCTCTTTCTCAAAATCTTTGGCTCGTAATACCTCTAACATACTTTCATCGGTCGGATAGTCATTAAAATCGCCCATAATTAAAATATTGGCATTCTCGTTTTGCAGTAACAAAGAGTCCACTTTTTTTCTTACAACGGAAGCATAATAGTTTCGTTTGGGAATCGTTGCCGCATAACCGCTATATCGTGAAGTCCAATGATTTACAAAAAGATGTAGTGAATCTGTTTGCGAAATGGTGGCAACTACGTACAGAATATCTCGATTTTTAGAGTTTTTTTCAAATGGAAATCCTATAGTTAACGCCTCGCTATGAACAACTTGCACTCTATCAGGACAATATAATAGCGCCACATCTATACCCCTCGCATCAGGAGAATCATAATGCACAATTTTATAGTGATACTTTGCAAGTGGAGAGTTATAGCAGAGTTGTCGAAGAACGAAGAAGTTTTCAACCTCAGCTAATCCAATAATATCCGGAGGCTTCTCTTCACCCAGCGCAACTAAAACTTTAGCAATGTTATTCACTTTGCGATGTAATTTCTTAAACGTCCAATGATTAAGTCCTGTCGGTGTAAAGGCTTCGTCATTTTTAAGAGAATCTTCTCTCGGGTCAAAAAGGTTTTCGACATTATAAAAAACGACTCTGTAAATTGAATCGTCCGCTGTTTGAGTGTAACTGTAAAAAGTTAGAAGTAGAGTAAGAAGTAGAAAAAGAGTTAATCGGTAGTACGTTTTCATTTGCTTTTTTCGTGCGAAGTTAAGCAAAACAGCGTGCTAAATCAAGCCCCGAAAAGTGTCGTTTTTCGATTTCGAAATTTGTAAAAATGACATTTTTCAAATGAAAAGTGTCAATTTTACTCTTTTCGGTTACTTTCCATGAGCGGCGGAATATTTTAATTTTCCCGCTTTCTTTTTTTTTCGCTCAAGTGCCTATATATGAACAACTTCGACTGCGTGAGGGCGCAGGTGGAAAGCCCGCAAGGGCGGAAGCCGTTGGGGACGCAGCGGCAAAAAAGCGAGCTTGTAAGCTCTTTTTGCCGCCTTGCGTCCCCACGGCTTGTGCCCGCGGACTTGCAGCCGAAGACCGACCCCGAGCGAAGCGAGGGGGCACGCCCTAATAAAAATTAAAATCATTCCCTATCTTATGAACTTACGTAATCAACGAATAAGAAGTTCATTTTTACAAAATAGGACCATATTTCACCAAGTTTTTCCCTGCTTCCGTTTCGGTAAAATTCTCAAAATTTTGGATAAAAGAGTTTGCTAATTTTTTGGCATTTGCCGCGTATGCTTCTTTATCTTTCCACGCATTTTCGGGAATTAAAATTTTAGAATCTACGTTTGGAACAGCTGTCGGAACAGCAAGGTTAAACGGTTTTATCAAGGTTGTCTCCTGATTAACCAAGTCATCGTTTAAAATAGCCGTAATAATGGCTCGTGTATCTTTAATGGAAATTCGTTTGCCTACACCATATTCGCCGCCTATCCAGCCGGTATTGACGAGATAAGCCGTGGCATTATGTTCCGTAATTTTTTTTGCCAGCGCATCGGCATAAACCGTGGGGTGCAACGTTAAGAACGCCGCTCCGAAACATGAGGAGAAGGTCGGTTGCGGAGTAACAATTCCCCGCTCGGTACCCGCCAACTTTGCCGTATATCCGCTTAAAAAATAGTACATCGCCTGCTCCCTGCTAAGCACGGAAACGGGAGGTAAAACGCCGAAAGCATCTGCCGACAAAAAGATTATTTTTGTGGGATGCGGTCCCTTAGAGACGGGTTTTACAATATTGTCAATATGATAAATCGGATATGAAACACGCGTGTTTTCCGTCTTTGCTGCGGAGGTAAAATCGATATTCCCCTCTTCATCAACGACTAAATTTTCGAGTAAGGCATCTCTTTTTATTGCTCTGTAAATATCGGGTTCTTTTTCTTCGCTTAAATCGATACATTTTGCATAGCAGCCACCCTCAAAATTAAAGATTCCTTCGTCGTCCCAGCCATGCTCGTCATCACCGATTAATGCTCTGTCGGGGTCGGTAGAGAGTGTTGTTTTTCCTGTTCCGGAAAGTCCGAAAAAGATTGCCGTATCTCCTTTTTTACCTTGATTGGCTGAACAGTGCATAGTCGCCATTCCTTGTAGCGGTAAGAAATAGTTCATTATAGAGAATATTCCCTTTTTCATCTCGCCGCCGTACCAAGAACCGCCTATTAAGCCCATTCTTTCGGTAAGATTAAAAGCAACAAAGACTTCACTATTCAATCCTTGTTCTTTCCATTGCGGATTCACGGCTTTACAGCTATTTAAAATGATAAAGTCGGGTTTAAAATTCTTAAGTTCCTCTTCGGTTGGTCTGATAAACATATTTTTCACAAAATGCGCTTGCCATGCCACTTCGGTAACAAAGCGTATGTTTAGTCGTGAATTTTCGTTAGCCCCGCAGAAACCGTCCATCACATATACCTTCTTGTTGCTTAGCTGTTTTTGACTAATTTTCTTAAGATGTTCCCAGATTTCAGGCGTAATCGGTTTATTATCCGAACCTTTTTTACCTTTTCCTGCCCACCACACCGTGTCGCGGGAAGTGTCGTCCATAACTACGTACTTATCTTTGGGAGAACGACCCGTGAAAATCCCCGTATCTACCGACAAAGCTCCCATTTTTGTAGGATATGCTTTTTCATAACCTTCTAACGTTGGGTCTAATTCATGTTCGTACAATTCATCATAAGACGAATTATGAAAAATTTGGGTAGGTCCTGTAATACCTAAAAGGGCTAATTGCTCTTCGATTGTTTGCATAATGTTTAATATATTGATTTATAATTGATTATATTTTCATTTTTAAAAAATTAGTCAATTGCAAATTTATAAAGTTTTATGTTATAAAAAAAATGAAATTCATTAAAAATTGTGAAGACTTACAAAAGCATTGCCCGGACTCTCCAAATAGCTTCTACCAATTTATCAATTTCATCTTTTGTGTTATATAAAGCAAACGAAACACGTAACGTTCCATCAATTCCAAGTCTATCCATTACAGGTTGTGCGCAATGATGCCCCGTACGGAGTGCAATACCGTATTTATCCAATAGAAAACCTGCATCATAAGAGTGTATCTTATTTAAGTTGAAAGATATAATTGCTGATTTCTCATCGGCTGTTCCTACTAATTTAAGACCTTCTATATCTGAAAGTTTTTCCGTTGCATACTCAAGTAATTGATGTTCGTAATCATAAATTTCCCTCAGTCCGATTTCATTGATATAATTAATGGCGCTGTTTAATCCGATAACGTCCGCCACGTTCGGTGTTCCGGCTTCGAATTTAAACGGTAGTTCTCCGTAGGTAGTTTTCTCGAAAGTTACCTTTTCAATCATCTCGCCGCCTCCTTGATAGGGAGGAAGTATTTCCAACCATTTTTCTTTTCCATATAAAACGCCAATTCCCATCGGGGCGTACATTTTATGTCCGGAAAAGGCGTAAAAATCACAATCTAAATATTGGACATCTACCGGAATATGAGAAACCGCCTGCGCTCCGTCAACAAAAACAGGAATTTTATACAAATGAGCAATCTCAACTATTTCTTTAATTGGATTTATGGTTCCCAACGCATTAGAAACGTGAGTAACGGAGATGATTTTTGTCTTCTCAGTAATTAGGTCTTTCAATTTTTCAACATGAAGATTACCGCGGGAATCCATCGGAAGCACTTTAAGGATTGCTTTTTTCTCTTCACAAGCTAACTGCCACGGAACAATATTGGAGTGATGTTCCATTTCGGTAATAATAACTTCACTTCCTTCGCATAGAAATTGCTTTGCGAAAGAGGAGGCAACCAGATTTATCGAATCGGTCGTTCCTTTGGTGAAAATTATTTCGTACGTGTGGGCGGCATTGATAAATTCCTTTACATTTTCCCGTGCCTCTTCAAATTGCATTGTTGCTAACATACTTAACGAATGAATCCCACGATGAATATTGCTATTGATTGTTGAATAATAATCAACTAAAGATTGAATAACGACGTTAGGCTTCTGCGTTGTCGCTGCGTTATCGAAGTAAATTAACGGATAATTATTAACTTGCTGTTCTAAAATTGGAAAATCTTCACGCCTCATAATTAAAGTATTAAGTAAATTGTCAGTTCTCTGATTTTAAAGAACGACAAAGGTAGTAAATAGTTTTAATTATAACAAAAAATATTTTGTATTTTTGTCGTTTCAAAATCAAAATTGAACAAAATATTATGTCAAAACATCAAATTTCCATTAAATTTCTCGGATTAGAAAAGATTGATGAAATTCTCAAAAACGATTCCAAACTTTCACTTTCCGATGAGTCATCACGTGCAATTGAGCAATGTCGTAACTATTTAGATAAGGTGATGGAAGAAGAGGGAAAACCTATCTATGGGGTAACAACCGGTTTCGGCTCATTGTGTAATACGATAATTCCGAAGGACGATATTGCTACGTTACAACACAATTTGGTTATATCGCATGCTTGCGGTATGGGCGATGAAGTGCCGCAAGAGATTGTTCGGTTGATGTTGCTATTGAAAATTCAATCGCTTTCCTATGGAAATTCAGGTGTACAAGTGCAAACGGTACAACGATTAATTGACTTTTACAATCACAAAGTATATCCTGTTGTTTACCAACAAGGCTCTTTGGGGGCATCGGGGGATTTGGCACCGTTAGCACACTTGTCGCTCCCGATTTTAGGTTTGGGAGAAGTCTACTATAAGAATAAAAAATATAAAGCGACCGAAATTAATGAGAAATTTGGCTGGGAACCTATTAAACTACAATCGAAAGAAGGGTTGGCACTTCTTAACGGCACGCAGTTTATGAGTGCTTATACTGTTTGGGTTCTACTAAAAGCTAAAAAATTATCTTGGGTTGCCGATATTGTTGGTGCTATCTCTTTGGATGCATTCGACGGCAGGATAGAACCGTTCAATATGGCTATCCAATTAGTTCGTCCGCATATAGGGCAAATGCTCACGGCGACTTATTTTCAGAAATTGTTAGAAGGTTCGGAAATTATTTCGAGAGAGAAAGAACACGTTCAAGACCCCTATTCATTTCGTTGTATTCCACAAGTGCACGGGGCGACCAAAGACGCTTTGCAATACGTTGTAAATGTTATTGATACGGAAATAAACGCCGTAACCGATAATCCGACCATTTTCCCCGAAGATGATTTAATCATTTCCGCAGGCAATTTTCACGGACAACCGCTGGCATTAGCCCTTGATTTTCTTTCATTGGCGATGGCAGAATTGGGTAATATTTCGGAACGTAGAACTTATCAACTGATTAGCGGCAAACGAGGATTACCCTCATTTCTTATTAAAAACTCCGGTTTAAATTCCGGTTTTATGATTCCGCAATACACGGCGGCTTCGATTGTAAGTCAAAACAAAACGTTGACGATGCCTTCATCTTCGGACTCCATAGTCTCATCGCAAGACCAAGAAGACCACGTAAGTATGGGAGCAAATGCCGCAGTAAAAGCCTATACGATAGTGAATAATGTTGAGAAAATATTGGCGATTGAGTTGCTGAATGCGGCACAAGCCTTAGAGTTTAGAAAACCGCTGAAATCGTCTCCATTTATTGAAGAAGTTGTCAAAAATTATAGAAAAATGGTGCCTTTCGTAGAAAAAGACACCATCTTATATCCGTTAATGCACGCCTCACAGCGTTTTATTCAAGATTTGGAGGTTTTTTAATATTCTAACTCCCGAATCTTACACTATTCACTAATCAGCAATTTCTTCGTTATATTCTGAGTATTATTCCGAATATTAATCAGATAAATGCCACTCTTTAAATTATTCACATTTATCGTTTGTTCGGAGGAAATGGTTTGTTTTAGAACTAATTTCCCGGAAATATCATAAATTGCCAACTGACTTTTTTCGGTAATTCCGCTAACAAACACTCTATCTTGTGCAGGATTGGGATAAATTAAAACTGTCGGATTCTTCGTCTCTTTAACTGCCACAGATTCTTCTTTACAAATATAATGAATATTGAAGATTGATCCGCCTAAGCCAAACATTTCGTATCCCGAGCGCATATTATTATAAAATATCTCAACATGTCCCGATATATTTCGTTCCCAATCATTCAAATCGTTATTCCACGCAAAAGATTCAATGAGAGTAGCATTATCATTATCATCATACGTCCATACCAATTTAGGATTCCAGCCATCATATTCCCAGGTTTGATTGTAGTATTTATAAGTTTCTCTCACCGCCGAAGTTCTATTATTATTTTCATCATAGGTAAAAGATAATCTTCCATTCCACGAAGCATGAATAAATCGCATAGAATCATCATTCCACTCGTACCTTGTCCAGCGAGTCATATTATTATTATCGTCGTATAAATAGACGGTAGAATCACTCCACTGCCAAGGCCAGTATTCAGTACAACTGGCAGATACTTCCGTATGCACGTTCCCATTAGGATAATAAGTATAAATATATACCGATGTATCAGCCCAATTAACATACGCAAGCGTGTCAATAAGAATGTTGAAATTATCGTCATACACATAAAAATGATTAAATCCCCCTGATAATACCCAGGCTTGATTCTCTACGTGCCAACCATAATTTAAAACAGACGATAGGTCTCCATGTTCGTTATATGTATAAATATCTTTTTGAGAATTAACAAGCATCTCTAGCGAATCATCCCACATTTCCGTAATTATCTGACTAACTCTATTTAACGTATCATAGAGATAGGAATAACGATAAAAAGTTATAAAATTGTTAGTACCGTAATCATCCCAATTATTTGCTTCAGTGCTTGTCTCTAATAATCCTAACGCATTGTAAGTAAATGTGTTATAAATCTCATACTGAATAGTAAATGCTTGTGTTGCTTCATCCCAACTCAATGTAGTTTCAGATGTTTTTAGTAACTCATCATTATAGGTCGCAATATATCTTGTTTCGGGTGCCATTAAAATAGAGTCTGCCGTTTGGTAAAGAATAGTATGCGTCGTAATTGTATCCGGTTCACACCAAATACCTCTCCCTTGACCAAATAGTTGAAAAGGGATATTTACCATTAAAAAAGAGATGGTAATAAATAGAGAAAAAATATTCTTTTTCATAGCTTTCAATTTTTAATTCATAATTATAATTTATAGTATATAAAATTTTAAAACAGTACCTCCCGAATCTAAAATTATTCACTAATCACTAATTTCTTAGTTATATTGTGATTCTTATTCCGAATATTAATCAGATAAATGCCACTCTTTAAATGGTTCACATTTATTGCTTGTTCGGAGGAGATAGTTTGTTTTAGTACTAATTTTCCGGAAATATCATAAATTGCCAATTGACTTTTTTCGGTAATTCCGCTAATAAACACTCTATCTTGTGCGGGATTGGGATAAATCAAAACTGTCGGATTCTTCGTCTCTTTTACTGCTACAGATTCTTCTTTACAAATATAATGAATATTGAAGATTGCTCCGCCTAAATCAAACATTTCGTATCCCGACCGCATATTATTATAGTATAAATCAACATGACCCGAATAAGAGTGTTCCCAACCATTTATATTTGTATTCCACGCAAAAGATTCAATGAGCGTAGCATTATCATTCTCATCATACGTCCATACTAATTTAGGATTCCAGCTATCAACTTCCCAGGTTTGCTCTTGGTGATTATAGCTTTCTCTCACCGCCGAAGTTCTATTATTGTTTTCATCATAGGTATAAGTCATTCTTCCATTCCACGAAGCATAAATATAATCCATACTATCTTCATTCCACACGTAGTTTGTCCAACGAGTCATATTATTATTATCATCGTATAAAAAGACGATAGAATCTCTTCGTTCCCAGGGGTTCTCCCCTACACGTCTGGTAGTTACTTGTGACTGTAAGTTCCCATTTGGATAATAAATATAACGATAGAGATATAGTGATGTAGTTGGGGGATTAGAATAATAAAATGTATACATAACCGTATCATGGAGAATATTAAAATTTTCATCATACAAATAAAAATGTTGAGAGCCCTCCATCTGCGTCCACGTTTGATCCCCTATATGCCAAGTATGAAACATAGAGGAAGTCATATCACCCTGTTCGTTGTATGTATAAATATACAGATAAGAATTGCTAAATTCTCCTAATGAATCAGCTGTTTCATAAAGGTCCTCAGTAATATTACCTAATGTATCATAAAGGTATGAATAACGCGAAGAGGGGAAAAAATTATCAGTACTGTCATAATCATAATTAAAAAATTCTGTTTTTGTTTCTAATAGTCCTAACACATTATAGGTAAAGGTGTATAAAATTTCACCCGGATTGTCAAACGCTTGTTCCGTTTCGTCCCACCATGATATAGTTTCAGACGTTTTCTGCAAAGCATCGTTATAGGTCGCAATGGCTCTCCTTTCCGGCGCTAATAAAATAGAGTCTTCAGTTTGGTAAAGAATAGTATGCGCTATAATTGTATCAGGTTCACACCAAATACCTCTCCCTTGACCAAATAGCTGAAAAGGGATATTTACCACCAAAAAAGAGATGGTAATTATCAAAGTATAAATATTTTTTTTCATGGCTTTCAATTTTAAATTCATAATTATTTACTATTTATAAAACAAAAGTATATAAAATTTTCAATACCAAATACATACTCTCTGATAAATCAATTTATTTTTTTGGTAAGTTACTGATAATCAAATTAATATTTTTCTTTTGGGCGTGCCCCCTCGCTGCGCTCGGGGTCGGTCTCCGCCTCCAAGTCCGCAGGAAGGAGCTATGAATAGCATAGTCGAAAAAGGAGCTTCTAAAGG
>ENA-UPXM01004549-UPXM01004549.1-activated-sludge-metagenome-genome-assembly--contig:-NODE-4549-length-14158-cov-5.304191_pt1 | contig 14158 bp, 8 predicted proteins | sample MGYA00238178_ERZ772708 | MGnify/ENA primary metagenome ERZ772708 (study PRJEB29002, sample SAMN05720212) | activated sludge metagenome | isolation source: anaerobic digester from wastewater... | reverse complement strand
GGTCCGTGCCGGCCCGAATCCATCGATCTTCCCCCTGAATTTCAGGGTCCAGATTTTGGAAGTGATCGACCATGATAATCGCTGCGTTTACAACATACCCGGCCAAAAGAATAATCCCGATAAACACCTGGGTGCTGAGCGGCTTAGGCTGAGGAAGCCAGGCAATCCAGGACGGAGGTGCTCCAGCCTGGGTCAGTGGCCATGAAATTATAAGCGGCCACCTGAGAGAAATCCAAATTCCAGCAGCTGCCATAGGTACCGTCGCCATAATCAAAAGCGGAAGCCGATAATTCTGGAAAAGACAAGCCATGACCATAAAAACCAGAAACACTGTCGCGATCACGGCAACTCCAAGTTCTGATTTACTTTGCATCAATTCCTCAAACCCTCCGGCAAACCTCCAGTAATAATCATCCGGAAGTTTAATGTTCTTGACGGCCTTCTTGACGTCCATCGCTATCAGTTCGATGGGACGCTTCGTGTCCCCCTTGACGAATACGTACCGGTGCTTGTCCCTGCGATCAATCGTTTGCGGACCCGTGGACGGATAAAAATTTGCAATCTCGCTAATCGGAATCTGGACATTCTCACGGGTTTCAACATAAATCTGTCCCAGATCCTCGAGCTTTTGGCGATAGATTGCTTGCAACCGGGTAATGGTTTCAATTTCCTCACCTTTCGAAAGCTCGTGGAATTTGGTCGGCCGCATCCCTCGAACCAGCGCGTGCATACTGTCCGCCACGCCCCTGACCGAGAGCCCGTACATGGCCGCTTTGCCTTTATCCACCACCAGCGAATACTCCGGCCTTTTCCGAAGGTCTGTCATTACGAGATTCGAAAGTCCGTCCACTTTCGACATCTGATTGGCAAACTCCTTAGCCAGTCGTTCCAGTTCATCCCCTTCTTGTCCGTAAATGTTGATCACCATTTTTCGCGATTCCGAAGAACCGGCACCTTCATCCACGATCAGACTGTAATCCGGATGAATTTCCTTAATCGCCGTGTTACCCTGTTCATCGATCAATTTCATGATTTCATCTTTCGAAAATTGCCGTTTCCGGGCCGGTTTCAAACGAACAAAAAGGCGGAGATCATCTTTAGAAACCGTCGTAGAAAAAAGGGTAACATCCGGAATATTGGCAAGCAAATCTTCAAGCTTCTGCATCGCGTCGTCATTGGACTCAAGCCGCGCACCGGCAAGCGGGAACGTAATGACGGCAAACTCATTTTCCTCGAAGGAGGAAGGCCAGTCGATCGGCGTTTTCATAATCCCCCAGATCGAAATCACGCAAAGAAAAATCATCCCGGCTACCACCAGCCATCGTTTTCGGAAAACCCAGCGAACCCCGCCCACGTATTTATCTTTGAGTTTTTGAATGAACTTTCCGGAAGAGGATTCTCCTCCATCATTTTGCAGATCGGACATGGCAAACTGGCGAATGAGCATCGGGATAAGCATCAAGGCCGAAAAAAATGACGCCACCAACGCGGCACAAATCGTGAACGCAAATCCCCCATATGTTAACTGGATCGTCTTGTCGATTAAAACAACCGGGACAAATACCACCAGGGTGGTTGCCATGGAAGCCAGGAGCGGAAGCCAAACCTCTTCACTTCCCTGCAAAATCGATTGGGCCGTCGTCATTCCTTTCTCTTTTTTGGAAAAAATATTTTCCATGATGACTATCGCGGTATCCACCAGTATTCCCACCGCCAGCGAAAGACCACTGAGCGTCATGACATTGATACTGATTCCGGCCGCGTCCATGCAAATAAATGTTACCATCAGCGAACAGGGTATCACCGCTAAAATAATTCCCGCGAGACGCCATCGTCCGAGATAGAAATAGATGACAAGCATCGTCAGCACAAGGCCCATCAACAGGGCCAGTTTTACATCGTTAATCGCCCGACGAATCGTATCCGCCCTGTCGTTGACGATCACGATTTTGACGGAATCCTCGTTTTCAATTTCAAAAAGATCCAGCACCCTCGCCAGGTCATCCGCGACATTCAGCGTGTTCGCGAGACTTGTTTTTTTGACGTAGACGGTAACATTTTGCTCGAGATTAAGACGGGCCTGGTCCGTGGCTTCGAGATAAGAATCCTTCACGGTCGCAATCTCTTTTAGCGAGATGATCGATCCCTGCCGGGTCGCTTTTATTCCGATGTCACCAATCTCCTCCACCGAAAGAAACGTTCCCATACTGCGGATGGCGTATTCAAATCGGCCCGTTTCCACGTTTCCGGCCAAAAGACTGATGTTGCTCTGGCCCAGCACATCCATGACCCTTTCAATGGAGATGTTATAGGCCACCATCTTATCGCGGTCGATTTCGACAAGAATCTTTCGTTCCCGGCCGCCATACACCTCCACGCTCGCGACTCCGTCCACCCGGCTCAAAACAGGCTTAAGTTTAATGTCCACCATTTCACGGATTTCTTCGGGGGTCAGAGTCTCCGAGGTCACCGCGAATACCAGGATGGCGGCCTGGGCATCGTCATAATTGGCGATGACCGGTTTTTCGATTTCCTTGGGAAGGAGCGGCCGGACCCGCGCGAATTTTTCCCGGATTTCCAGGGCCGCGAACTTCATGTTGGTCCCCGGCTCAAACTCCATAGTCACCCGGGACTCCGCTTCGCGGGAGGTTGAGTAAAGTTTTTTCATCTTGCTCACCGTCCCCACCGCTTCCTCAATAGGCTTTGTGATCATTTTCTCGACGTCCTGGGAGGGAAGGCCGCCGCGCGCGCGCACCACAATGCTGACGATCCCCTGGTTTTGCCCCTGGTAGAGTTCTACCTTGAGTCGTGAAAATGAGATGAACCCGAAGACAAGTACCGCGCCAAAAACAATGGCGGTTAAAACTGGCCGTTTTAGGGAGAGACTAGGTAGACCCATGGATTAAGTCTGGGGTAAAGAACCTTCGATAGTTTCGTCAGCTTCAGGGAGATCATCATAAGAAAAAAAGCGGTCAAGAATCCTGTTCACCAAAATATAAAGGCAGGGAAGCACCAGAAGGGTAAGAACCGTCGAAGAAAAAAGCCCGCCCATAATCGTGACGGAAAGAGGCGCGAGAATCCCTCCCCCCTCGCCAATCCCGAGCGCCACAGGGAGCATACCCATAATCGTCGTCGTGGAAGTCATCAAGACAGGACGCGTTCTCGTCCGGGTGGCCTGCCAGACCGCTTCCACCATTTCCACCCCTTCAGCGCGAAGCTGATTGATATATTCCATAAGCACGATCCCGTTGTTAACGACAACCCCCTCCAGGAGAACAAGTCCCAGGAGCGAAATCACGTTGAACGAGTGTCCTGAAATTTTAATCGCGAGAACCGCGCCCGCGAAAGATAGCGGAATCGTAATCATAATGATAAGTGGTTGAAGGAAAGACTCAAACTGGGCCGCCATGATCATGTAAACCAGCATGACCGCCAGGACAAACGCGAAAATAACTCCCCCGAAGTTTTCCTTGATTTCCTTCGCTTTCCCGGACAATTTAACCTGGAAGTCTTGCGGGATGTCATCAGGGATCCGGAGACTTGCGAGTAATTTCTGGACGGCGGCCAACACATCCTTGTCCTTCCGGTCTTTACTGATCTCGGCTGAAATGGTCACGGTGCGCTCCTGATCCGATCGTTTAATCTCACTGGGCCCTTCACCTCGTTCAATCAGCGCAATCTCTTTCAACGGGACATGGACATCAAGGATTTTGGAATAAAGGAGAAGATCACCAAGATTGTCTATGTCAGAGCGATCGGCCTCATTCAGACGCACTCGTACGTCCACCTCACGGCCCCCTTCCCGATATTGGGTCGCGACAACACCCTCAATGGCCGCCTTCGCGGTCAAAGAGATATCCAGGGCGGAAATTCCGTAAAGGGCCGCGCGTTTTTTATTAATTTCCAATTTGGTCTCCGGCGATTTTTTACCAATGTCATCCTGAACATTCATCACTCCCGGAATCGTCGAGAGTTTTCCCTTGAGGCGATGGACCAATTTTTCCATGGTGGAAAAATCGTACCCTTTCACCTCGACCAAGATAGGCTTGCTTCCCGTACCCACAACCGCAAACTCACTTTCCTGAAGCATAAATTCAATCTTGGCGCCCTGCGCCGCCAGATCAAGAGCCTTGGTCATATCGGAAAGCTCCGATACCACTTGAGAAGAAGATCGCTTCCGATCTTTTTTCAAACTGACAAAGATAAGCGCTTGTGAAGGACGGAGTGTCTCAATTTTGATTTCGCCCCGTCCTGTTTTTTCACTGCCGATCGAGGTCGAGATATCCTCCACCTCCGGAATGGTCCGGATCTTTTTTTCAAGAGTTCGGCAAACTTGGTCCGTCACGTCCAGGCGCGTTCCAAGCGGCATATCCACTTTCACCGAAAACTGCCCCTGATCCAACTTCGGGAGCACCTCGCGATCGATGGTGGGAACAACCAAAAAAATCGACAGCAGTAGCAACACAATGACCGAAAGGAGGATCGTCCCCATGAGCCGGTTTTGTTCCTTTTCCGTGGGAAGACCGAGAATATACCGATCCAGGGAACCGGTAAGGCTGAACGGGCGATAATCTTTTTGAGGTACATTGATATAGGTCGAAAGCATCGCCACAAGGGTAAGTGGGATAAAAGTTGAAAAAATTTGTGAAAAAATAATTGCCCACGAAAGGTCCTTGAAGATTTGTCCTGCCACTCCGGGGACAAATACAATGAGCGGGAAAAAAACGGCAATGGTCGACAGGTTGGAAGAAACAACCGGCCAGGTCACCTCGTTGGTGGCTTCCACGGCTCCCTTTTCGGGCAAGTCTCCAAGCTGGCGGCGCCGGAATATGTTTTCAAGAACCACAATGCTCGTGTCGATCACCATCCCGATCGAAATGGCAAGACCGCCAAGCGACATAATGTTGACCGTAATATTCCCCATCGCCATCATAAAAAAGACGCCGAGCATACTGAGCGGGATGGAAATAATCACGAGGAAAGAGACCGATAAAGCTCTCAGAAAGATCCAGAGCGTGGCCAGGGCCAGCAATCCGCCCATCACCGCTTCGTGAACGAGATTTTCCAGCGTCTGACGAATAAACACGGAATGGTCATAAATAATCTTGCTCTGGACCCCTCGCGACTCGATATCCTCGCGGAGCGCGCCAAGCTCCCGCCTCAAACGGTCCACCACCTGGATAGTGTTGGCGTTCGATTGTTTCTGGATGGAAATGGAAATATTTTCCGAGTCGTTATAGCGGGAGATACTGGTTTTTTCGGCCAAGCCATCGATCGCGTTTCCGATGTCTTTGACGAGCACCAGACGTTTTTCGAGCATTTTCTGCTCCACTTCCTCGCGCGAACGATCAATCGTTCTTCGGGGACCTTCGGAGTAATCCCGCTCGATAAAACTAGCCTCTTCACGCCGGGCCTTCTCGACATTGTCAACTCCCACCACCGCGTGATGAATCTCGGCGACCGAGCGAAAATCCCCGACCGTGCGAATCAGATATTCATAAAGACCCTTTTTAATACTTCCCGCGGGATAGGAAATATTCGCTTCATCAAGAGAATCCACCACCTCAAGCAGGGACAGATGATTGGCCTGCAAACGCGGCATGTCGATCTCAACCAGAATTTCGCGATTCACGCCGCCGGAAATCGTGACGGAGGCGACCCCTTCAACTTTTTCAAGTCGATCCTTCAGGATTTTTTCCGCAAGAAATTTCAGCCGTACCGGAGGGATATTGGTGCCGGTCACCGATAAAATCAGGATTGGCCGCGAAAGAGGATCAAATTTGAGGACAACGGGGTCATCCGATTCCTTCGGCAAACGCTCCTTGATCAAATCAACTTTTTCACGGATGGCAAGCGCCGCAAAATCAATGTCCTGTCCCCAGTTGAAAGAGGCGATAATGGTGCTCCGGCCTTCGCGCGAACTTGATTCAATCCGTTTTAGCCCCGCTACTGACCCGATGGACTCCTCGATCACGCGCGTAATGAGAGTCTCGATTTCTTCCGGCGCCGCGTTGGAATAGTCCGTGACAATCGTGACCTGGGGGAACGTAATGGGAGGAAAAAGTTCCTGGGGAAGTCTTTGAAAAGCGAGGACGCCGAGCAGGATAAACGCGGCCGTCACCATGTAGACCGTAACTTTTTTCTTGATCGAAAATTCGGGCAAACTCATCTTCAGAGTTCGGCTTCTTGGGTTTCAACCAGACGGACTTTCTTCGCATCCTCCAGTCTCTCAAATCCGGTAAGAACAACAACCTCTCCTTCGGTAATACCCGCGTCAATCTGCGTATAATCCGTCCGTGTGTAACCAACCGTAATCGGCCGTTTTTCCACATAGCCCTCTTCTTTTTTTCGGGAAGTGGCCTCAGGCTGGGTCGCTTCAGAAGTTCCCTGCGTTTTTTTCATGGCCATCGCGGCCAGCCCGGTCAACCCGCCCCGCGGAAGAGCTTCTTCGGCTTTCATGGCCGCGCCCCCCGGATCGTCAAGTTTTACCACATAAACCCATTTCTCTCCCTCACCGCCCTGGACCGCGTCCGTCGGGACCACCAAAGCATCTTTTTTGGTATAAAGCAAAATCCGGACACGGGCGAACATACCCGGCATCAGCAACCGCTCAGGATTTTCAACCCGGATCCGGGCCGTCGACGTACGGCTCGTCCCCGAAATCTGCGGCGCCACATTCTCGATCACGCCGTCAAAATTTTTGTCGGGATAGGCGTCCACAAACACCTTCGCCCGCTGACCCACCGAAATCTTTTGGACGTCACGCTCCACGATCCCGAACTCGGCGTAAACAAACGCCGTATTGATGTGAATCCCGATCAGCGTGCTCTGGGAGACATTTTCTCCCTCCTGGACATTTAACCCACCCAACATTCCGGGGGAAGGCGCGTAAAGGTTGGATTTTTCGAGCATCGCCTCGTTCGCCTTCATTTCAAGACGCTGAGTTTCAGCTTCAAATTTCGCGGCATCCAGTTCAAGTTTCTTTTTTTCAAAGGTAGAAGCCGGTATCGCGCCCATCCTGAGAAGTTTTTCATTTTCAACCACTTCATTCTCGATGACTTTGGCCTGGGTTTCAGCTTTATTAAACGCCGCCTGGGCCCGTTTCAACCGGAGGAGAATATCATCCTGCCTCAACGACACCAGGAGCGCCCCTTCCTCGTACCGCTCCCCTTCCCGGTAGTTGATAGAGCTGATCACGCCGGGCACTTCAAAACTCAACTTGACCTCCATGGCCCCCTTGATGGTTCCGAGCACATTGAGAGCGTCTTCATAATTAAACCGTCCTACTTTAAACCCCTTGACCGCCACGGGAGCGTCTTTCAGCGCCTGCCTCTGTTGTTGCATGGTTTCCTGCAAGGAAGGCTTGGATGTCTTCTGAAAAAAACCAACAATCGCGCGCGCGCCAAAAAACACCACCAACACGACAACAGCCAGAATCACCACCTTCCTGAGATTACGAAGGATCCACGGCTGTTCAACAGGTTTCCGGGGTTCTTTCGGCGAAGAAATCCGGATTGGCGAAACGCTAACCGGCGTTTTTTCCTTCAAATTCTGACTGGTCGTTCCCCCGGGATTCTTCAGGCGGGCCGCTATGTTTTTCAACGTATCGGGATTTGACTTGGCGTTTTTCTGATCCGGCAACCTTCCACCCTGCGGATCTTTTCCGTTAGATTCCATGGCTTCCTTCCAGTTTTAGGTAGTCCTGAATTCCGACAGCATGATTGAGTGCGGATTTTGCGGAATAATAATCCTTGAGAGTCCGGTGAAGATCTCCCCGCTCCCTGACAAGATCCGCCTCCGCTTGCATGTATTCGGAGATCTCAACTTCTTTCCGCTCCAGGCGGTGCTTCGCGAGATCCCGAAGCCTTTCGCGCCATTTGGCCCGTTTGGTCGTGGAGCGAACCTGGATCAGAGATTTCTGGTAATCATAAAAAGCCTGCTTGACGTCCTGAATGACCTGCTTTTCGGCTTTTTCCAGTTCTACCACCTGGTTAAGTTTGTCCACTTCAGCCTGCTTGACGTTAACGTAGGCGTCCAGTCCGTCAAGAATCCCGATATTGAGATTATTCTTCCGGATTTGAGTCCCCGCGCCCGCCAAATATTGTGAGATCGACGGCGCCTTTTTATCCTTGTCGTAGGTATAACTGACCTTGTTGCCCGCGACATTCCAGTTCAGTTCCAGCATGAGCCGCCACTCGCGTTTAAGATCCGGATCATCTTTGTAACCATCATAGATGTAAATACCCCGGTAAGCCTCTCCCAGTTTGCCGGCTTCCCAGGTCAAAAAGGCTTTCGGAAGAAATTCACCCCATCGAATCCGCTCCCCAAGTCGCGTGACCTGAAGTTTGGCCGCTTCGACTTTTAATTCCGGCCGATTAGCGTAGGAAAGATCGATGATCTTGGGAAGCTCGGGAGTCAATTCTTCACCCAGAAGTCGGGCCACGCCTTCCCATTCCGACAGGGCTGTCGATCCAGCGGGCTCAGTTGCCAGAGTTTTGTCAAGGATCATTGAAAGGTCATAGGTGGTCGCCAGGTTGATGGTGTCATCCGGAGAGAGATCCAGAAATCTCTGGATATCAAGTTTTGAAATTTCAAAATCCTGTTTCGCGTTCTCCAGATCAAATTGCATCTGGGAATAAAGCGACTGGACGTTGAGATGTTCAATTTCGGCGATCAGATTCATCCGGAATTTTTCTTCGGACATATCCGCGTATTTTTTCATTTCCGCGACAACCGACTCATGCTCCTCCAGCGTTTGTCGGGTTCGCTGATACTCGAAATAAGCGCGGGAAAGATCAAAAATAAGGTCCGATATGATTTTGTCATATTGTTTTTTGGCGGCCTCAAGGCTGGATTTTTCCTGCAAAAAAGTATTCCAGAGGACTCCGCCGTTAAAAATAGGCTGGCGAAGCGAAAATTTTCCGTCCCGGCCCGTAAAGGCACTGCCACTCAACACACCTTCCCGTTGATTGATGGAAATCGACGCCTCCGGAAAAAGCTTCCGGAAGGCATAAAGGATTCGACGATGATAAAGATTAATACTCTCATACCCCGCCCTAGCCTGGGTGTGAACGGATTTCGCGCGCTGGATAAGGTCCGGTAAATCTTTAGCCCCGCTCCGGAGAAACTCCTCTCTTCTTTGCACCTTGAGAGGCGTGATCGAAGTCTTGATATACATCCGGTCAAGGTACGGCATCTGCCGCTGTCTTTCTTCCCGCATCGCTCTGACCTGGTACTCCAGAGCCTGATCCATCGCAAGTTCAATGGCCCCGTCTTTAGTTCCAGAATCGGTCGTCGAATTCACCTGGATCGGGAAAGGAGTCGCGACCGGTGTTTCCCCCTGAATCGCTTGAACATTCGGATTTTTCTCATCCTGAGGTTCGTTCTTTTTTTTCTTTGGGGTCACCGTAAATTCGTCCTTCGTGGCAGAGACCACCCCCGGGACACCCGATGCGTCCTGGCCAGCAACATAAGAAAGGCCTGGTTGTGGCATCGTCGTCTTGTTCTGGGCATGGGTGGAAGGCAAAATCCACACGGAGCAGAAAAAAACAGTGATGTAAGTAAAAATATTGTTTTTCATAAGCAGTTAATGGGCGACATTTTACCACTAACGGACACAGTTTGCATACGTGTTATTGTATCGGCCCCGCCCCCGGAGACTTTACTTTCCTTATTTGCAAAGCGGGAACCCATGACCCGCTGAGCCCAGCTCCCGGGTAATCCAATCAAGATAAAAGAGGGTTCCCGAAAGCGATGCACGATGGGACCGTCACAAGCAGAAGTGCCGCGGATCGCTGGTGCAAATTTTTAAGATTAAAAACCATTTCCCCTTTTGAATAAAGACTTTCTCCCTCTTTCAAAAACACTTTCTTCCCTTCCAGGACGCCCTCCACCTGGCCCACAAGTATCTGTATAAAAAAAACGCCCTTATGTCCCAGCAGGGAGTGGTCAAAACTTTTCCCCGTTTCAAGGATCACCTTGCCGCAAAAAAATTCTCGGGAAAAAGGAGTAAACGATACCAACTGAACACCCCGAGCGATAAATTCCGTCCTCGAGACCCCTTTCTGATTTCCGATGTAAAAATGTTTTTCCTGCAGAAGTTCCGCCCTTTTAAAAATTCCACTGATGGTCATTCCTAGCCCCTGGGCCAGATATTCCAGCGTCGTGATCGAGGGATTTTTGATTCGTCCCTTTTCAACCGCCGTTAGAGTCTTGCTATCAAGTCCTCCGGATCGCCGGCAAAGCTCTGCCCCCGAAAGTCCAGCCTCCTCGCGAAGCTCCCTCACGATTTTTCCGACATTGAGACCAGAAGGCTGTTTCCCGCTTTTCACCCTGGATTGCTTCGGATTACTTTTTTTCATCATTCGCCCTGAAAGGCCTCACCCGTTTTTGCTGACGGACTCAAGATCACTTTGCCAAGTTCAAATCTCTGATATTCCTTTTCGTTACGGAAAAACCAGACCAGTTTCGCGTCTCCTTTTTTCCGGTCAATATCATGAACGGCAGGCGACAGCCGGACAGTCATCCCGGGTTTCGGAAAGATCCCGAGGGCCTCCCACCGGAGAGCCCCTTCAATGATGTAGCCCTGGGCATCCGTGTAAGAAACCGCCATCGCTTTCCCTTCCGTGATGGGCGATTCTCCCCCCTGAAACCAGGACCAGCTCTCGACATTCGCGTCCCCGGCCCGGAACCCGAACTGATAATCACTCCGCGAACCCCAGTAAAAACCATCGCCTTCCGGGTCCACATAAAACTCCATCAAATCATCGCGCCAAATGTCCTTGCCGCGCCGCCTCATAATTAAATCATCATCCGTCACCTGCGCGACAAAAAAAAGGTATCGCTCATTCCACGCCATCCGGATTTTCGCGGAAAGGTCTTTTGGCCCGGCAAAGTGGCCCGATTCGACGTGGTCTTCAGGATTCAAGAAAATCGCCTCCCCCGAGCTCCAGTCGCGAAGCATCGCGTCCACCTGAATTCCATTTTCCACGTAAGGCGCGGCATAAACCGGAGGATCCGGCCACGGGAGCTCCATACTCCCGTCCCTAAACCCGACTTTGGATAGCGCGGCGCGAATCCATTCATTTCGCGTCATCGTTTTCCAAACAAGACCGGTCCTGTGATTTTCAATCATAAGCAACAAGGCGCCCTGGTCGATTCCAATGACCCGGTCACTCGCCCAGTTCTGATCCCTGTTCATCGCGTCCGCGAAGCCGTAACGGCCCCACATCTTGTCACCGTAGCGTTCACGGATCCGCTTCAGACATTCCACGGACGCCTCGGGCGTGAACACGATCGAAGAACCACAAGCCGTCGGAGCAATCGTCCCGTCGTGGGCCACGCTCCATCCCGGGGGCGCCCCGTAAGCCTTGTAACCCGCCGGCCCGTCGGAAGCGCTCAGTCCCCAAAAACCTTCGGCATAAGTCCGGTACTTCCCCGACTGATCTTCACAAAACGCCTTGTTGGCAAGCGTCGCGCGAACCGAGTTTTCAAAATAATCCGCGAACCCGTCATTTTTGTTTTTCAGATCCAGCCAAATCTGCGGATACTGGTGCGTAAAAAGCGGCGGCATCTGGATCAACCGGTAATTCCGGTAACTACCGACGGGACGGCGAATTGCCTTCCAGACTTCCGGCGGCAACGGTTTTCCCGGAGCGCCGATCGCGAGCACATACAAAAGAAGCGACTCGTCAAAATGGTCCCACCGCAGACGGCTAAACCCGCTTTCGGGAGACCACGCGAGCGCGAAGGTCTTTCCCTGGTTCGTCATCCACGGGAAATCAACTCGCTCGTAAAGACGTCTCGCCAGATCACGAATTCCCGGATCCCCGTAATACTCGGCGGCAAAAATAGCTCCCGCGATGAAAAGCGCCGTATCAATCGGAGACAGTTCGGATTTTCCCGCGCGCTTCCCAGTTTCCAGATCAAGAAAATGATAAAAAAATCCCCGCTCCTGGTCAGCGTGATTTAAGAAAAATTCAAGCGTCCTCCGGGTCAATTCGAGGGCCTTTCCCCGCTCCATCCATCCCCGCTCCACGCCCACCGGATAAGCCGTGAGCGCGAATCCGACGGCGGCGATACTCGCGGGAACGCGGCTCTTCAAGTGTCCTTGATGGGGCGCGCTGTCCGGCACAAGACCGTTGTATGGATTGACCTGCTCCTCAAAATAACGAAACGACCGCTCCTGGACCTCCTCAAGGAAAGCTTCATCCTCCGCGGGAAACCCGGCCAGCGCCACCCGCGGAAGAAAAAAAACCAGAAGAAAAAAGATTCTTAAAATCATGTTTACTGTCCTTCAAAAAAGAGCGTTTTTTTGACCAACACCGCCAGCGAGAGGAGCGAGCCACCCAGATTCCCCTTTTCGGCCACGGGAGGATTTCCGTATTTACGAATTTCACGGATCTCGTCGCCTGAAATAGAATCAAAAAAAATGACCACGGGAATATCCAGGCCGCGGCGCCTGAGCTCCGCGTAAAATTCCCGGCCATCCATCTCCGGCATCTTGATGTCCAGGATAATGAGATCCGGCCGGCCCTTTTCAATGGCCTGAAATCCCTGAATCCCGTTTCGCGCGTACCTCACCTGAAAAACCGGAGCGTGGCGGTTCCTAAAATAATCACAAACCACCACTCCGATTTCCTCCTCATCATCGATCACAAGAAGAGACACCGACCCGGGAAGCGGTAAAGTCTCGGCCCATTTTTGCCCGAATGCGCCGCGGTCAATAAAATCGAATGAAGCGCTAAAAACCGGGTCCGCCCGAAGCGACGTCCCGTCCCCGATCACATAAGCCCGAAACGAAGGATTGGTCTGCCGTTGAACCTTGATTTTTTGAAGGAATGACAGACTTAAAAAAGAGGGCGCCACAAAAACCATCGCGGGACGGGATTTTGAAAAAAACGGAAGAATAGCATCTCGGTCGTGGGCGCAAACAACCTCGGAAAAACTGTCCGAGAAGAAATTTTTCAGGAAAGGAATCCAGGGGCCGCCGGCCGGCTCCAGAATCACAATCTTTTTTTTCGTCATGTCCGGCAATTCATCCCTAAGCCTTGTAGAGTAGAACTATCAGGTCCACCACACCCTTCTGTATCCGGCAATCTCTCACTGGGGCAAATGGGGCCAATACTCTCCACCCGGCGCGTATTTACCCGTACCGTTCCATTGCCCGGCATCCGATAAAGTAAGTGTCCCAATAGTAGTTTCGCCCGATTTTCGTGTCCCGGTGACAGTTCCTCCACTCGTCGAAAACTCCCAGCCAAACCTCACAGTACTCACATCGATGCCAAGAGTGTTGGTAATATCAGTAATATTCTGAAGGTTATTAGCAGGATACGCTCCATTTTCATCATTGAATTGGAGAAGGGCACGGTGAATGGCTCCCATGATCCCGATCGCTTCCGCGGCGGCCGCCTTGTCCGTTTGCCCTGTAAAGCGCGGCATCACAAGAGATGCCATCACGGCAAGCACAACGATAACAATTAAAATTTCCGCAAGCGTAAAACCTTTGGAAGATCCAGAACGTGTAAAATTCATGTCGCCACCTCTTTATTTTTAAACTATTGATCTCGGGGGTGGAAAGGGTGAGTCCCGGCCCATGCGCCGCTATCTACATTCAGAGTAATGGTCATGTTAACATACCCGTCGTCCTGCGTACCATCTGTATCACGCCGGGTCGCCGTAATAATGGTATTATTTACTACATAGTCAAACTTGCGAGCGTCACTACTATTGGGATCATCAATCCCGATCTCATCCCAGGTGTGACCAGTCTGGGGAAGATTTAAATAACCCGCATGCTCCAGCCGGTAGGCAATCTCGCCTTGCCGGATCGCGCCCATCATGTTGACGGCTTCGGCGACAACGGCCTTTTCTTTTTGCGGGAAAAACCGGGGGATCGCGATGGATCCCAACACGCCAATAATAACAATCACCATCAAAAGCTCGGCAAGCGTAAAACCCGCGTTTTTTTTCCTGAAACAGTCCGTCTTCATGATTGTCTCCTCCTCCCACATCATTCTGGAAAACACCCCAATCCCATCATTCTTAAAACCACTCTTACCTCGTCATTCTCAAAACCACCCTTACCCCGTCATCCTCAAAACGCCCTTTCCTCGTCATTCTGAGGACGAAGTCCGAAGAATCTCAAACCAGATCCTTC
>ENA-UPXM01004539-UPXM01004539.1-activated-sludge-metagenome-genome-assembly--contig:-NODE-4539-length-14181-cov-5.833286_pt1 | contig 14181 bp, 12 predicted proteins | sample MGYA00238178_ERZ772708 | MGnify/ENA primary metagenome ERZ772708 (study PRJEB29002, sample SAMN05720212) | activated sludge metagenome | isolation source: anaerobic digester from wastewater... | reverse complement strand
ACTTTTAACACATGCGTTTGCGCATTCAGACCGCAAAAACTGTATTTACCTGCAATATCGGTAATAAAATAAGTGCCGTCTTCTAAAAAAATGCGCACATTGGGAATCCCCAACTCTTTTGCGTCCTGTCGCTGATTGTGATTGCAATCCACAAACACTTTGCCAGCCACGCAACTTTCATTCGCAGTTACTTGTGTACTTGCCACTGCGCAAAAAACAGCCCCGCACAACACGTGATAATTCACATGGAATCTCCGGCAGTAATTGTCTATCGAATTATTCATTAAAATTTCTCAATGCAGTCAAATTTGCTGTGCTGGTCATGTTTTAACATGCTTGAATAGTGTACACCAACAAGCGAGATGCAAAACACTTGTTCATCTCAGCTACTCACGATAATATGCAGCTAACGCATGGATGATTTAAGCGCTTTAGGAGGCTTTGTGCAAATTCAAACGGGTGAAATATATGGCAAACAAACGGCGGCTAAATTTGTCATGTACAACGTACTTAAAGTGAGCAAGTCGATTGTTACTTTACAAAACATTGATAACCCGCTCAGCCTCTTTGAAACCACCGCGCAAAAACTTCAGAGTTCAGGTTATATCCGCATTAGCCAAACACCTTATATTGATTTAGTTTCAACAACACCAAAAAAACGTAAAGCCGCCAAAAAGCCGACCCGCTGTCCGCTGACTTATGATTTTTTAGAAGCCCGCGCCGACAGCGAAAGACCTGCGCCAATATTAACAGACATGTTTAACTAACCAGTCTAACTTATTGTTTATTAACAACACCATTTAACTTACCCTCTGCATTCCAGCCACCACCCAGTGCTTTAAATAACGCAACTGAGGCTAGCAACCTAGCCTGCCGACTCTGAATAAAAGCGATTGATGTTTCGTTATAAACACGCTGCGCATCCAGCACATCTAAATAAGCAGAATAGCCAGATTGATAACGATTTTCGGCAATTTCAAGCGCTTTTTTTGCTGATTGCTGGCTCGCATTTAAGGCTGTTTCACGTGCCGTTTGTTGCCGCAAATCAACCAAGGCATCGTTCACTTCTCTAAAAGCGTTTTGTACCGCACCCTCATAACTTGCCAAGGCTTGTTTTTGTTTGGCGCTGGCTTGGTCAACCCGCGCATTGCGTTTGCCAGAATCGAATATCGGCAAATACAAACTCAAACCGCCTGTCCAAATTCTAGAGGCCGATTTCAGCACATCTGCCAGTTCCATGCTTTCGCCGCCAAATAAAGCTGTCAATGAGATTGTGGGATACAAAGCGGCTTTTGCCACGCCAATATTCGCGTTTACCGCCACCATCTGCGCTTCAGCCTGCGCAACATCTGGCCGCGCTTCAAGTAAGCTCGAGGGTAAGCCTGCGGGCGGTGTTGGCGGAATCGGTAACTGCTGGTCACCAGCCACCTGCGCCAATGCCAAATTCAAATCCGCGGTCAATACCGCAAGCTGATGTAGATTCTGTGCGCGTAATCGGGTTAACTCTGCCAATTGTGCGCTCAGGATTGAAACTGCAGCCTCAGCCTGATGCACTTCTAAAATAGAAGCGACACCACCTTCTAGTCGACGTCTTGTAAGCGCCAGACTTTCATCCCGCGTTTTGATGTTTGCTTGGGTGACACTGATTTGGGTATCTAGGCTACGTAGCGTTAAATAATGGCTGGCAACCAAGCCTGTAAGTGAAAGTGCAACGGTGTCTTTTGCATATTGACTCGCAAGCACCTGCGCACGCACAGACTCTTTGGCGCGAATTAATTTTCCCCAAAAATCAATTTCAAAAGTTGTACCTAACTGAGCTCGATACAGATTACGCGGGTTATTAGAAACTTCATTCGCGCCCGATTCTGTCACGCGTGAACGGTTGGCAACCCCATTCAAATCCACTTGCGGTAGTGATGCAGCGCCAATCTCATTCGCTAGCGCCTGAGCTTCTTCAATACGCGCTACAGCCAATTTAATATTACTGTTGTTTACTAATGCCTGACTCACCAAATCATTTAATATTGGGTCTTGATAATGTGTCCACCAATCAGTAGCAATTGTATGATTGGCTTGATTCAATCCTTCAACATAGTTAGCTGGCAAGGAAACTTCTGGCCGCTGATAGTCGGGGCCTACTGTTTTACAACCAGACATCAGCACAACCGCTACTGACAAGCCAATAAAGCGCAACTTCAACTTTTGACGATTATTCCTTTGATTGCAAAACATCACACCGTCTCCTGCGATTTTAACTCGGTTTCAATTTGCCCATGATGCCGCACATGCTTGCCCGACAGCCAGGTAAAAAAGAGCGGGATAAAAATCGTTGCCACAAATGTTGCTAAAATCATGCCGCCAAATACGCCAGTGCCCATGGATTGACGTGCCGCCGCCCCGGCACCGCTGGCTATCACCAACGGTACAATGCCTAACACAAAGGCCATGGAGGTCATGACAATCGGCCTGAATCTGAGCCGTGCGGCTTCAAGTGCAGCTTCTGCAACCGGCATACCCTCTTCCATTTTTTGACTGGCAAACTCAACAATCAGAATAGCATTTTTGGCTGCCAATCCAATTAAAGTAATCAGCCCAATTTGAAAGTAAATATCATTGGGCATGCCGCGCAACAGCACTGCTAAAAAGGCCCCTGCCAGAGCAAACGGCACCGCCATAATTACCGCCAACGGCAAGGCCCATGTTTCAAACTGTGCTGCTAAAATGAGAAACACCATGATAATGGCAAAGCCAAAGGCAAACAGCGCAGCAGAACCGGTACGTTTTTCTTGATAGGCCTGTGCAGTCCAGGCAATTTGATAGCCTTCAGGTAAACTTGCTTCAGCAATACGTTCTACAGCTTGAATGGCATCACCCGAACTCACCCCACTCGCGCCGCTACCAAACACTTTTGCCGAAAGTAAGCCGTTATAACGCTCGAGTTGCTCTGCCCCAACAATGTTGGTGACTTTACTCAACGCAGAAAGTGGAATCATATTGCCGGCAGGATTTTCAGCGGTGGGCTGGCTACGCACATACACTTTTCCTAAGTCTCCTGGCTGCATACGATACTGCTGTTCAGCTTGCAGTTGCACGCGATAGGTACGACCATTTCGGTTAAAGTCATTCACGTAAAACGAGCCCATTGTGCTTTGCAACGTGGCATAAATATCTGAAATTCTTACTTTTTGTGAAAGTGCTTTCGCTTCATCCACTTCAATCAGGAGTTGCGGTACTGTCGGCCGAAAAAAAGTATTCAACCCCGTTAAGTTTTTATCAGCAGACAACGCTTCCATAAAACGATTGGTCACACCAGCTAACTTAATTGGGTCGGTATCCAATTTACTTTGCACATACACTTCAAAACCGCCCGCAGAGCCTAAACCGCGAATGGCCGGTGGGTTGACTGCAAAAGCAATACCATCCGGTTGGCTCATACCGATGCCAAACAACTTACCCACAATATCATCTGCTGTTGTATTACGGTCTTTCCAGTCTTTTAGCCTGACAAACATGGTGGCAGCGTTGGTTTTATTCGCTCCTGTGAGTAGCTCAAGACCATTCACGGCAAACTCGTGGGCAACCGCATCATCTTGATGAATGGCTGCACGAATGTCTTCCGTGGTTTTTGTGGTGCGGCTGAGCGTTGCGCCATTGGGCATCACCACAATCGTCACCACATACCCTTGGTCTTCTGCCGGAACAAAACTACCTGGCACCTTCATGACCAACAAAACGACGGTAGCAACTATGCCAAAAAACGCAATGGCGCCAATGATTTTATGCTTGAGCGTGACGCCAACGGTATCTGTATAGAAATGCGTAAATCGCGTAAAAAACTGGTTGAATTTGGTAAAAAACCAATTTTCACCATGGGATTTTTTTAAAATCATGGCGCAAAGCGCTGGCGTTAAAGTCAGCGCCACCACACCCGAAATCACCACTGATATGGCAACCGTTACCGCAAATTGACGGTATAGTTCACCTGCAATGCCGCCCTGAAAGGCCACTGGCACAAACACTGCGCACAACACCAACACAATCGCCACCACCGCGGCAGATACTTGATGTATCGATTTAATCGCTGCGGGTAGTGGCGATAGATTTTCTTCCCGCATTAGCCGTTCAGTGTTTTCCAGCACCACAATGGCATCATCCACCACAATACCAATGGCTAAAATCATGGCAAATAGCGTGAGTAAGTTAATGGAAAAACCAAAAATATAGAGGCCTGCAAAGGTGCCAATTAATGAAATAGGCACCGCTATAATGGGAATCAACGTGGCACGCCAGCTTTGTAAAAATAAAAATACCACCAGCACTACCAGCACCAGCGCTTCACCAAAGGTTTTTAATACTTCATTGATGGTGGCTTTTACAAAGTCACTTGTGTCATAAGGGATGGTATAAGTCATGCCCTCGGGAAAGCGCGCTTTAAGTTCCTCTACCTTATCTTTAATGCCTTTGGCGGTGTCTAGCGCGTTGGCGCCGCTTTGTAAAAATATTGGAAGCGCAACACCGGTTTGACCATTCAAGGCTGAAGTGACATTGTAGTTTTGCGCACCCAATTCAATTCTTGCCACATCTTTTAAATATAAAACACCACGCGGGCCATCCGCCTTAATCATGATGTTCTCAAACTGTTCAGGGTCAACCAATCGGCCTTTGGCCGTGACAGTGTAAACCAACTGCTGGCTTGCAGGCGCCGGCTCCGCACCAATTTTGCCGGCAGCGTATTGATTGTTTTGCGCGCTAATCGCAGCAGCAATGTCGCTGGTCGTAACCCCGAGTTGCGCCATGCGGTCAGGCCGCAACCAAATACGCATAGAATAATCTTGCCCGCCAAAAATTAGCGCATCCCCTACGCCTTTCACGCGTTTAAACTCATCTAACACATTGAGCGTGGCGTAATTACTTAAAAACAATCGGTCATGCTTTGGGTCTTTTGATGTCAGCATCACTACCAGCAAAATATCATTCGACTTTTTTTGCACAATCAGGCCATTACGGCGTACATCATCCGGCAGACGCGGTGTGGCAATATTCACGCGATTACTAACATTAAAAGTTGCTTGGTCAACATCTGTACCAACCTCAAATGTGGCGGTAATCACCAATGTACCGCTAGAGTCAGCACTGGATGAAAAATAAAGCAGGTTATCCACGCCACTGAGTTGCTCTTCAATAGGGGCTGCGACGGTTTTTGAGAGCGTCTCTGCACTGGCACCTGGGTATGAGGCTGTGATTGTAACCGTGGGCGGCGCAATTTGCGGATACTGCGCAATAGGCAACTTAAAAGCTGCCGCCAACCCAGCCAAGACAATAATAATGGACAGCACTGAGGCAAAAATGGGGCGCGTGATAAAAAACTTGGTCATATCTTTTAGCCTTTTTTCGCTGGGTGATTTTGGTTGCCAAGGTTAACTTCTGGTGCTGCGCCTATGGTGTGCGGCACAATTTCTGCCCCTGGCTGCACTTTAAGCAAATTATCAACAATCACTTGCTCGCCTGTCTTTAGGCCGCTTAACACTACCCAATTCGTCCCTTGCCATCCACCTTCTTGAATAAAACGCATGGCCGCAACGGCTTTACCGCTCTTGTCTTTTTCAGCCACGTAGACAAACTTACCTTGGTCATTCGTCATCACCGCGGTTTGCGGCACTAAAAACACACCATCTTGATACCCGGTTGTAACGCGAACACGCACAAACTGGCCGGGAAGCAACTGTTTATTGGCATTTTCAAAGGTTGCACGTAACTGTTGAGTGCCTAATGCTGGGTCAATTGCACTTGCGGCAAAATTGAGCGTTCCTTTAGCGTCGTATTCTTTTCCATCTGAAGTCAATAGCGTGACCGCTTTCACATTGGCAGGCGACAAGTGGCCACCCAACTGCGCTACCTCGCTGTCAGATAGACTAAAGCGCACCCAGATTGGGTTTACCTGACTGACTTTGGTCAGCAAACTGGTATTGGCGTTCACCAATGCACCTTCAGAAAATTCAAAACGCCCGGCAATGCCTGATAAGGGTGAGGTAACGCTGGTATACGATAAATTAAGTTGCGCCTCACGTACGCTTGCCTCGGCTTGTGCCAGCCCGGCAACTGCGAACGAATGGTCAGAACTGGCGTTATCGGCCTCACGTTTACTAATGGATTGGCTGGCTAACAAACTTTCTAAACGCGCGGCTTCACGCCGTGTTTGCTCAACCCTTGCCTGCTGCTGTGCCAGCTGCGCTTTGGCATTAGCCAAGGCGATTTGAAAAGGCACCTGGTCAATTAAAAACATCACCTGCCCTGCTTTAACCGGTGCGCCTTCTTCAAACATTTTTTTGAGCAAAATACCACCCACGCGCGGGCGAATTTCCACTTCTTTTGCACCTTCAGTTTGGGCGACTGCCTCTGCACTAATGGGCACACGCACGGCCGCCAACGTCAACACGCCCACAGGCATTGGCGGCCTACTATCACTTGCTTGGCTTGCGGATTCATTTTTTGTGCAACCACTCATCGCCGAGCCAACAATCAATACCAACATGATGAATTGCAAAAACCGAGAGATGGATAAAGGTTGTGTCAATAGTTTTGCTAGCATCATAAACTCCGTGCATTACGTGTTGATTAATAAATTAAGCAAATGACTAATACAGAAAACCAATCCATACTTGCTTACTTGATTGAATGTGCGTATATTATATACAAACAAGAATGTATGTATATATCTTTTCGAAATTTTATTTGTCTTCAATAAAAATGAAGCTACATACAAGTGAATACTTAATCTAACACAAACCAAGCAGGCGCAATTTCACATGGTAAGAAAATCTAAAGAAGATGCTGAACTCACGCGTAAGCGCATTATCACAGCAGCGCGTGAAGTATTTTTGTCACGTGGTGTGAGTCGCACAACACTGGAACATATCGCAACGCAAGCCAATGTCACGCGCGGTGCCATCTATTGGCATTTCAAAAATAAAACTGAAATTTTTCATGCCATCCGCGAGCAAGTGCTATTGCCGCTGATTGACCGCATGGACGATAGCCTAACGCTTGACGGCAATGAAGACCCGCTCACGCAAATTGAAAAAAGCCTCTGTCAAACAATCGATGATTTAAATGATAATGTTGAAATGCGTGAAACTTACGAAATCATCATGATTAAGTGTGAATATGTAGAAGACTTTTCTGAAGTGCTGCAACAAATTTTAGAAAACTGTTCCAGCATTTTAGATAAATTGGTGCTAGGTTACCAGCGCGCGCAAGCACAAAACCTTTTGTCATGTACGCTCTCCCCGCTTGCACTTGCCCAAGACACGCATTTATTTTTTAGCGGCCTACTCCACATGTGGGTAAAAGATGCTGATGGTAGCCGTTTTCGCAATCAGGCAAAAACGCTCATTCAATCGCATATGAATTTACGCAGAAAACACTAAAATAAATCGCTTTTTTTGCGCGCTTTATAACACAACCCTTTTGACCTGCCCTGCAAGCCTTTATTTACAAGGCTTGCAGAGCATCAAATTTCTCTCGGGCGTTTTTAATCGATTTTAAGCTAGTTTCTTGGTGGTCCGCCATGTAAGTCATGACCATCCGCCGTGTAGATTTCCACCTCCACAAAATCGCCCGGCGTTAACCCTTCTGCATCTTCTAAATACACGACGCCGTCAATTTCTGGGGCATCGGCTTTGGTGCGGCCGACCGCTTCGATGTTGCCTTCGGCATCTGACACAATTTCATCCACCAGCACCGTTTGAATGCTGCCAATTTTGCTGTGTAATTTAGCAGCACTGATGCGCTCTTGCACGGCCATAAAGCGGCTTAGGCGTTCTTGTTTGACTTCTTCTGGCACTTGATTTGGCAACGCATTGGCAGCTGCGCCATCCACCGCAGAATAGGCAAAGCAGCCTACTCGGTCTAACTGTGCCTCTTCTAAGAAATCCAGCAACTGTTGAAAATCTTCTTCCGTTTCCCCCGGAAATCCCGCAATAAAGGTACTGCGAATAGTTAATTCTGGGCAGACTTCGCGCCAGGCCTTGATACGTGCCAGATTGTTTTCTGCGTGCGCTGGACGCTTCATGGCTTTTAAAATGCGTGGACTAGCATGCTGAAATGGCACATCCAAGTAAGGCAAAATCAGGCCGTCGGCCATGAGCGGTATCACTTCATCAACATGCGGATAAGGATATACGTAATGCAATCTCGTCCAAACGCCGAGTTCGCTTAAACTTTGGCATAGTTCCGTCATGCGCGTTTTAACCGGGCGTCCATTCCAGAAGCCGCTTCGATATTTCACATCTACCCCATAGGCCGAGGTGTCTTGCGAAATGACTAAAATCTCGCTGACCCCTGCATTGACCAGATTTTCTGCCTCGTTCATGACTTCGCCAATCGGACGGCTGACTAAATCTCCCCGCATGCTGGGAATAATACAGAAACTGCACCGGTGATTGCAGCCCTCGGAAATCTTTAAATACGCGTAATGGCTGGGCGTTAAGCGGATGCCTTGCGGCGGCACTAAGTCCGTGTATGGGTCATGCAATTTGGGTAAATTTGCATGCACCGCTGTCATCACTTCTTCCAATGCATGTGGGCCTGTTACGGCCAGCACACTTGGGTGCGCAGCTTCCACCACGCCTTTTTTTGCGCCTAAACAGCCGGTGACAATCACCTTGCCATTTTTATTGATTGCTTCGCCAATCGCATCGAGAGATTCTTCCACCGCACTGTCAATAAAGCCGCAAGTATTGACCACGACTAAATCGGCTTCTTCATAAGTACCGGAAATTTCATAACCCTCCGCCCGCAACTGCGTAAGAATACGCTCTGCGTCTGAACCTGCTTTAGGGCAGCCTAATGAAACGAAACCAACTTTTGGATTTGATACACGCATGCAAACTTACCAATCATTAAAATTAACGCTGTTGCTGATATAAAAACGAACATTACTCTAGAAACACATGGGCAATAAAAATAGTGCCGACCCCAATTGAAATCAGCACAACTTGTGCAATCGTGGCTTTCAATTCAGTGCGCTTATGTAAGCCAGGAATTAAATCGGCCACTGCCACATAAATGAGACTTGATGCCGCCAATGCCAGAATAATGGGAATCCAGCCTTGCACATGCTGCAGGGCAAAATAAGCAATCAAGCCGCCCACCATAGTAGCTAGACTCGATACAAGATTAAAAATAAGCGCTTGCTTTTTGCTGTAACCGGAATGCAGCAAGATTAAAAAATCGCCGACTTCCTGCGGAATTTCATGGGCAATAATGGCCAAAGCGGTGACCACACCTAACTTAATATCAGCGGTAAATGCTGCTGCTATTAAAATGCCATCAATAAAATTATGAAAGGTATCGCCTATCATAATCATTAAGCCGCTACGACCGCCATCATGTGCATGCGAATGTGTATGGTTGCCACTCAACAGCATAGACGGCTGCTCGGCACTAACCGCACGATATTTTGTGCCAGCATCTTTTGCTGTCACGTTGTTTGATAAGCTTTCCGTATGTTCAGGGTGCGAAATCGGGCAGTTGTCTTCGGTATGGATGGCGTGCACTTCACAGTGATCGCCATGACAATGGCGCCAAATGACGAGTTTTTCTAACACAAAAAACAGCAGCAACCCCAACAGTAACGTCGCAGAAACCGTTTCAATACTGCCTGTAATACTAAACGCATGCGGTAAAATCTCTAAGAATACCGCGCCTAACATCGCACCAATAGCGTAGCTCACAAGCATCGGCACCCAGGTAATGCGCACATTGAGTGCAAATAAAGCCGCCAAAGACACACTCAACACGCCACCAATCAGACTGGTTAAAATAATCCAGCTCAGCGTAGATAACGGTGCCATTGTGGTGATGAAATTAAACATGGAATATTGATGTGCTCTAAAATAGTCAAAACTTACTTGTGAAGCGTGTATTATAAACGAGCAATGACACAGTCGTAATTTATTGCATGCAAAAACAGTTTCAACCAGCTCACTACGATCATTACAAAGAGAAAATAAATAAGCTAAAAATGACAGCGCGTATGCCTGCTATGTTTATTGGCCATGGCAACCCAATGAATGCGATTACGGATAATCCATATCGAGATACTTGGCTCACGCTTGGCGAAAGTTTGCCCAAACCAAAGGCAATACTATGTATATCTGCTCATTGGCAAACTCAAGGCACGCAGGTTTGTATTGTAGAAAGACCTAAGACAATTCACGACTTTGGCGGATTTCCTGCGGAACTTTTTTTGCAACAATACCCCGCGCCGGGTGCTGCAGAATACGCAGAAATGGTTTGTGACCTGTTACCAGAACACGCCATTTCAGCTACGAACGATTGGGGCTTAGACCACGGTGCCTGGACGATTCTGCAATCAATATTTCCCAATGCCGATGTGCCAGTGTTTCAATTGAGCTTAGACCTGAATTTAAACTTCACTCAGCACTTTATGCTGGCAAAGAAGCTGACACAATTACGTGAACATGGGGTGATGATAATTGGTAGCGGCAACATTGTACATAATCTATCAAAATTGAGCATGCAAGGCCTGACGCCAAACTGGGCGATTCAATTCGATGATTACATAAAGAAAGCCCTTGAAACAGAAAACACTAAGGCATTGATAACTATCGCCAATGCAGGCGAATCGGTGCGATTGTCTGTCCCCACCGATGAACATTATTTACCGTTGCTATACATTGCCGCAATACGCCATCCAGATGACCAATTACAGTTTTTGTCAGAAAGTTTTGATTTGGGTTCCCTTAGTATGCGGTGCGTTATTTACCGATAACAAAATTCTTGCTCATAAACAATCACGCTTCCAGCCAAATCAGCGAAGCCATGCGCCCCGTGATATTGTCACGGCGAAATGAGAAAAAGCGCGCCTTATCCAAATAAGTACAAAACTCCTCATTGATGCTACCGCCATAAATATGCGTAACGCCAAGCTTATTCAATCTTTGCTGCGCAATTAAATATAGATTACACAGCCACTTATCGTCATACGGTCTAAAAGCCAACGCAGCTTGATTATCTTTCTGGATAAATTGCTGTCGCACATCATCGCCCACCTCAAAGGCGTTGGGGCCAATCGCCGGGCCAAGCCAAGCAAGGATTTCGCTTGCTTGTACGGGCATATTACTGACAGCTGCTTCTAATACACCATCGCACAGGCCGCGCCAACCAGCGTGCACAGCAGCCACCACTGACCCTGCTTTATCGCATAGCAGCACAGGTAGGCAGTCAGCTATCATCGTCACGCACACAACATTAGGCTTGGTGGTAAATGACGCATCGGCATTTTGCAAACAAGTACTTTGTGCTGCATCAATCACTTCAACACCGTGTACCTGATTGACCCAAACCGGCTCGCTCGGTAAGTAAGAGCTTAGTAACTGTCGATTTTTGGCTACCGATATCGGATTATCGTTAACATGCGCACCTAGATTCAAGCTAGCATAAGGCGCAGCGCTGACGCCGCCTAGGCGCGTGGTTTGCAAGGCTTTTACATTCGCTGGCGCAGGCCAGTTGGGAGATATAAATTCTAGTTCTGGCATGATTTACGCTTCGTCATCAACGTCAAATTCATCGTCTTCGTCATCATAATCCCCATCCTCCTCATAATCTTCATCGGCGAGATAAGGCTCTGAACTAAACTCAAACGCCTCTTCATCTTCATCACGCGGATCTTCGTGGCGCATGGCCTCCAGCAACGCTTTCATGTCATCGGCCAATTCAATTTGCCATTCCACAAACTCGTTGGTAGCTGGATGCACCAATCCAAGCTTGATTGCATGCAGTGCTTGCCTGTTGAATTGGCTCACGGCATCGCGTAACGTCTGTGTCATCGCCCGAATGGGCACAATGTTACGGAAGCCGTAAACAGGATCGCCCACAATCGGTGCTTTTAAAAACTGCATATGCACACGAATCTGGTGCGTGCGGCCTGTTTCTAAGTTTAAACGCAAATAGGTCTGCACAGAAAAGCGTTCCAGAATTTCGTAACGCGTGATGGCAGGCTTGCCCATACGGTTAATCGCCATTTTGGTGCGTGAACGCGGGTCACGGCCAATCGGTTGATCCACCACGCCATTGCGCCATAATTGCCCCCATACAATGGCACGATATTCGCGCTTAACGGTGCGCGCCTGCAATTGCCGTACTAAATTGGTTTGCGCGGCCAAGGTTTTTGCGACTACCAATAAGCCGCTGGTGTCTTTATCCAGACGATGCACAATGCCAGCACGCGGCACATCTTTGAGTTGCGGCACATGAAATAGCAATGCATTCAACAGCGTACCGCTCCAATTGCCAGCTGCGGGATGCACAACCATGCCTGCTGGTTTGTTGATGACCAAAAGATGCTCATCCTCAAAGACAACATTTAACGGAATATCTTCAGCTGTAAACGCTGTAATTTCTGGTTTAGTTTGCACCTGTACCAGCACCTGCTCGCCTCCCCACACCTTGGTTTTGGACGTGCTGGTTTTCGCATCCACCGTCACCAGGCCTTCTTTTACCCAAGCCTGTAAGCGTGAGCGAGAATGTTCAGGCAATAGCGTTTGCAAGGCAACGTCCAGGCGTAATCCGCCCAAATCATGCGGAATTGTCAGTGTAAGGTTGTTACTAAGAGATTGTTGAGTAGCGTCTGTCATCGGTTATAATGGGTGATAATTCTTTGATTGGGTGTTGCATGAAGTATATCTTAATTTTGATGATTGCCTTATTCCTCAATGGTTGTACCATTTTTGGCGCACCAACTGAGTTAGATGATACCAAAGGTCTGTCTGCTGAGCGCATTTACCAAATGGGCGAAGAAAAAATGATCGATAAAGACTATGAAAAAGCCATCATCTACTTCGGCAAACTGGAGTCACGCTACCCAAATGGCCGTTATGCCACGCAAGCACAACTTGAAACCGCTTACGCACATTACAAAAAAGGCGATGCCGTACAAGCGGTCGCTGCAGCAGAACGCTTTATTAAATTGCACCCTAATCATCCCAACGTGGATTACGCTTATTACTTAAAAGGCCTAGCAGTATTTAACGAACGCGGCATCCTTGAAAAACTCACCAAGCAAGAAATCAGTGATCGCGACCCACGGGCGTTACGCGATTCATTCATGACCTTTAAAGACCTTGTCAGCCGCTACCCCAATAGCCGCTACGCCAAAGATGCTACGCAGCGCATGATTTATTTATCTAACAGCCTGTCAGAACACGAATTAGACGTGGCGCGTTATTACATGAAGCGCCAAGCCTACTTAGCGGCTGTGAATCGCTGCAAATATGTCATCGAATATTACCCGCAATCGCCCGGTGTTGAACGCGCATTGGTCACCATGGTCAGCGCCTATGATTTACTGGGCTTGGATGACCTAAAAAAAGATACGCTTCGTATTTTGCAAGCCAACTATCCTGAAAATCCGCTACTCACAGGTAAAGTCGTTCAAGAAGAAAAAGTCTGGTGGAAGTTCTGGGAAGGCATGTTAGGCAACAAATAACCATATCGCAACACCGCATTTAAGCTCGAATTTAGCACGTAATCTTTTTGACCGCCCTGTAAGCCTTGTAAATAAAGGCTCGCAGGGCATTAAAATTTTCTCGGGCAAAAACAGTATCAAATTTACGATGATTGGCAGGAACTTATCCCCACAAAATAGAATCCACCATAGCAATGAACTTCTTCAATAAATTACCCGGCTACACCAACGCACCTTCAGGCATGGAATGGGTGCTTCTAAAAAAATTGCCCAAAGTTTTTCTTATCAGCACACTTCTTCCAAGTGCAGAAATACTCTATCTTTATTTGGCCAACAGCACCATCAGTGCAGACCAGCAAATGACCGTGTATTTATGTCTGGGCTTGATCTTTACCTTTTGGTTTTTTATCGGTACGGTTGCAGTAGGCTGTGCTGTAGTAATCATTATGAAAGGGCCAGCTTTCGTGGCTGACCCTTATGAACTGCCAAAAGAGAATAAGAACTTAGAAAAGTATCCGCATTTATAAGAATCGTTACACTCAAAAAGTAGCTATCGGTAAGTTTCATATAGCACAATGAGACACTGTATCAAATTGGTTGCCAACTTAGTTATCGTTTTTTGGCTTTTCCAGCTTCTTTTTCTGCGGTCTTTTTGGCTTTTAGTTCTGCACGTTGTGCAGTTTTTCTTCGAC
>ENA-UPXM01004537-UPXM01004537.1-activated-sludge-metagenome-genome-assembly--contig:-NODE-4537-length-14185-cov-9.010757_pt1 | contig 14185 bp, 1 predicted proteins | sample MGYA00238178_ERZ772708 | MGnify/ENA primary metagenome ERZ772708 (study PRJEB29002, sample SAMN05720212) | activated sludge metagenome | isolation source: anaerobic digester from wastewater... | reverse complement strand
TCCAAATGATTTATTATTTAATTTATTAGTATTAATCCATTCTTGACCAAACCCTAAAACTTTATATACCTCATTAGCTAAAGTTGGATTAGATTCAAATAGTTCTGATACTCCTTGTTTAATAGTCATAGGAGACATTAGTCCAGGTTTATTGTTAACCCGATTTTTAAAATCTTCTATATCTTGTTTAGAACCTAATATATGAATTTGATTTGCATTATATACAACTATTTCATCTACATCGTCTATGTATGATAATTCATCTTGTCTAGCTTCTTTATCTGTTTCAACTTTATTTTGAGCATCTAATATTACAGATATTTTTATATCCCCATACATATCTGTATCTGTTATATCTCTTGTAAAATTAAAACCTTTACCTTTCCCTCCTTTTTCATTAGAGCCTTCAAAAGCTAAATCAAACTTATCAAATTTTTTATCTGTACCATGATAAACAATATCCTTCACTTTACTATCAGGAAAGATAGTATTCAAATATTGAGAATATAGTTGTTGAGCTTGTTGAATATTAACTCCATTAGCTTTATATAACTCTTCTAAAGAATTATATCTTACTCCTTTATAAGTTGGTTTGCAGCTCATTGTTATTTTGTTTTATTTTTACTTTGATAATCTAATAAAGCATTTTTAGTTTCCTCTCCCCATATACCATCAAAAGTTCCATCTTTTTTAGTAGATTTTGGTAATTTATATCCTTTTTCTGATAATGTTTTTTGTAATCCTTGTATTTTATATTTACTAGATTTTTTAGTATATGGATAAAAAAGTTTTAAATCGTCTGTATTAAATGTATTTTTTAAATTATTTTTATTTGATAAATATTTTTGATTTTGCTCTCTTAATTTTTTAATATATATTGGAATATCTTCTTTTTCAATTTCCCCATACAAATAACTTTCCAATACTGGTTCTACTATATTATGAGTATCAAATTCAAAGTGGTCTCTATTAGTATAACCAGCTAACTGTTGGTCTTCAGTGAAAAATGGATATTTAATATAGTCTTTTATAAAAGATATTATTTCTGATTTTTCAGTGTTTCTATAAGCATGTGCAGTTTCTGCTGTAGTACTATTTCCATATATTGTATTAGTAAAAGCATTAAATTGTGGCCTTATTTTAGAACTACCTATTTTTGTATATTCATCCATAAGTTCTTTTTTGCTTTTTTCAAGTGGTTGGTTTCTAAACTTTGCGTATGCTTCTTCTCGGTTAGGATGTACAGCAGAATCTCTATAAGATGGAGTACCAGATAAAGTATTTAATACAAAACTTCTTTCTAATGTTTCAGCATCCATACTGTTACCAACAAAACTATTTTTAAATATTTTTTGCTTTGTTTTATCATCAGCTTCTGATGTCACCATAGCATTTGTATTACCGTACATTTTAAATTGTTGAGAAGCTGTACCTGCATTTTGAGTATTAAACCTTTGATTATTCCACATAAATTCTTTCTCTCCTGCTTTTCTTGCAGCAGCATAAGCTGTATTAAAATCTCCTTTATCAGAATAATCTGATACTCCCCAATTTTTAGGATTTAAAACAGCTTTAATTTTATCCCAATCAGGTATTAAACTACCATCTTCTGCATAATCGCTATCTTTAGGTAGCGTTTGTATATAGGCATTTATACAATCATCACAACCATCTTTAACCATATCCATTACTTCTTGCCTATGTTTAACGGGGATTACAGCATAATGCCCTTCTTTTGATTGTATTAATAATTCCCCACCTTCTACTTCTATATTTTGCTTTTTCATATTAATTATTATTAGGAATTAATAATCCATATTTAGCTTTAATATCTTTACCACCTCTTCTCATAGTTATTCCTTTATCAGATATAGTAATATCTACACCACCCTGCGAATGTTTAGGTTGTCCTTTAAAATCTTTTACTATTTTCCAATTTGTACCTTTAATAGTATTAGTTAAACCCATTTTAGCACAGGGGTTTCCTTCTTCATCTGTATAAGTTATCTCAGACCTATTAATAGTATTTAACCCTAAAGCTTCATATACAGCATTAGCTAAAGTTGGATTAGATTCAAATAGTTCTGATACTCCTTGTTTAATAGTCATAGGAGACATTAGTCCAGGTTTATTGTTAACCCGATTTTTAAAATCTTCTATATCTTGTTTAGAACCTAATTGATTAATTAAATAATCTAAAGCTGTAGCATGAGAAGGTCTTCCCAATTCTTTATAATACTCAATAGTTTTACCTTTAAGATTATCTAAGTTATTTAAAATTTCCTGTCTATATTCTTGTTCTACATCTGTGTAATCTTTACCTAAAAACCAATCCATAAAAGCAATAGTAGCATTATCACCTTCAAATCTGGGTTTAAATCCTTGCCAATTAATAGGATTACCTATTGCATTATATTTTTTAAACGATCCTAACAACCCTAAATTTTTGTTTACTCTAAACGCTGTAATTACATCTTTATTATCTTTATTAGCAAATATATCTTTTACAACTTTTACATTGCCAGATTCAGTTTTATTGCCTAATTTAGAATATAATTCTGTTGTATTTAAACTATTAAGATACTGAGAATACAGCTGCTGAGCTTCTTGTTTTTGTTGTGGAGTTATTTGAGGTTGAATACTAAAACCTTCTTCTTTTAACATATCTCTAACAGTCATGACAACTTCGGGAAAATCAGTTTTCCATCTTGTATTATCTTGTGTGTGAGTTATCTTAGCATTACCCGTAGCTAATAATTTTTCAGCAGCTTTTGGATTTTGAGCATAGGACTCATACATTAAATTTAACATGATACTTTTAGATGTATCATCCCATTCTTTAACTTGTTCAGGAGTCATTTTAAGATTACTTCTATTAGTTAATCTTTTTAATTGACCCCCATTAGTGGTTGCTAATATTTGTTTAGCTACTTGTGGATTATTAGCTACTAAAGCTTTATGAAAATGAAACCCTTGTTCTACACTTTGAAAAGTATATTGTTTTTCACCAGAAAGTGTTTCTACATTTACTGTAAAAGGTCTAATTGCAAAATTACTTAATTCAGTATTTTGATTACTTCCAGCATAAATGTTTATAGTTTCATCATAAAAATTTACATTTTGATTAATAGAATTTAAAGTGTCTACAATTTTATCTACTCTTTCTTGAGTAACTTCTAAACTATTAGCATCTATAGGTATATATTTTTTATTTTGGGCATTAACAGAGTTTTTGGTAAGTTTTTCTCCTGCACTATCAAAATCTACAGCAATTGCAATAGTTGCATCGGCGGACGCATTTTTCTTTGTTCTCTCAGCATAACCCGATGAAGTATCTTCTTCAAAGTGAATAGTTTCACCTAAAGGTAATCCTGTTGCCTGTGAGTAGTCTTCCAGTATATCCTCCTTACCTATTATATCGTAGACATCTTCAGGCTTCATCCCTGAATCAATGCTAATAATATAATCGTCACTCACTTCATTCACCTTTATGAAGCCGTTGTCTATGACAGACTTCTTGGCATGATCGTAGAACTCATTGGCTCTGCGACCATCTCCCCAAGCGTTAATTGCAACATATAGATGCTGTTCAACAAACTCCCCGTCAGCTCTCTTGTATCCAGTTAACAGAGGATTGCCATAACTATCCTTTACCTTCCTGAACAAGCCCTTGTTAATATAGGAATAGTCTGCCTTCTCTCTCATCTCAGACTTTATCATTCTTACAGCCTGACGCTTTCCCATCTTCGGATATATATCCTTCCAATTCTCAGGAAGAAGATCATCCTCTTTCTCCCATGAGTAGACAATATAATCGGAATTGGCTTCTCTGGTATTGCTCCTTACTGCCATCACAGGAGGTATATTACCATTCTCTACTGCCTTCTTCAAATCTTTATTATTGAGAAGCCACATTGCAGGATTGTATCGCTTGCCATTAACTGTATCAATCCATGCAGCCTTCATTGAAGGCATTACATGGTCATTGTTCCAATTGTTGCGATAGAATACGCCAAGATCTATGAACTTATCGAGCGCAGTTATTTCATTCAACTTGGACAGTGTGCTATGATACTGGGCCTCAAAGTCTTCATAGGGAATTACCGAAGTGAATGATATGCTTGACCTGGATAATCCGCTCTGTAATATGGCTAGTTCCACTATATTATTATAGAGCTTGCTCTTATCTTTCAAGTAATCTTTTATCTCCCTGAATGCCCATATTATCATATTCTGGTCATACACCTTGTTTTGCAGACCTCTGATAGACACATTATTCACAACCATATCTCCGGCTCTTGGAGAAACAAGAGGTTTTAGTATGCCATCAATACCTACTATATGATTGTCACGCAATACATGAGTAGGATCCTTTTCTATCTCTTTCATAAGAAGATGGAGGTCATTTGCTACTCCTCCCTTCTCTATCATTATCCTGAATATGTCCTCGTTCTTTCCCGTTGTAACCTGTACAGCATAGTCAATTATATCATTGATTACTTTCTGTGCAATATGTACGAAATCCTTGTCATTCATGTCAGTATAAGACTCAAGCACCGACTCAGCAACACGTCTTACGTTTTTCTTATCAGATTCAAGTATCTCGGCAAGCGCATTTCTTATATCCTTTATCCTCATACTCAACTTCCCTATGAATGAATTGGACAGCAATTTATCAACATCGCTTATGATTGATTTCTGAGCCTTTTCAAGCTGTTTGAATTTCTTGAATATAAGGAACGGATCATTAAAATTAGCTGTGTCAAAGTTGCTCCCCTGAGTTACATGGAACAAATGCTCTGCCATCTTTGCATACTTCAGAAACTCAACAAGCATCAGCTTTTGTTCAATCTTCTCCTGGTCACTCATCGCAGTAGATTCCTTGTCGAAAGTACGCTCAAGAGTCTCAGTGGCTGGAATCTTGAAATTCCTGCTTAACCCACGCAATGACTTTATTGTTTCATACTTCCCTGACTTATCAGCATAGTCTTTAAAGGTAGATTCTACAAAGTCTTCCATGAATAACCACGAGTAGCCAGCAACTTCTATTGACCGTAGATAATCGCGTATTATAGGTTGATTCATGAAATAGGCAATAGTATCTATGGGCACGCCTATCTTTACAAGGAATAACCAAGTTGATACTACGTTAGGAGTAGCTCCCATCTCCATAATCCAGGGCCCTTTTGATATATCAACATATCCGTCGATGAACTGAGAGATGATGTCAGATATATATTGGCCATCTGCATTCTTTGACATTGACATTACTGCCACATCACCTAACTCTTCTATCTTTACCTTATTATAATCCCTGAACCTCACTATGGCGTCATCCAGCCACATCTTGTCAGTGTCAGAAACCTTGCTTAGCCTTCTTGGATCAATAAAGATGAACTGTCTTTGATTGAGTGAGTGATTAGTTTGGTTCACAGCAGTTATACCAATAGCGTACTTACCTGTAACAAATGCATGCCTTAACCTTGTCATGAACGTCCTGTCAAGCATGTTACCTACATCCTCATAGTCAAAGCTGGACCCAGTAAGCCTCTTTGATATCTTTTTAGACAAGGCCTTAAGTTGGTCAGCAGAGTTCGGCGTGGTTAACCTTTCAAAATTAGCATCATCGGAAGTAAGTTTCTGCATCGACTCTATATACCTGTTCTCTAAAGACTTCCTATACCAACTGTATGCCTTCCTGTCTGCAATCTCGTCCTGCAAATCCTCATTAGTGAGATCCTCATACTTCTTATTGAGTCTCTCTATCCTTTGCATGAATATATCCTCAATGACCCTTACGGGTAACTCACCATCTATCAAATCATCCTCAAACCACTCCTTGAATATAGGAAGCCATTTCTCATAAGTCTTACTGGTTGCTCTACCGATGGTCATATCGCCAAACAGCTTCAGTTGTTCATCCTGTTTAAGAATCTTCATCATTACTTCAACTGCCTCTTCATCGACCTTGACTACATCCTTGTAGAATTCTTTCATCTTGGCCAATGCATCATTACCCACACCGAAATAAGGGATAAGTCTTATATCACCCTTCTTATCCTTGAATATATTCTTAAGGTAGATGGTGAGTTTGTCTATGTCAAAGTCAGAACCAGTCTTCTGTACTATCGCAGAAGGAACAACTACTGAATCCCCAAATTCCTTAGGAAGAAATCTCTCTACAACGAATGACTCAATGGAGTTCTGCTTCTGGGTGGGAATACGATAGGCTACTCCAGACAATATCTTTTGACCTTCTTTTGTATTATTCAGGTAGTCAAGTAATTCCTTGTCCGAGAGATTGCTATCGAACCACCTCGCTATCATTATTCCACAGACATTCTTACCATCTTTCTTATAGAAGCTAAGAGTATCAGAGACATAACCTTTCTTGCCATTTATTTCAACTTCCTTAGCCTTCACTTCTTCCAACGCACTAGATGGAACCTGTACCTTCATCGCTCCGTTTATCTTCTGAGACATTATCTCCTTGTCGGCAATAGAGTAGATGATATTCCTTATCTGCTGATATGCAGGAGTAGCTTCAAGTACGCTCTTGCCATCAATGAATGCCTTCAGTGCATCAATTATGTTATCGCTTACCTCTCTCTTGAGTATCTCGGCCATAAGAGTATTGTGAGCTAATGATCTATCTGCAATGCTGAATTCTTTTTGTCGCTTTTCTCTATTATATGTCTCCGTTATGCCTAGTCTCTTGAGTGTGTTATAATAACCTATCGTAATGAGTCCTTCGAGTAACTTTTGATTCTCCATTATTTCAGCATACAATGGAGAATCTTCCTTCCTTTTATCTTCAGACAATTTTGTCCATGCCTTGAATCTTTCTTCAAAAGTTCCAGTGGGATCAAAATCAATAGGCACACCAGCTTCAAGAAGGTCCATCGTAATAAGCTTCGTAATCTGAGTACCTCTTGTTACATCATATATGTCCTTTGACGGAACCTCAGACTGAATACTCATTATAGAGAAAGGAACATTGACTATTGACTCATTTGTATAAGGCAGGGTATTGAAATTGCCATCTCCATCGTAGAAAGCTTGGGGAGAAGCTGCACCAACCTTCCTGCTATTCTCAAACACCACATAGTCTATCTTCTCATTGATCATCTTCTGATAAAGCTTCACCATATTCGACGTCTTCTGATCTCCTGCTCTGTTTATGGCATCAGCAAGCCTCCTTGACATCGGATAGAGAGCATACTTGTCAAGGACAATCTTATTATATGCTACATCGGATACCTGAGTCCCTGATACTATAGGTTTAATATTAACGTATGCACTCTGTACGTGAGGATTACTTTCTTCATACTTGAGAAGTTCTTCTTCGGTAGCTCCTTCTTCCACAAGCTGTTCATAACCCATGTCATGTATATACTGCAACTCTTCCCGAGTCCCCCAATTTCCAGCCCTTATTCTGAAATGCCTATAGGCAGGAAAAGTTATAATTCCTGCACCATCGGTCTCCTTCCAATCAGTCATGTAATCTTCAAGTTCAGTAGATATCCCCTGTATATCTTTATAAGTTGTTGTCCTAAAGTGATCACGGGTGAAGTCTGTCCAACCTATACCGTTCTTAACAAAGCCCTCATTCCATATTCTATTCATAAGAGCATTCATTCTCCTCGAATTACCTACAATAGACTGTCTTGGAGAGAGGAAGTTTTTGATCCTCTTTAGTTCATCTGCATACTGGTATGGATCTGAGTACAACAGTTTATGAAGCTCTATATTGGCTATCATGTAGTTCACATTAAGATAGGTAAGCTTCTTATTAAGTTCGTTGTCTGAAGTACTGTCTTCAATATCTACATTATCGAACGTATAATCATTGTTATCATTCATACGTAGTATGCCGTACTTTGTAAGGAACTCTTTCAATACATGGTTCTGATCACTTATATACTTTGATACAGCCCTGTTTATTTTGAATTCATTGTTCTTATATACTTCCTCACTCGTCGCACTTTTATCACTGAGTACTTCCGAATGAAGTTTGTCTCCAAGTATGGCCTTGAAAAATCTCATCTCCTTGGAATTTCTCCTCCTGCCGTCAGAGAATTTGGCCATCGAATTCTCTCTTAATTCATTTTCCCTGACTAAGTCAAGCTCTGAAATAAAGTAGTTCTTGAATATGAGATTTACAGTAGCATTGCTCTCTCGTATATTCTTGAGACTGACAGCTTCTCCCATATATATGGCATGCTCCATAGAAGCATCTCCAGGAACCAGATTTAAGTAATAACCTTTCAGGTTAATATTCAGTTCCTGTATCATTCTTTCCTTCTGAGTCAGCTTGGCAGACTCTCTCCTTCTGCCTCTGGCTATGTTATCTATCCCACTTATATATGCTACAGACAATAGCTTCTTCGCTTCATCATTATTCATTCTGCTTCCATCCCTCGCAAACATCCTCTTTATAATGTCAGAGCCTTTCGCAAATGAATCTGTCCACAAGTAACTATAATGAGTACCCATAAGAGTTTTCTCAGAGAACTTATCAAGTTGACTGATAAAGTGATATAGGTCACTGGCAGGATTAGTACCTATAAAACCTTGAGTACGTTCATTATTTACATTGAAGAAGGTGGTGTCAAATTCAGGATTATTTATACTAGCTTGTATATAGGCGAGATCCAAAAGACGGTTATTCATCTTAAGTACCTTTCCTGATATTGTAACCAGCTGATCACTATCATATATACTCTTTCTTATCCCAGCAACCGCCTCCTTGAACATTGTCATTTTATCATATGGAAGGGCAGTTACTTGTTTCTGATTGAAAACTATTCCTATATCGGAGAGAAATTTTATCATTGCAGGTATACTGTCAAGCTTAGTAGCACTTATAGCTGATTTGTTTCCGCTATATACTTTCTTCTTGCTGTCATACTTAAAGTACTTGCTCTTATTTTTAGCAGCAAGTACCATCTTAGCTACGTAGTCATCCCTAAGTTGTGCAGCAAATGTTGAGAGATGAGTATCGCCGACGCTTATCTCACCATTGTCAAATATAGTTATAGTCTTTACCTCAGGGTTACTCTTCTTCATAAGAGTATAGAAAGAGGCAAGTAACCTCTGACTATGTTTATTCCTTATATGAGAGAGGTCCACATTATTCACATTCACTTCGTATGACCAATCTCTCTTGACAATTCTTTTATATAACCCCCGATAATTAGGGTCATTCTTTGCCATCTCTCTCAACTTCACCACCATATCTTCTACGCTAGTAGCATTATGAAGATTTCTGAGAAGAGATGCCCATACCTTGCTAAGAGGTATAAGAACAGGGCCTCCTACACTGGATACTTTTCTGACGCCACTTGAATCAAGTTCAGGAATAGTTGATAACATCATCTTGATAGCTGAAGAAGCCTTCTTTAAATGATCTATCTTGGTTGCATCAATGAAGTCGCTCTCACGAATTTTATTCTCATCCTTTATCTGTATCTCATCATTCTCATCAAACTCTATATCGTACTGTCTGAGAAGTTCCTGATGCCATCTGACAATATTCTCCCACTCAAGAACAACCTTTTCCATAAATTCCTCACGTTGTTCTTGTTCCATGCCTTTAGTCCCAGCCGCAACCCTCTTTAACAGATATTCATACAGTTCAACCTTATTCTTTTCTATATGCTTCTGTAAGTTAAACAGGTTCTCATCTTTTTCTATAAGATCAAAGATGGTGTAATAAGTCATGCTCTGCAATATATCATTCACATTCTTATCCGACAGGTCAGTGATTTTCTCTCTCAACTCGTCTTCAGAAGAAGCAAATGCATCATCTATGTCGATGATCCCAGCTTTACCAAACGAAAGGTTGGAAGCATACGGTATGTTATTCTTGTAAAACCCTGTATTTATATTGTTGAACATCTCTTCCACCTTGGATGCATGCTCTCCGAAGAAAAACTTCCTAATGATGTTAACAAGGTCTGAAAAGAGTTTCAGTATAAAAGGCCTTCCTGTATCAGGCTTAGGAGGTATCTTCTTATACTGTACATAGTCACGGAACTCCTCTGCAAGCTGTTCCTTTATCTGTTGAGAAGTAGCTTCGCTATATCGTACAGTATTACCGGTAGGCCTGTCCGTAAACATTCCTCTTCTCCGTTTGAACTCGTCAATAATGGCCTGTTGTTCCTCAGGAGAAGCCATACTCTTCCACACACCCTCAAATACCTCATGATATATGGTGCCAACTTCAGCGTTCTCATAAACATATATGGCACCATCCTTAAACATACCCCACGCTTGCTTGCCGTTGGTAGTACGTATGATATTCTTTACCCTGTATACAGGTACGTTGGGGAAGTTAGTTTTTAACCAGCTTTCTATTTTTGGCCAGGATTCCTTCTCAAATTTCTTTTCCTGTTCCTCAATTCTTATTCTGTATTCTTCCTTATTGTTATCTTCCAGCCCCTTTACTTCATCGAGTAAAGTACGCACAAATCCCCTTACCTCACTAGATTTTCTCTTGAGATCACCAACCTTAAATCCCCTCTTCTCTTTTGCTGGAGTTTCTTCCTCAGGTTCTACTTCTTCTGCTTCAACTTCTTCAACTTCTGCTTCAACTTCTGCTTCAACTTCTTCTGCTTCAATTTCTTCTGCTTCAATTTCTTCTGCTTCTTCTTCTCCAGCTTCTTCAATTAACTTTCTCTTGAGATCAGCAATACTATATCCTTTTGCTCCTCTGGCTACTCCAGGTTTAGTTCCTTTCATCTTGTCAAATATCTTATCTGCCAAGTCTTCAAGTACCGCCTTGACGTCACCCTTAGGTAATATCATTATTTTGCCATCCTCGTTAAGCGTATAGTATATTTCATTCTCATTTCCTTCTTCATCTTCAACAATATATACGTACTCTTCGCCAACTTCAGGAGTCTTAGCTTCTTCAGACTCTGCATAAGCTACTACAACCGCCTTTAAATTTTGCTTAGCTTTAGCTATGGCCTCATTTTTAAGCGTTTCATCATCGACAGTTTTTTTCTTCTTCGTTTCTTCAGGAGCAGGTTTCTCCTTCTCCTTTTTCTTAGATGGCTTGCCTGCTACTATCTTTTTCTCAGGACCATTCAATACCACCTCACCACTATTGTCCTCAGTAATGAAGTAGATAGCGTTCCTATTCGTAGAGTCTTCATTCACAAGAGGCTTCATCACCGTGGTAAGAGGAACATTACCTATGGCCTTACCATTTTCAGGGTCATTTTCATCCTCAGCTATAAACTTATTGGAAAGAAGGAAGGCCTGATAGTTAATCCATCTTCTACTTTCTATATTACCAAGATCGTCAACGGAAAGGAACTCAGTATAAGGTTCATTAAGATCCTCTATCTTGTTCTTTTTTACGTTGATGTACATGTTCTCAAGAATGCCTATGATGATATCTCTGTTCTTATCTAAATCTTTTGGAGTAAATGGAAAAGTCTCACCTTTACCTGACATCTCAAGTACAAACTTCCCATTCTCATCAACTTTCCAGAATACACTACTGTATCCAGGTTGATTTACAGGATGTCCCCAGTATACAACTGATTCAAGCCACTGTACGAGAGGAAGATTCCGCTCGTTTATTTTCTTTGTCTTCTTATCAATAAATCCTATGTCAGGGTCCACCATATTTTTTGCAATAAGGTGGATGACATTAAATATTGTCTCAGCTTCCTTTCTTGTATGTTTCCTGCTCTGGAGGGGCACATCACCGCTGGGAGTCCTGAAGAAAGGAACACCCATCTTACTTCTATACGAAGTAGTACCATTGGTTACAACTTCCCCTGTATCAAGAGTAGGTACATATATAAGGGTTTCCTTATCGAAGTCAAACTCAGTAGCAAGTCCTGCATCCTCTACGGAAGTCCTCGTTTTATAGTCTATTTGATTTCTTCCTTTCTCATTCTTTACAGGTTTACCATCCTCTCCCATGACATAGGAATAATCAGGAAACCCGAATGATACGCTTACTTTAGTATATGAAGCAGAAAGATCCTCTTTAGTCTCCTGATTCTTACTTTTCTCTATTGTTTCTTTTCTGAATTTGGCATAATATTCTAAGATAGAGGTCTTGTCAGCATCACTTGTAGATGACCTGAACATGCTTCCTTCTCCAAATTCCTTAGACCATCTTAATTCCTTCCTAGGAAATACCTGATATATCACTCCATCCAAAGGATTACCTTCCAAAGGTTCTCCATTCTCATTAATCAGGACAGCTTCTTCTCCACTAACATCAACCATCACCAATGCTATTATATCGTTCTTGTCGATATCTACATCAGGATTCTCTTGCTTAGCGTCATCCACAATAAAGTCCATAAGACCGTCTAGTCCCAGAAGCTTCTCATTCTGTGAAGTTATATACACTCCACGTATGTCGTCCTTGTTCTCAAACTTGTTGAAGTTGAAACCAAACTTGTTAGCTCTTATCTGATGAGGCTTACTCATCCTGGTGATGCCCATTGTAGCTCTCCATATGATATTGTCAGCCTTTTTTGCATCAGGTTCAAAATCATCGCTATCATCATGTTCCCTAGTGGGCACAGATGTCTTGTCTGCTGTACCAAGGGCAGCTTCTATTAACTTCTTGTCATTCTCTATTTTCTTTTCCTCTATTCCTGACTCTACATAGTCTTGATAAGCCTTCTGAAACTTATCCAGGATGATTTGCTTAGCTATCAACTCCTTGCGAGCTCTTTCATACTCCTGTTCCAATGATGTCACCTCTGAAAGAAGCTTATTAAGCTTTTCTTGATTCGGAGTTATCTCAAAGTCCTCAGTTACAGCAATAAGCTGTTCCAAATCATTCAGATTTTTAGCGTAATCGGGCTTTTTCTTTAAGAAGTTAGGATTGGCTTTAATAAAATCTACCCATTCCTGACCCATTCTTGCTGGAACTTTTGGATACTTACTCTTAAACTCATTGACAAAATCAACAAGTAGGTTTATTGCCTTTTCGATAGCAGAGGATATTGAATTAACCAACCTACCTAATGTATCTATCTGAGCCGCTGTATTCTCCATTCCCTCTTTTATCAGCTCAATCTCATAGCCAAGTTCATAGACAATATCTTTTGTTGGAATATCAAGTTGTGCAATGTTCGATTGTGCATCTTCCAGATAAGCCAGAGCAATATCCAACTCATTGCTTTCTATTTCCAGCTCCTGTATTTCTGATTCTATTTCTTCTTTAGCCTTGTTAAGACGCTTCACTGCATCCATAGCCTTCTTAATTGAAGGCTTGAAAAATAGAGTGCCCTTCTTGGTAACTGTTACAGGTTCTTTCGACTTCTCAATCTTTTTATTGAGTTCGTCAATATCATCTAATATATCTTGTATGTTCTTTCTATGATTCTCGATTAACTTATTGGTCTTTTCCTTTCTTTCCTTAAGTTCATTATACAAATCAGTTACTACTTGTTTCCTTCCTTCATTGGTATTCAGCTTATATATGATTGCCTTCTCAGGAGTCTTCTTTAATTCTTTCTGTCTCTCTATCCATCCTTTTTCATCTGCCGTCAGTTTTTTTCCAGTAGTAAACCTGCCTTCTAAGTATTGTCCCTTCGGTTCAAAGTCTTCAATATCTATAGGAAATCTCTTTGTATAACCTTTACCCTTTGTACCTTTCCTGTATGTGAAATAGAGCTGATTCTTAGCTGAATCATACTCCAGTCTTCCCTTCTGTCTCTTCCCTCCCTTCAGTTTCTGCCATATGACAGTATTCCAGTTGGTCATGAAGAACTGTGCAGTAGGGTTATTCCTAACAGTTGAAACCTTTCCGAGCTTGTAGTCCTCAAGCAACTCAGCATCTATCTCCCTTACTCCTTTAGTATCCTGTATGGTAACCTTCTTACCGTCTTCACTAACAGACAATATCTTCAGCCTTGGGGCCCTGTATACCTCATTACCATATTTATCATGTTCAACTACTTTCCCAAGGAAATATTCCGTTCCCACTTCTATGTCCTTCTCACCAGTGGCAGTCTTTATTTTTACAGTCTTTACTTCAGGTTCTCTTTGTTCTTCAGGTACATCTTGTATACTGATTTCATGGTATTTATGAGGGTTCTCCTTCATGTCAGCATATTCTTCCATGAACTTCTTCCTCCTAAGTGTTATTTCACCCAGACTGTCGAGAGCTTCTCCAAGATCATCCTTATCAAGAGTATTC
>ENA-UPXM01004526-UPXM01004526.1-activated-sludge-metagenome-genome-assembly--contig:-NODE-4526-length-14205-cov-6.344523_pt1 | contig 14205 bp, 15 predicted proteins | sample MGYA00238178_ERZ772708 | MGnify/ENA primary metagenome ERZ772708 (study PRJEB29002, sample SAMN05720212) | activated sludge metagenome | isolation source: anaerobic digester from wastewater... | reverse complement strand
AATTATTGTTCTTTTGGTTTTGAATACGATGAGTAAACTTTCTGTAAAGAAATAAGTCTCTCACTTCTCTATTTTTTTGAAAATAAATTGATTTCTGTATTTCTTTTGAAATGCTTTAATGATAGGAGAGATTGTCACATAATCATAAATTGAAAATTCCGTTAATTTTTCTTTTACAATTTTACCATTCATTAAGTGTATTTCTAAATGGAAACAATGGCTATTCCAATTTGTTCTAATTTTTTTAATGTTTTTCCAAGGAATATTTATTGGACAAAGTTCGATACCCATTTTATTTAATTTCAAAAGAGGAATTCTAAAGACTTTATAAAATTGATAAAAATTAAAAAACAAAGCAAAAATTCCTATTTTAACTACAAAATCTTTGTGATTAGAAAAAGTAAAAAATACCGTAAGTAAAATAATCGCGATTAAAAAAAGGATTATTGCTTTTCTAATTGATTCAAAATATTTTTTCTCATCTGGAATTTCAACAGTTCCAAAACGACAAAATCTTCGAATTTTTATCTGATTTTTCTTAAAATATTTGTTTTCAACTTTCACTTTAAAACCTCATCACATCTTTTACAACCCCATTATTTTGAGTGTGTTGCACCAATTCTTTGATGATGAATGATTGAATTTGATCTTCTTCTTTATTGCTCGGGAAAAGCAAATGAACATTCGCACCTGCATCAAGAGTGAAGAATAACGGTAAATTTGTTTCTTTCCTGAATTCCCAGATTTTATTGATCACGGCTAAAGTTCCGGTTTTCATTAAAATAAAAGCGGGTTCGCTCATCATCATCATCGCGTGAAGCGTCAAAGCTTCGTGTTCCACGAGTTGAATGAAGCTTTTCATATCGCCGGATTTCAGAATATTTTTTAGCAAAGCAAAATTTTCATGAGCTTCCTGAAATCTTCTTTCAGCATAAGGATTCGTATTCATCAAACCGTGACCAACCGTAGAACTCACCGATTTTTCACCTTCGTGAATCAACAAAACCCAATCATTAAAATTTTTGAAAATTGAATGAATTTCGTTGTTTGGATAAGGAACCGCAAAAAGATCAGAACTGTTCGCAACTTCTTTCGTTTCGCCCCAAACAACCAAGCCATCGTATAAACTTCTACACGCGCTTCCACTCCCTAATCTGGCGAGAAAACTTGCTTTTTTGCGTTTATACTCCTCGTCTGATTTTCCGGTAAATTGATCATCCAAATCCATCAAACATTTGGCAATTGCACCAAATCCGGAGGCTGAACTTGCAATACCGGAACTGTGAGGAAAAGTGTTTTCCGTTTTTATGATGTATTTTCCTTTTAGAATCCACGGTAAATATTGTTCGATGTTTTTGAAATATTTTTCAATCTTTTCGGCGAATTTTTTCTCTTCTTTTCCGGCTAAAAAAGTTTGAACCGAGAATGTTTTTTCCGCTAAAAACTCAATTTCAGTATTGGTTTTGCATTGACTCAGCGTATAACTAATGCTCGGATTTGCAGGGATTTGGTTCTCGTATTTCCCCCAATATTTAATCAAAGCAATATTCGAAGGGCAGGATTCTGAAACCTTCCCGTTTGCAATGATATAATGATCTGATCCAAAAAACTCTTCCATATTCAATTTTTTGCGAATTATCCGCTGTTAAAAATACATTTATATTTAGTCCAATAACTTCCTTAGAAATTGATTTAATGGGAATACATTTTATCAATTAAATCTGCATATTTATTCAAGACTACATTTCTTTTCACTTTCAAGGTTGGTGTAATTTCCCCGTTGTTGACTTCAAATTCTGCAGGCATCAAAATAAATTTTTTCACTTTTTCAAATCCAGAAAGTCCTTTTTGAATTTCATCGATTTTCTCCCGATAAAATTCTTTTACTCGATCTGAATTTACAATTTCTTCCCAAGTGGTAAAAGGAATACTCATCTTTTGCAACTGATCAGTCAACGCTTCAAAATTTGGAATAATAACCGCAGTAACAAAAGGTTTTCCTTCAGCAACAATCATCGCTTGATTGATAAAATTATTGTTAGAGAGCATATTTTCGATGGGTTGTGGTGTCACATATTTTCCGTTCGAAGTCTTCATAAGATCTTTGATTCTATCGGTGATAAAAAGATTTCCTCGCGCATCAAATTTTCCTGCATCACCCGTTTTGAACCAACCGTCGGTTGTAAAAACTTCAGCGGTTTCTTGTGGTTTTTTATAATACCCCTTCATAATTCCGCTTCCTTTCGCCAGAATTTCATCGTTTTCACCGATTTTAATTTGCGTATCTCCTATGGGAATTCCCGCAGAACCATGTATAAAATGGTGAAATGGAAAACAAGTTAAGGTTGCCGTAGTTTCCGTCAATCCATAACCGACCGTAATATGAATTCCCAAAGCTTCAAAAAACTGGGTCACTTCCGCAGAAACAGATGCACCTCCACACGGCATGAACCAAAGTCTGCCTCCCATTTTTTTCTTGATTTTATTAAAAACCAAAAGATTTGCCATGGTATTTTTCAGGGCTAAAGAAATTGGTATCGGATGATCTAAACGCCTTAAATCTGCAACTTGATTTCCGGTTTTCATTGCCCAATTGAAAATCTTTTTTTTGTTTTCTGCGCTGTTTTGCGCCATTTCGTTCACCCCTGCATAAATTTTCTGGTAAAATCTTGGAACGGCGCACATCATGGTTGGTTTCACTTCTACCAAAGCATTTGCGATGAGTTTGGTGTTCTCCAGGAAATATACTTTTGCACCACCATGTAACGCAAGCAAGGTCCAGCTGCGTTCGAAAATATGGGTTAAAGGTAAAAAAGCGAGCGACGTTTCATTCTCGAAATTTTTAAATTTAAAAAATTCAAAATGTGCTTCTACTGATTTGTGGAAATTTCCGTGTGTTAACATGACCCCTTTTGGAACACCTGTTGTTCCGGAGGTGTAAATAATAGTCGCCAAATCATCGTTATCTTTCGCTACAATCTGGAAATTTTCGGCAGCGGTTTTGATAAAATTTTGGTAATGTTGACTGCGATCTTTCTGCAGTTTGATCAACTTTTTCGCAGCGATAATTTCCGTTAAAAAGAGACTTTCCTCTAGAATTCTGTACGAAGCATCGTATTGATCCTGATTTCCTACGAGAATTATTTTGCATTCAGATTCATTTAAAATATAAGCAGCTTGTTCCTGATTATTGGTTGAATAAATAGGCACTGTTACAGCTCCCAAAGATAAAATAGCCAAATCAAAAACGATCCATTCAGCAGAATTGTCAGAATATATGGCGACTTTATCATTTTCAGAAATCCCTGCTTTTCGTAAAGCATTGGCTGTTTTGAAAACCATTCTTCGGAAATCTCCCCAATGAATTTCTTTCCAGCTTTCTCTTTTCTTGAAACCTATTGCGGCTTTCCGGGGAAATTTATCAGCATTTGTATTTAAAAATTCTGCAATATTCATATTATTTGGAGGACTTTTGGTGGTCTTTTATGTAATTTTTTAAATGAAAGTCGATGCTTTCTGTAATCGGGATAAATTGATAATCGAGCCTTTCTTTAATTTTATTATTCGAAAGAAGATGATGGGAAGTTACAGCCTGAATATTAATTCTGTTCAACAATCTTAAAGGCGGAATAAGCCAACCCAATAACAAGTTTAAAACGTAACCAACATTCAATATCCATTTTGGGAGTACTTTCGCTTGGCTTTTACCTAATTTCTGGCGAATCAGATTTGCGACCTCTACAAGCTTTTTGTTTTCAGAGATGATCAAAAATCTTTCGCCAAATATATTTCTTTCCATCAACGCAATCGCAATATTTGCAACATCCCGAACATCCACATAATTTGAACTTCCGCTCATTGCGTAAGGAAACTTCTCGAAGGTGCCAAAAATCTCACCACTACTCGATTGCCAATTTCCGCTGCCGATAATTACGCCGGGATTGATAATCAACGTTTTTAAACCTTCTGCTGAAGCGCGCCACACTTCCATTTCCGAAAAATGCTTGGATTTTGCATATTTCGAATGACGAAGTTTGGGATTAAAATTAGAATCTTCAGTAACTTTTCCGTTTTCATCAGTACCATCTAAAACCGCAACTGAACTGACAAAGCAGAATTTTTTAACACTCGAATTTTCACAGGCGAAAAGGAGATTTCGAGTTCCAACGATATTCGAATGATACATTTCTTTGCGATCATCCGGATGAAAACTTACTTTTGCGGCACAATGATACACTTCTTCAACATTAATGAGTGCGGTTTTCAGGGAGTCGATATCATCAAAATCTACGTCGATCCATTCTATTTTATTAAAAAATTCTTCAGGATTTTCGGTGTAAAACTGAAAGGAATGTTTTACATCATTGATATTGCTTGATTTTCTTTTTGTTGCGCGCACCTTTTTTCCTTGTTTCAGCAGTTCTAAAACAATTACTCTTCCGAGAATTCCTGTTGCGCCCGTTACTAAAATCATATTTTTATTAATGGTGATTAATGCATGATGAGCGGTGAATTTTTCACCTTAGGTTACTCAACCTGCGCTAATCAAATGTTTTGTTGAGAAAGAAAATCTTTTACGAGTTCATTGAAGTCTTTCGGATTTTCTGCTTGAACCCAATGTCCCGCATTTTTTATGGTAACAACCGAGGAATTGGGAAATTGCTGCTTGATTTGGAATTCATCTTGAGGCAAAATATAATTTGATTTTTCCCCAGAAATAAATAAAGTTTTACCCGAGAATACGCCGTATTTTATTGCATTTGACACAAATTCGGAATATTTTTCGGAAAGCGTTTTGAGATTAAAGCGCCACGCAAGTTTTTTATCTTCGGTCCAATAAAGGTTTTTGGTGAGAAACTGAATGACAGATTTCTCCGGAATGTATTGGTGCAAAATTTCTTCAGCTTCCTGTCTCGTGGAAATTTGATTAAAATCAACACTTTCCAACGCTTTTAAAATTCCTTGATGATGCGGTGGATAAGCTTTAGGAGAAATATCGACCACGATTAGTTGATCTACTTTTAAAGGATATTTAATCGCAAATTGCATCACGGCTTTTCCGCCAAGAGAATGTCCCAACAAATTGCATTGATCAATTTTATGAAATTCCATGTAATGCAAAATATCGTGTGCTAAATCATCATGGCTCATTTCAAAAGAATGAAAACTTTTACCATGGTTTCTTAAATCTATTAAATGCACCGGAAAAAGTTCGCCCATTTCTTTGCCAAAACTGCCCCAATTATCAAGCATTCCAAATAATCCGTGAAAAACCAAAAGTGGCGTTCCAGATTTTTCTGAGCCGTAGATTTTTGAGTGTAAGATGTTGTTGTTTTCCAAGTTATAATTTTAAAAAATCATTATTAATCAAAGATAAAGATTTACTTTACCATTTCGCTAATCGCTTCAAATACGCTTGAACGGTATTTTCTAAACCCATATACAAAGCCTCGGAAATTAAAGCATGACCGATTGAAACCTCCAATAAATTCGGAATATGATCAGCAAAATATTTTAAATTTTCTAGACTTAAATCGTGACCAGCATTGATACCAAGACCATATTTCTGAGCTTCCAAAGCGGTTTCGATGTAAGGTTTGATGGCTTCTTCTTTATTTTTTAAATAGTGGGTTGCGTAGGCTTCGGTGTACAATTCAATTCTATCGGCACCGGTTTCTTTTGCAAACTTTACCATTTCAGGATTCGGATCCAAGAAAATCGAAGTCCGGATTCCAGCGTTTTTAAATTCTGCGATCACATTTTTTAGAAATCCTAAATTTTTCTCGCAATCCCAACCAGCATTTGAAGTGATCGCATCTTCACCATCGGGAACCAAAGTTACCTGCTCTGGTTTTACATCTAAAACCATATCGATAAACGGACGGTGCGGATTTCCTTCAATATTAAATTCGGTATGAACCAAAGGTTTCAAATCGTAAACATCTTTTCGGGTAATATGCCTTTGATCAGGTCTTGGATGAATGGTAATTCCCTGCGCACCGAATTCCTGCAATTTGATCGCAGCTTCTGTAACGCTGGGCAATTCAGCACCTCTCGCATTTCGAATGGTTGCAATTTTATTGATATTTACGCTGAGTTTTGTCATTTTATTAAATTTTATTGAACTGCATTATTTGTAAATCAAACTCTTTTGAAGCAACCAAAAGATGATCAAAAATATCTGCCAAAATTATTTCATAATGGTCCCATGCGGAATCATTTGTAAAGCAATAAATCTCTAAAGGCATTCCTTGTGGTGTATTTTCCAGTTGTCGTACCATTACTGTTTCGTCTTGATCGATATGCTCACTTTTTTTCAGATAATTAAAGGCATATTCCCGGAAAACACCAATATTTGTTAGTTGTCGACCGTTGATTACCAATTCGGAATTCTCAATCGTCGCTCGTTCTGCAATGATTTCTTCTTTCTTTTCGTTCAAATAATTTTTAATCAAATTAATTTTCGCGAGCCGATCGACTTCTTCTAAGTTTAAAAATTTAAAGGAATTGATATTAAAAATAATGGATCTTTTGATTCGTCTTGTATTACTTTCCGACATCACCTGAAGGTTTTTGATTTCTGTGGTGAGCAAATCATAAGTCGGAATCGTAGAAATGGTTTTATCGAAATTTTGAATTTTCGTGGTGAGAAGATTCAAATCTTCAATCGTTCCTTCTAAATTATATTTTGGAATTCCGATCCAGTCACCCACTTTTAAATTTTTTGAGGTGGCGACATGAATTCCCGTGACAAAACCGAGAATAGTGTCGCGAAATACCAAAACCAAAACAGCAGTAATTGCTCCCAAACTTCCTACAATTGCAGAACCACTGACATCGAAAATAACGCAAACTGCAATAACCGCGGAAACAAAAATCCCGAAAATTTTCACCGTTTGCGATACCGCATTTAAAGCGATGATTTTGTAGTAGTCTTGCTTGATGATAAAATAATTCCTAAAAGCACTTAAACCACGATAAAGCATTCCTGCAACAACGAAAACAATGACCAAATAAATCAGTCTTTCCAAAAAAGTAAAACTTTTGGGATGTCGGTAAAAAATTGATTCTAAAGCATAACTGCCAAATGACAGCGCCATTAAATGGGAAAAAGAATTCGTAATTCTCGATTGATAAATAGATTTCAGCACCGGATATTTATCCTTAGCAAAAAATAGTTTGAAGGTAGTATTGATCAATAACTTAAGTAAAAAATCGATCAAATAAATAATTCCTACAAAGAAAGCAAACTTCAGGAGAATCTGGAACAACAAAACCCCACTATCAGGAATACTATCTCGCACAAAAAAGTGAATATAATCACTTATGTTCTGCAAAAAATCTTTGGTGTCTTTCAGTTCGTTATTCATTAACGCAAAAATAAGGATTCTGTTTGTCTTTCCCAGATTTATACTTACTTTTAACAAAATTTATAACGAATGGATCAAACCTTGATTGCTTTAGTAAGTATCGTTTTACTCGTTTTGGGAATTATCGGAACATTTCTACCAGTTCTTCCGGGACTTTTATTAAGTCTTTGCGGATTATTAATTTACAAATTCGGTACAGACACGCCACTCTCAATGGTTTATATCTGGATCTTTATCGCTTTAACAGGACTTTCTGTTGTTCTCAATTATGTAATTCCCGCAAGAACCACCAGAAAATATGGTGGAACACGTTGGGGAAGTGTAGGTTCTGTGATCGGAACTTTGGTCGGAATGTTTTTTATTCCCATTCCTTTTGGCTTTTTAATAGGAATGTTTTTGGGTGTTTTTTTAGGTGAGCTCCTGCATGATGCAAGTGACAAGAAAAAAGCATGGAATTCAACAAAAGGTGCTCTAATTGGGTTTTTGTACGGCACTGGATTCAACTTCATTGTCGGTTTGGCAATGTTTTTGGTTGTTTTATTAGATATCTTTAAAAATTAAATTATGATACATCGTGTAATGCTCTCAACTTTTGGATTTTTAGCTTTGGTAACGTGTAAAAATCAAGCGGTTTCCCAAAATTCAAATCCATCTGAAAAAACTGAGGTCGCAACAAAACCGCCTGTTTCTACGCCAAAATCTACTCCTGTGAAATCAACAAACACTAGTGAGCCAGAAATGTCTACCGGAATGCCACCGGATAAAGCGGCAATAAAACAGGCAGAAGCAGAAAGCAATCAACAAGCATCGCAAACTGGTATGGTTTATTTAAAGGAAGGAGAAAAAAAATTCTTGAAAGAATATGAAATGAATATCACTTTCAAAAAAATGGCGGAAGACAGTCGTTGCCCAGAAGGAGTTAACTGTATTTGGGCGGGAGTTGCCACTGCTGAAATCGAAGTAATGGGTTTAGCGACGCGACCAAATATTTTGAAAATCAGTACGATGCAGGATGGAAACAGAGGATACGCTAAATCGCAAGATTTTAACGGATATCAAATTAGTTTAGAGCAAGTCACTCCAAACACTACTTCTGATCGAGGTTTTAAAGCATTGCAAGGAACCTACAAAATCGGAATTAAAATTAAAAAGCAAGAACCCGGAAAAACGTCTCCAAATAATACTACCACGAAATAGATTCTATTTCTTTAGCGTGTAAAAAGCCGTTGATCTGAGAAAATGGTTTACTGCCATAAAACCCACGGTACACCGAAAAAGGTGATGGATGCGCAGATTTAATGATAAAATGTTTAGAGGAATCAATGAGTTCCTCTTTTTTTTGTGCAAATGCGCCCCACAAAACAAACACCACATTCTCTTTTCTATCTGAAATTTCTTTGATGATAAAATCGGTGAATTGCTCCCAACCTAAATTTTTGTGAGAGTTCGGCGAATGTGCTTTTACGGTTAAAGTTGCATTTAAAAGCAAAACTCCCTGTTCTGCCCAATCATCGAGTTCCTTTTTGGTGCGCTCGACTCCAAGATCATTTCGCAATTCGGTAAAAATATTTTTTAGTGAAGGTGGCGTTGCAACATTTTCAGAAACCGAGAAACACAATCCATTCGCTTGATTATCATTATGATAAGGATCTTGACCGATGATCACCACTTTTATGTCTTCAAAAGGAGTCAATTCCAAAGCGCGAAAAATCTGCTTTTTCGGTGGAAAACATTTTCCTTCCCGGTATTCTTCCTCAATTTTTTGCGAAAGATTTTTAAAATATTCAGTTTTTTTGATTGGTGAAAGGATTTCGGTCCAGGTCATATTTTGATGGGATGATGTGGTGATGTGGTGATTTGTTGATGTGATGATTGTTGGGAAAAATAAAATCTAACTTCTGGCTAATTCAAAAATAAGATTTTCGGGATATTTTTCATCTTTGCGATTTACATTTAAAGTGAAATTAAATTTCTGAAGCAATTGAATAGAGTTCAAATTATTTTTATTCGTGAATGCTTCTATTTTTGATACCTTTAAATCCTCGAAACCATAATTTAAAATAAAGGTGACCGCTTCCGACATGATTCCTTTCCCATGATATTCGGGTAATAACTCATAACCCAACTCTGCTGTTTTGCGGTCGCCAGAAAAATTCCATAAACAGATGGTTCCGATCAATTCAGGTTTATTTTGAAGAGCAATTCCCAGAAAAAAAATTTCACCGTTTGCAGATTTACGTTGTATATTTAAAATAAAGTCTAAAGCTTCGAAAGTGTTTCTCGGTGGATCCCGATGAAGGAATTGGTTAATTACAGGATGGCTTCTAATGCCTAAAACTTCAAATGAATCGAATTCAGTTAAGGTTCTCAAAATTAATCTATCTGTCAGAAATCTCATTCTTCAAAGATATAATTTTTGAGAATTTAATGACTTTTTTTGCAGAAACACTTTCCAGTTTTTGCCAAGAGGTGAATAAAAATTAAAACGATAGATAAAGTTTGCCAAAGATTTGAACTTTCGCAAAGTAAAATAATTAAATTTGCAGCGTGCATATACAAAAAGATGATTTAAACGAACTTGAATTTCCAGAATTACTTGCGGAAATTTCCCCTTTTGCCTACTCCAAGAAGACGGCGGAAAAAATCTCACAAATTCGACCAGTCGCAATTGAAGAAGCTGAACTTTCTTTGAAAAAAGCTGCCGAATTTCTTTCCAGTTTTGAAAGCGACAATGCAATACCTTTCAATGAATACGAGGATATTGAGGAAGAGCTGAAACTAATGGTAATTGAAAATTTCCGGTTAGATAACAGTTCGTTTCTAAAAATAAAAAGTTTAACAGAGCAGATTTCCAAACTTCAAAAGTTTTATCCGGTTTATGAAGATTTATTTCTCCATCTGAATAACGATGTGAAAGATCTGGAATACCGAAAAGAAATCATCGACCGCATCGACAAAGTTCTAAATCGTTTTGGTGAAGTAAAAAGTGAAGCTTCACCGATTCTGAAATCCTTGAGAAGCGATATTTCTCACGCCAGAAAAGCCATTCAGGAAAATTTTAATCGCAGTTTAACCGGACTTACCAACACCGATTATTTAGATGATATTCGAGAAAGTATTATCGATGATCAAAGGGTTTTGGCCGTGAAATCAGCGTACAAGAAACGAGTTCCGGGTCGCGTTTTAGGACTTTCAAAAACAGGCTCGATTACCTATATTCAGCCAGAATCGGTGGTGAAACATCAGTTCAAACTTCGTGAAGATATTGAAGAAGAAAAAAAGGAAGTCGATAAAATTTTGCGAAAACTGACCACAGAAATTGCAGAATTTCAACCACAACTTTCAGACTACCAAGCTTATATTTTCGATTTAGATTTAACCAGAGCGAAAGCGAAATTTGCGCATCGAATCCACGGGGTTTTACCAAAAATCAACAGACACAAAACAATGCGTTTGGTACAGGCATTTCACCCTTTGCTGTGGTTAAGAAATCAGGCAGAAAAAAAGAAAATCTTTTCTCAAACCTTAACTTTTACGGAACACAACAGAATTATCTGTATTTCTGGACCGAATGCGGGTGGAAAATCGATTACACTAAAAACTGTAGGATTATTGCAGCTCATGATACAGTCTGGAATTTTGGTTCCTGTTCATCCGAAATCGGAGATGTTCTTCTTCGATCATTTGATGACGGATATTGGTGATAATCAGTCGATCGAAAATCAACTTTCTACCTATTCTTCGCGGTTGAAAAAAATGTCGAAAATCATTAAAGAAGCCGATGCAAATACACTTTTGTTAATCGACGAATTTGGAACCGGATCTGATCCAGAATTAGGCGGTGCTTTAGCCGAAGCTTTTCTGGAATATTTCTACGACAAGAGGAGTTTTGCGATCATTACAACGCATTACACGAACATCAAACTGGTGATCGAACAGCTACCGAATGCCCAAAATGCAGCGATGCTTTTTGATGAAAATTCGCTGGAACCTCTCTATAAATTAGAAATCGGACAAGCCGGAAGTTCTTTTACTTTTGAAGTTGCGGAGAAAAATAAAATCCCCTCTTTCATCATTAAAAATGCTAAAAAGAAAGTAGAACACGACATTCTGAACCTCGACAAAACGATTGTAAAACTACAACAGGAAAAATTTGAAGTCGAAAAAATAAGAACCGATTTAGCGGAAAAAAGAGATTCTACACAAAACAAGAAAGAGAATCTAGAAAAACTGAATGAGCAACTGCAGCAAAAACTCTTTAATTTTCAGAAACTTTATGAAGATGAGCACCGAAAATTACAATTTGGAAATAAAGTAGAAACCTTTATTGATGCCTATGCGAAAGGAAAATCTAGAAAATTGGTCGTAGGAGATTTTGTAAAAATTCTGGAGCAAGAAAAATTCAGAAGAATTGGCGCCGATAAAGACGAAAACAAAAAACTTCAAATTGTAAAGCGCAAAATTACGCAACAACTTAGAAAAGTTGATGTTCAGGAAAAAATCGTAGAAACCCATGAAAAATTAGAAGACAAACGCCAAAAAGAGCGCGCAGTCTGGATGAAAATTGGTCAACGTGTAAGAATTCCGGGCTCCACAAGCGTAGGAACCATCGAAAAAATCGAGAAGAACGGCAAAATTTCGGTGAATTACGGAACTTTTAAAACAATGATTAGCGGCGATGAATTGGAGCGGATCTAAATCATTCGACTGATCATTAAAATCACCGCAAAAACGGGTTAGAATACTTGTTAGTAGGCTTTAACTTGGCTTTTTAAAACAAGATAATTCAAAGACCGATTTTATTTTAATAAAAGTTTTAGAAATTACCGAATAATCCAAAACCGTCATTAAATCTGCTTCATCAAAACATTTAATGTCTTTTGATAAAAAAGTATGATCAATGTGGTAATAATTATCTCTGATAATAATTTTAGAATTCAAAGTAAAAATCTGATTTCCCATTTTTGAATAATGATTTCCTATTGTTGGAGTTTCTAAATTAAATGCTTTTATTTTGGTATAATTTTGAGGCTTTCGACCTGAATCTTCTACAATTCTAACATTTTTCAAAACAGCACATTCTTTCGCCAGATTTTCTATGACATATTGCTCAATATCTACTTTATCTATTGTAGTCCAATATTGCTTAGGATTGTAAAAAAAATGCAACTGAGTCGTATCGTCCAAACAAAAAAAATGGTCGCTAATGTATAACGTATTGCTGTTGGTATATTTTTCTATGAATTGCTGTAAATTAATTGGCTGCACTTTTTTCTAATTTTCTCAAAGTTATGATATCTTATTTTCTTCCGCTTACGGATATCCGTAAAAATTAAAAAAACAGGTACGCTCCACTTCTATGTTTTGATCAGTATAAAAAAGATCTACTACTCTTTGCGCTTATCACGCGTTTTTATAGGATCAATCTCAAAAGTTGTGTGCAAATTGAAATAAGTTTTCGATTTTTGCAGTAAACTTTAAGAACATTGGATCATTATCTGGAACTGCTGAAACATATTCTGCCTGAATTTTTAATTGAACATTTTGATTTAACGAAGCAAACCACCGAGGGTGAAGTGATGCACCTTTATTTTGAGGAGAAAAATAACCCACCCAAAGAAGTTTCAAATCGAATTTTAACAGCACACGGATTCCATAAGGAGATTACTATTCAAGATTTTCCCCTGCGTGGAAACGCCGTTTACCTGCATATTAAAAGACGCAGATGGCTGGATAAGAACACAAAGCAAATCGTGCAGAGAGACTGGAACTTAGTGGCAGAAGGCACCCGTTTAACCAAGGGGTTTGCCGATTTTTTAAAAGAAATCTGTCGATACCCGACCTCTTGATTGTAAAACCATTGCTGAAATGTACGGTGTGGCGGGTAAAAAATTCCAGCGCCAATACAAAAACAGAATTAGTGATTATAAAACCTGGAAAGAGAAATCCCATGCACAGGAATGGCTCATTTATCCCGAAAACATGTCACAATCCTTGTCGATAGATGAAGTAGCCTTGTCCAGCGGTGAACTTTATACTGTGGTCACGTCTAAAAAAGCGAAAGGTAAAAAAGGCTGCCTGGTTGCCATTATCAAAGAAACCCGCGCAGAAACCGTCATAGAACATTTACTGAAAATCGACCGTAAATTAAGGTTAAGCGTAAAAGAAATCACTCTAGACATGGCCGGTTCCATGAAACTCATTGCCAAGAGATGCTTCTCCAATGCCAAACGGACCATTGACCGATTCCATGTACAGCAACTAGCCTCAGAAGCCCTGCAGGAAATCCGTATCAAACACCGATGGAAAGCTATAGAGCAGGAAAGCGATGGTATCCTGAATGCCAGGAAAAATAAAGAAATCTACCAACCGGAACTGTGTTCAAATGGAGACACCAGAAAACAGCTCCTGGCACGAAGCAGGCATTTGCTGTATAAGAGTTCCTTCCACTGGACCGAATCCCAGAAAGAACGCGCCCAAATCCTATTCAGTGAATATCCGGATATCCACAACGCTTACCAACTAACAGAAGCTTTAAGAAACGTCTACCACAAGAAAAACACCAAAGAAATCGCTATGTTAAAATTAGCAAGATGGTATCACCAGGTAGAAGTCTCCGGCTTTAAATCTTTTGCTATCCTGTTAAAAACGTTTACCATCCACTATAACGATATCCTAAACTACTTCAATCATAGAAGTACGAATGCATCCGCAGAATCTTTCAATGCAAAAATTAAAAAATTTAGAAGCAACTTCAGAGGAGTTAGGGATCGGGCGTTTTTTCTATTCAGACTACAAAACATTTTTGCTTAAACACAAGTTTTGGTACTGATCC
>ENA-UPXM01004502-UPXM01004502.1-activated-sludge-metagenome-genome-assembly--contig:-NODE-4502-length-14257-cov-5.815096_pt1 | contig 14257 bp, 15 predicted proteins | sample MGYA00238178_ERZ772708 | MGnify/ENA primary metagenome ERZ772708 (study PRJEB29002, sample SAMN05720212) | activated sludge metagenome | isolation source: anaerobic digester from wastewater... | reverse complement strand
ATTCTTACTGCTCTTTAATAAAACATTTCTTCTCCATTTCTTATTGATTGGGATAGTTAATATATATCTGTTTTGTATTAAGTATCCCTTTCAATAGGGAAAAAACAAATCTTAAAGGAGATAGAAATGAACAAAATCAGATGTACTAAGGCAGAGAAGAGTTTTTATAATAGGATTGAGAACGCATGCAAGGAGATTGCATTTGAAGGGGAAATTCCTAATCAAGATGATCAAGTTTCCCAAATTGCAATCCTACTAGGAAAGTATATGCAGTACAGATTTCGTGTCTGGAAGGATTACGGAGGCGCCGTGGGCTATACCTTGAAAGAATTTCGATCAAGAACGAAAATCTCTGATATATGCTTTCAGAATGTGATTTTATATCTCAATCGGAATTGGACATTCTCCAGATATCTTCCTTTTACCTTAGTTCAAGAGTAAGAATAACAAGCACCAAGTGGTGACATATATCCTGTTTTATACAGAACAATATATTTCACATTACTGGTGCTTTTTCCTTTTCCAATGGTATAATACTATAGTAATATGATATTTCGATATCTATTCTCGCTGTTTAAAAATTAGAAAAGGAGTTTGAAATGGCTAAATGTACAATTTTTAAGGATATTCTTCCGCCCTATGTTGAAACATATTTTTTAGATGACCACCCAAATGCTCTCACTATCAGTGAGACTATTACCTGGGGTTTGAAGAAGGTAAGAAATGGTGGAGCTGTTATCTTAGAAATGCCACATGGTATTGCTTTTGAAGTATTTTCATCGTTAGAATTTGTTCTTACCTCAAAAAGTTCAGTCGATAGATTAGCAAAGTATATCTATAAGGGATTTCTCACTTTTCGAGATACTTTCCCTGAAGATGAAATTACTTTAAGATTGTATTTTCCTTCCTGTGGAATAAGTAGTCTTGAGATTAGAAGAGCGCTAAGTGTTGCAAAGTCTCTAAATTCTTCAATTATTCTTATGACTACTCCTCAGGCCGGCATCTTTCTTCCTCCTCCAATGGATGAAGAAATAAATCTCTTTGCGAACTTTCTATATCAAGTACTAGATACCGGTTTTGAGGTATGGAAAGTTTAATCTTTTTCTAATTAGAAATGCACCAAAAGAGGTGAGATATATGTATACAAGTATACATTTTTATATCTCTTTCAACCTTAATTGGTGCTTTTTTCTTTTAAAAACAATGAGAAATGCCGAGGAGAGGACTCGAACCTCCAAGGGTTTTACCCCATATGCTCCTAAGGCATACGTGTCTGCCAGTTTCACCACCTCGGCCTAGTAGGGTATATTTTACTAAATATTAGTATAATTTTATAGTAGTAAACTTTTTACATACTTCTACCTGTGCTATTATATCTATTATTAACAATGCTCAAAATTACGAATGGAAAGAGAATCAAGCGATAGCACATCACAAACAATAAATGTAGGTTCAACGATTAGTAATAGTGCAACAAGATCTGAATTTTTCAACCAACAAGAAGACCCAGGGAAAGTAGAAGCCCGAGAAAAATTGGAATCAATTGGATTATTTATTCCCATGGACAAGCTTGAGTTGTATCACGGACGTGACCCTAATGGGGACAAAGAGGAATGGAGTGTCAGAAGTGATTTCTCAAATTCTGGGAATAATACGGGTAATTGGAATATAAATGCAATTAATGCTTTAAATACAGGCGATTTTGTCACTGCGAGGGAATTTGCTGTTGAAAGGACATTACTAAACATCTACAAAAAGACAAAAAAATTTCACGAATCATGGGAAAAGGAAGGAATAGAAGATAGGCGAAGGATTCGTTCAGGAGAAATTCCAATAGGAGTTCATAGAATAATATCTTCAGACCCAAACGCAATAATAATTAGCTCTGAATATTCTAAAAGTGAGCAAGAAAGAATTTCACAGGCAATTATTCCTCTTTTGCCAAAAATTCTTGAAGGATCCCCAGTAGATTTTAAATACAGAGATACAGTTCCACTTTTTCTTGAGACAGTCAATGAAGATTTTAATCTTAAAAATAAAGAATATATTTCTCAGGAGGAAATACCCCAAATTCTAGAAAAATTAAAATTAAGGATACAGCAATCGAATAATCCCCAAGCATTTATTGATGAAGATTTTGTAAAACAGGTAGCTGGGTCGATAAATTCCAGATTTCTGTTGAGATTCTCCCCTGTTAGTTTAATTCATGAATTTGCTTTATCGAAAAGCGATACTTTTAAAGCTGCCTTCTCATCAGAGACGGGGAATATTAGTCGTCAATTGCCAATAAATAGAGATTTCATTGCTAGGTTTCTAAAAAGTAATTATATTGTTGGCCTGAAGACCAGAGTAGATAGTGCCACCCTAGATAAAAATATCAGCAATACAATCCTTTTTGATCTCACAAAAGTAAATACTGAAGAAAAAATAAAACAAAAAGAACAAACTTTTGAAAAGGTTTTTGGTGAATTTAGCCAAGAGATGAACAAATCATTGGAATCATCAAAATCTCATCCTTTAGTAAAGCTTCTGAGTGAGAACTACTATGCTTCACCAGAGGAAATAATAGAAGAGGCAAAGAAAGTAACAGGGTTTGAAAATCATTTTGATAAAGATGCTGGAAACTGGGAGAAATTTACTTTAGGAGAGCATACAGAAACCGTATTAAGGATGTTTGATGAAACATATGCAGATGTCCTACCAGCCAAACTCTTGCCAATCATGCGCTTAATAATTCTAACTCATGACCTTGGAAAGCCTGAGGCAGCACAAGAAGGGAAGAAAAACGAACAAAAAGGATTCAACCTAAAAGAGGGTTCAAGATTCCTTAATGAATTAGGAATAGAGAATAATTTAAAGGAATTAATTCTAGGAATAATTGGACAGGGGCAAGAGATAACGTCAGATGTCTTTGTTAAAAAGAACAAAAAAAGTAACGAACTTCGTCAATACTCAAGGGAGCTATTAGATAAAATTAAGAAGGTAGGTAGTGGTTCTTTAGAGGGGGAAGAGATGGCAATTTACTTCATGTCATTTATGTTACAAAATTCGGATAGTGGAGCGTATACAGACTATGCTGTAACAAGGCGTAGAGGAGGGCTATGGTTTAGAAATTACCCATCTTTTAACGAATCTCTTAAAACGAACTCTTTAGACAGAAGGGGAGCATTCTTAAAAGAATAAGGAAAACTCCTAATTAACTATCCTGACTGCCGTCAAATATCTTTCCGTAAACCTTAACACAGCCATTCTCTTTGAATTTTGCATTCTTAAGTACTTCCTCTTGTGAGATACTTCTTCCTGAAATATCTTCTCTTAGCTCCTTAAGTTTAACATGTCCTTTCATTGGCTCTACATCTTTGGTGTCTACTTCTTTGAGAACATCAACTGATTCAAGAATCGTTTCCATCTGTGGAGTAAACTTTTTTAACTCTTCATCTGTAAGAGAAATTCTAGAAAGCTGTGCTATATGTTTAACATCTATTTTCATTTCTTTAATTCTTCTATTAAAGTATTTCTAACATCATTAGGATTTGCAGTCCCTTTTGTAATTTGCATTACTTTTCCGACTAGAAAACCGATACTTGCTTCTTTCCCATTTCTGTAATCGCATACTGCTTGAGTATTCTCTTCAATTACCTTTTTTACGACATCCGCAAGAGAGCCATTACTTTCTTTGGCCATCTTCAATTTCTGAATTTCTTCTAAGATATTTATTCCCTTGTCGATACTGTCATTAAGGAGCTCTTCAGCTTTGTTTTTCGTAAAATTACCATCTTTAAAAGCAATTATTAATTGAGCTAAATCATCACTTTTAACTCCAATCTCTGAGAAATCCTTACCTTTCTTGTTTGAAATAGCATAGAGGGGACCCATTATCCAGTTCGAAGCCTCTTTTGCAGCTTCTTTTGCATCTAATTTCTTTGAAAGAATCTTCTGAAGCTCTTCAAAATACTCTGCACTTTTTTTTGTGGAAGATATTACCTCTGCGGAATATTCGGAAATTTCCCAAGTGCTTGTATATCTTTCTATCTTCTCATTGGGAAGTTCTATTAGTTCGGTTGAGATATTCTCGATGTCATTATTTGAGATTTCGATTACTGGGATATCCGGTTCTGGCATGTATCGATAATCATCTGCTGTTTCTTTGTATCTTTGAAATTCAGTAATATTCTTTGATGCATTCCATCCTCTTGTTTGTTGTTTTAATTGTTTTCCCTGCTCCAGTTCTTCGCTCATCCTCTTTACCTCAAATAGTATTGCCTTTTCGACTGCAGTAATTGAACCAATATTTTTGACTTCTGATTTCGGATTTAATTTGTAATTACCGAAAGACTTGATTTTTCCATCTTTGTACTCCCATTTCCCTTTTTCTTGAATAGAGATATTTGGTTCGCATCTCATTTGGCCTTTCTCCATATCAGCATCTGAAATATTCAGATATCTTGCAATTTGTCGTATTTTTGTAGCAAAGTCTTTAGCATCTTTGGCACTTCTGATTGATGGTTTAGTTACGATCTCAATTAGTGGAACACCAGATTTGTTGTAATCAACAAGTGTGTACTCTTTTCCTGTTGCATTTTCAATATGATGTGTTGATTTAGCAACATCTTCTTCTTGATGGATTCTTTCAATTTCAACTTTCTGCCCACTAGGTACTTGAACAAAGCCGTTTGAACAGATAGGTTTCTTATACTGGCTTATCTGATATCCTTTTGGCAGATCTGGATAAAAGTAGTGTTTTCTGTCAAAGAAGATTTCATTGGAAATACTACACTTTGTAGCTAGGCCCATTAAGATACATAGTTCTATTGCCCTTTTGTTTGGAACAGGTAGTGCACCGGGTAAGCCTAAACAAACGGGGCATACATGAGTATTAGGCTCTTTTTGAAAATAACTAGTAGGGCAGGAGCAAAACATCTTAGAATTTGTATTTGTTTGAATATGGATTTCTAAACCTACAATTACATCATATTTTTCTGCTATTTCCATGAGTGTATATTATCAATTTTAGTTGAAGTTTTCTATACTCTTGAAGAAAAGGATCAATTAATCAACATTAAAGATTAGGTCGTCCTCTGTTTCAAATTTAGACTTTTCTAAGATGTAAAAAGTTCCTCTTCCTTGTCCCTTCGCTTTTATATATCCCTTTTGAACCATATCCTGTAAATCTCTATATGAGGTCATGAACGATACACCCATCATTTTAGTTAACATTTTCCTATCAATTTTCTGATTTAGAGTAAGATAGTCTATTATCTGAATTTGTCTTGGATTAAGTTCATATTCTAATGTTCCTTGTTTTTTTACTTTTTTTACGTGGGTACTTATATATTCCTTAGATATTTCTATTGCACTGACAGAAATGGTGTAAAGGAATGCTTCCAAGAAAGGAGTTAAATCAATTTTTGCTTTAGTCATCTTGTGTGCTGCCAAAATGTCCTCTGAAATATATTCAATTGATTTAAAGTAAGGGACTAAATTGTTGGGATTGTACCCATATTTCTTTGAGAGAATTTCTGCCACAAGTATTGCGGTTATTTGATTCCCAACGGTAAATGGAGCCTTATCCAAAAACTCGTAAAGCAAAATGCCGATCTTAATTAGTTTATGATTACTGTCAGTACCATTTTGAAGCCAGTCAAAAAGTTCATTGAAATGGGAAGACATATCTAGATTGGGATAGAAGTCACGGTTTTTATACCAAGTATCATATATTTCATTAGGTTTTTCTGAAAAACCTCTAATCTTACCAATATCCCAATCATCTACTATATTCCTCATAAGTATCCTATTTATATGCACAGCTAATTCAATTGATGGTTTTAAGGAATTTGTGTTTGTGTACGATTTTACAAAATCTTTAGCACTTCTAAAATTAAGAAAAATTTGATATTTCTTTTTTTCTGAAGACATCTCTTGACCTCTTTGAATATTAAGGGCCTTGTTGTATCCTATTGGGACTCCAACTAATTCGCCCATCTTTTGTATATCATCGGCTGAAAATCTCTCATCCAATGCAATTTTATATTTGTCAGGAAGTGGGTTGTATTTTAAATCATTCATTGCCAACTCATATTTAACTATGTAGTTGAGCATAAGATTTGTTAATGTATATTTTGGTGCTTTCATGTTTTTCTTTAGCTGATGGATGGCCTCGAACCATCGACCTGTCCCTTACGAAGGGAATGCTCTACCAACTGAGCTACATCAGCAATCGTAACATGGATTGTAACAAAGAGGAGAAAAGTATACAAGAGTCTGTTGTAAAAGCGAGAGGCGGGATTCGAACCCGTGACCTTCTCCTTGGGAAGGAGACATTCTACCAACTGAACTACTCTCGCATTAAGTACATTCTACTAAAAAAAGAGGAGTATTCCTACTCCCCTTTCTCAATTCCCATTTTTATGCAGTTATTTGTTTTTTTACTTCTTCCCAATCTTCTCTTAATTGCTCTCCCAATTTCTTTGATGCTTCTGCAGTAATTTTCCCATTACCTTTGAAGTTCTCAACAATTTCATCAACGATTTTTTTGTAATCATCTCCGTTGATTTCCTTTCCAGCTTTCTTTAAATTCTCTAATTTAACTGCAACCTCTTTCTTTGCTCCTTCGAAAAGTTCTTCTCCCTTCTCTTTTGTATCTTGAGCAAACTTTTTAATATCTTCCCTGGTTTCTTTCCCTGATTTGGGTGCAAAGAGTAATCCTGCAATTGCTCCGAAGATAGCTCCAAGGGTTAAACCTGTTGCTACTTTTCCAGTTGTATTTGGTTTTTTGTCTTCCATAAAAATAAAAATTAATTTAAATATTTTAGAACTTGACTAACTTAAATATTAGGTAAGCTAATAGTAAGAATAGGCATAAAATAGTATAGCAAGAAATTTGGATGTAAAGGAAGAGGTCGGAAAGGATCTACTTTAAATGTAATTTTAACAATAATATATGCTAACATATAGAATAATGATTCTTCCTGATAAAAAATTAGAAGAGAAGTTGTGGCGAAGAGGTCTTAGATACATTGTGGGTGTTGATGAGGCAGGAAGAGGTCCCTTAGCAGGACCAGTAGTTGTTGGTGCAGTTATGTTAAAACCAGAATCTGAACTCATAGATGGAGTTAGGGATAGTAAGAAACTTAGTAAAAACCAGAGGGAATTGTTGTATGAGTCAATTACTCAAAAGTACTCTTGGGGAGTTGGTATTGTGAGTGCCCGTGTTATTGATAGAATTGGCATTAAGGAGGCTGTAAGGCAGGCAATGATAGCTGCAATTGAAACCATTGAAAGAAAGATTGATCATTCTGCTGATTATATTATTTCTGATGGGGCAGTATACTTGATTGAAGGGAGAGAGATGTTGTGTATTAATCATGGGGATTTACATCATTACAGTATTTCGGCTGCTTCAATTATTGCGAAAGTTACAAGGGATAGAATAATGGAAAGGTACGCTAAGAAGTATCCACAATATCTTTTTGAAAAAAATGTTGGTTATGGTACAAAAGAACATTTGGATGCAATTAAAAGATTTGGTATCTCTGATATCCATAGGAGAAGTTATGCTCCTATTAGAAAAGCCTTGTAATATTGTATGATTGAATAGTATAATGGCAAGTTATTTATGGGGCGCTAGCTCATCAGGTAGAGCAACTGCCTTTTAAGCAGTTGGTGCGGAGTTCGAGTCTCCGGCGCCTCACCAGTCCCATAGTCTTTATATTTCCCTTTGATTGTTATAAAATAGGATGTTAGTTAGCTCTTTTAAAAAATCCACCAAGGAGGAAAGATCCATGAACAAACTGAGATGGCAAGAAATTCATTCAAACCTATTCTTAATCCAACAAGACGGAATTGGTGTCGTATATGCCCCGTTACTTGGCAAGTTCTTTTATGCCAATAGTGATGGGATGGCGATTATTGCGGAGTACTTACAGTTGGGAAAGCCGGAGAATCATCCTTTCCATGAGCATCTGGAAAGCAATGACTTCTTCCAAACTGTAGAACTCCCAAGAACCGCTAATGATGGCCGGTTTAACAGCCGTGAGTTAACAGTATCCGTGACCTCTGCTTGCAATCTTCGCTGTGTATATTGCTATGCGAATGCTGGTGTGAGCTTTCTAGACCTGCCATGGTCTGTAATAGAAAGATCCATTAAGCAGATGTATGCTTATGCGGAGATCAGGGGTGACAAAGAAGTAGAACTGAGTTTCCACGGTACTGGAGAGACGACTGTACGATGGGGAGTTATGGTAAAAGCAGTAAATTACGCCTTGAATCTGTTACCCAAAGGGTGGGAAATCAAATTTACACTCGTTACAAATGGGACCTTAATAGATGATGAAAAGGCTAAGTTCTTGGCTAAGCATAACTACTCGGTTGTCCTATCCATGGACGGAACTGAATCCGTTCAAAATAAGCTCCGTCCAAAGGCCGATGGGTCCGGATCTTATCAAGCCGCAATAAAGGGAGCTCAGGCGCTGGTTAAACACGGGGTCTTCTTTGCCATGAGGTCCACAATAACTGGACTGAATCAGGACTCCATGCTTGATTTCCTTGAAATCTGTGCATCAATCGGCTGTGAAGAAATCAGTGTTGCACCATTCTCTCTTACAGGCCGAGGGGAGGAAGGGGTACCTGATATTGATGCAGAGAAGTTCATTGCACACTACATTGTCGCAAAGAAGAGGGCAAAAGAATTAGGAGTAATTTTCCTAATGCCTTCTGACTACTTGGATAATGTGAGTGCAAGATATTGCAATGCAGATGGAGAGTCCTTCGCAGTAATGCCGCAAGGGATTATCTCTACCTGCACAAGGGTAACCAAAACTGAGGATGCCCTCAGTCGGACATTCGTAATAGGAGAGGTCACTCCAGACGAGGTTATCATTAACCAGCAAAGGGTTGATGATTTAAAAAGCCTCAATCTGTATAACTTTCCTGAATGTGCAGGATGCTTTGCTAAGTTCACATGCGCTGGGGGATGCCACCATACTCGCCTAATAAGCGGGGGTAAGCAACCTCAGAACTACTGTGAAATTATGCAAGGTGTCCTTTGGGAGACCCTTAAAGAAGCAGCCTTGAATGGATAATATTGCCAGCACGGACCGATTACCTTATAATAACATACTTTCCACCGAAAGGAGGTGAGGCAAATGTCCGCATTTGGCAAAACTGTGACCGTAGTGGTCCAGTCCAATGCACGTGGTTGCAAGGGCGATAAGCAGTGTAGCTGCCGAGGGAGTAAGTAAACTCAGTCGCCTTTTGTGATCACAAAAGCTGGAGATGGTTGCAATTGGCAGCAAGCAAAAGCAACCATCTCCAGTCTGAACTCTCCTTAAAGAAGATTTTCTTCCAAATACCGAAACTGTGCATCTTTACCAGTTAAAAGTTCTTTTGGCATCTGAGAAACCATATGATTTGGTTTGAAAGATTCTCCAAGTTTGTAACCTTTGAATGTAAAGGTCCTTGTAGAGGTAAAAACTGTTATCTTAGAGTTTGGTAATTCAAAGCTTCTAACCTGACCATAGTGTGTAGGATTACCATGTGGTATATCTCCCACACTAACTACATTTTCCAATTTTGAGAGCTGAGTCAAATTGTAAACTGCAGATGAGTAGGTATCTGCACCAACCAGGACGAATGTCTTAACTTCATTTCTGTTTCTCTTGACATAATTCAACAAGGGATTGAGGGTATCTGAATCACCACCCTTATTATTTCTTAAGTCTATAATTAATTTTCTTCTATCAGAAGCTTTGATATCCCTTACAACCTGACTAACTGTATATTCCTCTCGCTCCTCACATTCATTGTACTGTAGATATATTGCGTCTAGCTTGGGCATATCTTCAATCCAATAGGTTTTCTTTTCATCCAAAGTGGTGTCCAATTCTTTAACCGTGCTACCGATATCAAGAAGATTGGTATTATAATCAAGAGCAGTAACTTCTACGGTGGATTTCTTCCCATCTTTTTGAAATACAAACTCCGAAGAATTACCATCGGTAATTCCAAAATAGTTGAGTATCTTTGGTTCTACTAGTTTGGTAGGAAGATAATATTTCAGAGATGTTTCATTTTCAATCGGAATTATCACACTCAAAAGATTCTCAATTTCACGCATGGATTTATCGTTTATACCTAGCAATTTAGATCCTAGGTGCTTTTTATCCTCTTTGGACGCACTAATAACATAATAAGCGTCAGTAATGTATTTAAACTTAAAAGGGTAGTTTAAAGTACCAAGGACGTCGTCTGATGCCCCAATCTCTGTATGCCCATCGTGCAACCTTGCTAGTAGCTTCATCAATCTAATCCCAAATTCTTCAAGTCCAAGATTTCCTGAAGTGGTTTTAATCTCATCTATATGAGATAACATTTCTCCCTTTGTAACATATTTAAAAGGGTTCGGATGCATCTCAATTAACTTAGTATAGAAATAATCTAGATCTGTAACTAATTGCTTTTGTGTAAGTGCTTTCATAATGCACATTATATACTATTCACTTTGAAAATGTCACAATTCATATCAAGACAATAAATGCTATTCTCTTTTTAAGTTCCATGCGTTTTAATATCGCCCACCATTTATATCTCCCCCTTCTTGTAGCTTACACTAATATATGTTAATTTAATGTATTAATATTATCCTTAAGATATTATGGATGACAAAACTAAGTCTCAGGAACAGGTAGAAACTAAAAATGAAATTAATAAAGAAGAGAGTAAGATAAAAAGAAAGAAAGTAAACCCCTTGTTTATTGTTTTAGCTTTTTTTGTTCTATTTTCCCTTATCCCCGTAATTGGATACTTACTTTTTAAATACAATGTTGGAAATGCTTTTAAGGAAAATGAAAGTTGTAAAGTAAACAGACAAGCAGTATGTGATCCGACAAGAGAAGAAAGTGAAGATAGTAGTGAAACTGAGCTTATTGATATTAAGCAAAACAACTTGGAGATTGTAAATAAAGGTTGGGCTCTTTTTTACGATGCTGATTTGAAAGTATCGATCGAGGTCCCCAACTATACCGCAAATGTAGCTGGAGGAGCTTCTAAATCTGAGTGGAGCAGCAAAATAGATTCGTACGATACTGATTCTTACTTTGACAAACAAATTAAAACAATTTCTTTAATTTTTTGGCCAGCAAACACCTCTGATTTAGGGGGATGTGGAGGAGGATGCTGGGGGGAGCATCATGTTTCTGTAACAGGATATGAGAATAAGGAGAAACTAACACTTGAACAAGTTAAAGAAAAATATATTTTAGAAGTTGGCAAGATTAGTGACTCAGAATTTACTGGCGAAGTAACAACAAAACTAGTTACAAAATGGGGGAATTCAGCATATGAATATAAATGGGATGTGATGGATGGCTCTGTTGATGGCTATTTGATTATTAAAAATGGTTTGATCTACGACATTAATTACTTTTTCTCTTCAGGAAACTTAGAATCTAAAGCTATTGCTCTAAAAGTTCTTGATTCAATAAAATTTAATTAATTATTTTAAATATGAAAAAAACAAAAAAAGAAAATAAAAAAGGTATATTAAGTGAATTTAAAAAGATTGTTACTAATAATAAATCAATATTAATTCTATTAGGATTTGTTTTTTCTCTCTTAATTGTTCCAGTAATATTGTTTTTGGTCTTTTTTAATAATCGTTCATTTGATAAACCTTTTGATAACAAACAAAGAATATGTATGGGATGTAGCAATGAAGGCTGTCCTACTAAAAGAGATGAGGATTGTAGTTGTGAGAAATCAAAAGTAAGTGGTTGTCCATATCGTAGGTAAGACAATAAGAGGATTACTTCAAATTAAGAACCTGCTTACCAATCTCCTTCTCTAAATAATATGAGAGAGAAAGTATCTTTTGTTCGTCAAAATGTCTTCCTATAAACTGAAACCCAGTAGGCATATTATTGGATAATCCATTTGGTATAGAAATACCAGGCAAACCAGCTAAAGAGCTGCCCTCAGCTAGAACATCAGCCAATTCTCCGAACAACGGGTTTTCTGCATCTTTATCTGATAAAGCTGTTGATGGAGTAGAGGGTCCAATAATAGCATCATATTTAGAAAGAATTTTATCCAAATCTTCTTTAATTAATTGGCGAACCTGTTCTGATTTCTTGAAATATTCATCAGCATATCCTGCGGAGAGAGAGAATGTCCCAGTCATAATTCTTCTTTTTGCTTCCTGTCCAAATCCTTCTCCTCTTGTTGTGTTGTAATTCTCTACAACACTTATATCATTTCCACCATTTATTCCGTATCTAGTTCCATCATACCTAGCGAGATTTGAAGAGACCTCGCTTCTACAAGTTAGGGTGTATACTGCTATCCCAAACTTAGGATTCAAAAGAGATACTTCTTCAATTTTTATCCCAAGCTGTTTTAGAACATCCACACTTCTTAAGAAATTCTTCCTAACACCATCCTCTAATTGTAATTCCAAATATTCTTTAGGGAGAGCAATCTTAATGTCTTTAAGATTAATTTTCTCAAGGTTAGAGGAATAGTTTGGGACTTTCTCATTTGAGGAAGTAAAATCATTTTTATCATGTCCTGCAATAATTTCAAGCAAATATGCTGCATCCTTAACATCTTTAGTAATTGGCCCAGGACTATCTAGAGAAGATCCCATTGCCAAGATTCCATATCTTGAGACTCTCCCATAGGTTGGTTTTAGTCCAACTACTCCGCACCATGAGGCAGGCAAACGTATGGAGCCAGCAGTTTCGGTTCCTAGTGATGCTGTGCACAAATCTGCAGCTAAAGAAGCAGAAGAACCCCCACTTGATCCACCAGGCAATTTAGACACGTCCCAGGGGTTTCTAGACGCTCCGAAGTAGGATGTCGCAGTACCTGACCCATGGCAGAATTCATCTAAATTTGTTTTGCCTAAAATAATTGCATTCTCTTTGATGATTCTGTTTACTACAGTTGCATCATATACGGGAATGTAACCCTCCAATATTTTGGAGGCACAAGTTGTTAAGATGTCTTTTGTGGAGTAAACATCTTTAATTGAAATTGGTATTCCAGAAAGTTTACTATCTTTATATTTGTTAAAATTATTATCAAACTTCTTAGCTTTTATTTTAGATTCTTCGCTGCAAACTGTAATGAAAGAATTTAGCTTCGGATCAAAATCTTCTATCCTTTTAAGGTAATACTCCACAACCTCTGTGGCAGAAATCTCCTTGGAAAGTAATTTCTCTCTAAGTTGTGTAATGGTAAAGTTTTCCACTTGCTTATTTTATCAAAATACCCAGTAAATGAGAACGCAAATTAAAAATGTCACGACTGTTCCACCTATTACCTGTAACAGGGTATGTTTTTTTAATACAATTCTTGACCACCCAATGAAGGGGGAGAACAGAAACAAAAGGAAGAAATATGGTGAGAAAAGATAAGCTAAAGTGCAAAAGAGAAGAGTAGAGTATGTCATATGGCCACTAATCTTCCAAAAAAGAGTAATAAAAGAGATGGTCGCAGAAGTTAAGAAAAGTGCCAGAGCAATTTCAGATAGAAATGGAATTTGAAATCCATATACGATTAGCGAAAGAACTCCGTAAAGCATCGAAACGGACAGAAAGTATGGTGGTCTTTCGCGCCTATCTGTGAATTCATAGTCCGATATCTTGCCCATTTTTTTAAGTATCAAAAAGGGGAGAGTAGTGGCAAGGAGATATGCTAATGACAAGCTCACCTTTTGAAACAATTCTATTGAGGTGGAGAAAATCCCAAACAATGGGGTTAAAACCATAGTTAAGAAACCATTCGAGATTTCCGATATTATTCTAGCTAATTTTGGCTTATTCATAATCTTTTATTCTAACACGAAATACTACTCTTGCCCAAGAATTTGTCTTTTAAGTTCTCTTTCATCTTCCTTAGTTACTGTTTTTATCCCCTTAATTTTTAGATTCTTTGAAAACTCAAATACTTTAAGTAATGCATCGGAATCATCGTCTGCAGCAATTCTGTTAGTACCAATCTTGTTACATTTTGTACATTTATGCACAATCATCACTTCTCCTTGGACAAATTTATTATATTTATCAACTCTTCCCTTTTTGAAGGTTAATCCAATAGGCTCCATATCACCTCCGCAAGAAGAGCCTCTATCTCCTGGAGTATTTTGGTCTAGATGTTTTGAATGAAGACAGAAAGGACAATGATTGCGATTCTTTGTGCCAATATCTCCTTCCTCTCTAACGTCTCTTTTGCAATTAATACAGGTAAACATTAATTTAAA
>ENA-UPXM01004487-UPXM01004487.1-activated-sludge-metagenome-genome-assembly--contig:-NODE-4487-length-14292-cov-14.018965_pt1 | contig 14292 bp, 17 predicted proteins | sample MGYA00238178_ERZ772708 | MGnify/ENA primary metagenome ERZ772708 (study PRJEB29002, sample SAMN05720212) | activated sludge metagenome | isolation source: anaerobic digester from wastewater... | reverse complement strand
TTAATTTATTTAATCTTGATATATTAGTTTACTATATTAGGGTTGGTTTTGTCAAGCTTTGATCGGCATAATGATATAGAGAAAATCTATTCCTTTTGTTGGCTTCAATACTCCTGGCTCACTACTACTATTTATTTCAAACAAAACTTCTGATGTTTTAATGCTTAATATTCCATCTACTAAATATCGGTAATTAAAAGAAATTGTTTCTTTCTTTCCTGTAATTTTACCCAACAATGTAGAATTATATTCTCCTGCTTCTGGATTTTGACTCACTATTTCTATTTTATTCTTAGTTGGCTCTATTTTGAAAATAACTTCTCCTGATTTTCCACTAAATAATCCAGCTGCTTTAATTTGGTTTAATAAATCAGATCTTTCTAAAATTGCTGTTATTTGATTTTTCTTAGGAATAATTTCTTCGTAGTTTGGATAATCTCCTTCTATTTGTCGAGAAATTAAACGAATTTTGGGGTGTTTAATATTAGTCATAAGTAATTCAAAAAGAACTTGATTAGCACCAAAAACTATTCTAATATCACCTTCTATTTCTCCAAAAATACTAATTATCTCCTTAGCGCTTTTTTGAGGGAGAATAAAAAAGAAGGGGTTTTTTACAGAAGAATTAAGTTTAATTGTTTTTTCTCCTAATCGATAGCTATCAGTAGCAACAATTTTTAGTATATTTTTATCAAACTTAAAAAGTATACCGGATATCTCAGGTCTAGTTGTTGAAAATGTAGGAATGTCAACAACACAACTTAAACTCTTGCACAAATATTGAATGTCTACTAAGACTGACTCTTTTTCGGCAACTTCGGGAATAATAGGAAACTCTTCAGGATTAAAACCCTTTATTTGAGTATTGTAATTGCTACAATTAATATTTAAATCTTCTTTATTAGATGTTAATTCTATTTCTGCATCTGGTAAAAGATTAATAAACCCAGATAAGATACTAGAGGGAACAACCAATTCTCCAGTCTTATCTGTTTTTGCCGAACCCCACCATTCTACACCAATTTCTAAATCAGTAGCAGAAATGTTTATTAAATCTTTTTCTGCTTTAATAGATATATTTTTAAGTATTGGTAATGATATTGATCTAGATGCTATTCTTTCTGCTATACTAATACCTGATTTTAATTCTTCTTTCTTAATTCTTAATTTCATATATTTATTTAAATTATTATTGTTATTATACTAGACTATTTTAGTTTATTTTAACATAAGTTATATTTGTTCAAAAGGTTAATATGTGCTTTTAGAAGTAAACAGATATTTTGTGTATTAATTGTGGATAACTTTTAGTGTTTTTTTATCCACATTTTATGCACTTAAAATGTGTTGTTTTATCAACTCTATTTCTTCTCTTAAATTTTCATTATTTTTAATTTCTTTTTCTATTTTATCAACCGAGTGCATAACTGTTGTATGATCTCTTCCGCCAAGTCTTTGTCCAATAAAAGGAAAGGAACATTTTAATTCTTTTCTCATAATATACATTGCAATTTGTCTAGACCTTACCACTTCTTTCTTTCTTGAAGGATCGCTTAGTTCTTTTTCTTTAATTTCGTAAAACTGGGAAACTACTTTTATAATCTTTTTTGGGTTGGTTGTATTTATTGGCGCTTGAAAAGTTTCTTTTAATATTTTTTGCGCTTTCTCTAATGTAATTGTTTCATTTTTTAAATTGTGATGTGCAATTAGTTTGTTCAGGGCACCCTCTAACTCTCTAATGTTTTTTTGAATATTGGTAGCGATGTAGGTATAAACATCATCAGGGAAATTAATATCTTTTTCTTGGGCCTTGCTTTTTAAAATAGCTATTTTAGTTTCGGTGTCGGGGCTGCTAATATCTGTTATCATTCCACCTTCAAAACGAGACTTTAATCTCTCAGCTAATGCTTGAATAGCTCTAGGTGGACGATCAGAAGAAATAATTACTTGTTTATTTGCTTCGTGGAGGATATTAAATGTGTGAAAAAATTCTTCTTGTGTTTTTTCTTTTCCGGATAAGAATTGAACATCATCAATAATTAAAACATCAACCTTACGGTATTTATCTTTAAACTCTTCCATAGTTTTGTTTTTAATAGCAGATACTACTTCTGATGTAAATTTTTCAACAGACAAATATTTTATTTTCTTTTTAGGGTATTTTTTCTTAATTTCATTTCCAATAGCTTGCATTAGGTGTGTTTTGCCAAGACCTACACCTCCGTATATAAAAAGAGGATTATATATAACTCCAGGGTTTTCAGATACCGCTAATCCAGCGGCATGAGACAATTCATTAAATGGTCCGACAACAAAAGAATCAAATGTGTATTTTGGGTTTAGGTTTGTTTCTTGATCGGTTTGTAATTCGTTAAAACCTAATTGAAACATATTAACATTATTATTTTTTGGTTTTGTATTTTGGTTGAGAGGTTTAGAGTTTACTTGGTATCTAATTTTTCTGACTTTAGTATTATTAATACTATTGATTGCGTCTAGTATGGTTTTACTGTGTTTACTTTCTAGCCACTCTTTAGCGAAAGCGTTAGGAACAGAAATAACAACATCAGAATTATTAAAAGAAATAATTTCAGTATTTTTAAACCAAGTATTAAAATTAGCTTGAGAAATATTAAGCTTTATTTTGGTTAAAACTTGGTTCCAAAGATTTTCTTTCATCATAGTTGTTAATAGTATATCATAAGTTTTGAAAGTAGGAAGTAGTTGTTTTGCGTAAAAAGTCGCTAAAATTGTGGAAACACTGTGGATAAAATGTGGATTAAAATTTATTATATTAGTAATGGTAGAATAAAGCAATAGCTTTGTAGTTTTTAATTTCGTTATTATCACTTAAATTTTTTGATTGGGTTGACTTTTTACTTAAAAACAAGTAGAATCTCAGTGTGAAAAGATTTTAAAGAATATGTCAATTACATATCAACCAAAAAAGAGAAAAAGAAAAAGAACACATGGTTTTTTGAAACGATCTCAAACTCCTAGTGGTAAGAAGGTTATTGTTAGAAGAAGAAGAAAGGGTCGAGAAAAAATCACAGTGTAGCTTATGCTTTCTTTTAAAAATAGAATAAAAAAAGAAAAAGATTTCCGCAAAGTTTTTAATGCGGGAAAAATTGTTTCCTTATATTCTGTTTCAATTAGATTTAGTCAGAATAATTTAGAAGAAACAAGATTTGGTTTTATTGTATCAAAGAAAATTTCTAAAAGAGCAGTAGTCAGAAACAGAGTAAAGAGAATTTTCAGAGAACAAACAAGACTGATTTTAAAAGATATAAAGGGTGGATTTGATGTTGTAGTAATTATAAAAAGTAGTAGTATAACATCACTAGACGCTAAAAGAATTTTATTAGAATTATTTAAACAAGCCAATATTCTTAACTAATGACAGAGTTATTTAACATTTTTTTATACCAACCAATCGCAAGCATTTTAGTACTTTTATACGGTGTTCTTCCTGGTGGTTTTGGGGTAGCGATTATTGTGCTTACTATTCTTGTTAGACTAATACTTTATCCTCTTAGCGCTAAAGGGATAGAATCACAAAAAGCTCTTACTGATATTCAGCCAAAAGTTAAAGAAATTCAAGATAAGTATAAAGATGATAAAGAAAAGCAAGTTCAAGAAGTTTTAAATGTTTACAAAGAAGCTAAAATAAATCCTTTTTCGGGATTTTTGCCACTTTTAATCCAAATTCCAATTCTAATTGCTTTGTATAGAGTTTTGCGGCATGTTCAAGATGATAATTTTTCTGAAGCCCTTTATAGCTTTATCCCCTTTTCGGGAGAGATAAATTCCATGTTCTTAGGAATTGTTGATTTGGGATTAGATGGTTTGAACCAAATAAATGGCAACTGGATGGCAATGGTTGGGGCAATAACAATTATTCTTGGCACTGGAGCAGCTCAGTTTTTTCAAATGAGGATGGCTACTCGTAGACACGAAACAAAAAAAGAAAAAAAGAAGAAGCAAGACCCAGCTATGGAAATGGCTGAAAAGATGCAAAAACAAATGATATACTTTTTTCCAGTATTTACAGTAGTTATTCTTTTAAAGCTTCCGTTAGCTGTGGGATTATACTGGTTAACGACAGCAGTATTTTCTATAATTCAACAACACATTGTTTTTAAAAAGATATGAATAACGAATATTCGGTTGCAATTAAAAAACAAGTAGAGGAATTTTTCAAAAAAACAACTTTTGATATTATTGATGTGATTGTTGTTTTAAGAGATGAAGTGTTCTTTGTTAATATTAATACAGAACACTCTAAAACTTTAATTGGAGAAAGAGGTAAAACATTAGCTGAAATCCAACACATAATTAGAGGTATTATTAGAAAGCAAGTAAAAGAAGACTTGTTTGTTGAGGTTGATATTAATAATTATAAACAAATTAAAAACGAAAAACTAAGAGATGTTGCTAAAGATATTGCTGATGAAGTTGCTTTTTACAAAACAGAAAAAATTCTCCCAGTTATGAATCCTTATGAGAGAAGAATAATACATTTAGCACTAGAACAAAGAACCGATATTGAAACCGAAAGTATTGGAGAAGGCCTAGATCGCAGAGTGGTAGTTAAGCCAAAATCACTCTAGATGCATATTTTTGCGCAACTCATTAACTTTTAATTTAAGCAAGGGGTGTCCTTTTAAAGAGACATCCTTTTCTATTGTTTTAATTGCTGATTCTCTAGCTAACTGAACCAGCTCTAAATTGGCTAAAGATTCCATTGTAATATCGGTTAGTCCCCACTGTTTTTTGCCAAAAAAGTCTCCCGCTCCTCGTAGTTTTAGATCTTGCTCAGCCAAAGAAAATCCATCGGCTGATGATAAAATCGCGGACATACGTTTTTTAGTTTTAGGAGAAAAAGATTCTGGAAAAAGAAAACAATAAGATTGAGATTTGCTTCGGCCAACTCGTCCTCGAAATTGGTGTAGCTGAGCTAATCCAAATCTTTCAGCTCCTTCTATAATCATTACGGTTGCATTGGGCACATCTATACCTACTTCTATAACCGAGGTAGAGACTAGTATATTTATTTTTTTATTCTTAAAATCTTGCATTGTTCTTTCTTTTTCTTTAATGCCCATTTTGCCATGGATAATTCCAATATTAAATTTTGGAAATATTTTTTGCAGTCTTTCGTATTCTTCTTTAACAGCTTTAGCATTAGTCCAGCGAGAGTTCTCTTCTTTGTTTTCGTCTGGGTCTATTCTTGGGCAAATTACAAAAACCTGTTTTCCTTTTTGAACCTGTTTTTTGGTAAAAGCATAAACATTGGCACGGTCTTTTTCAAAAACAATTTTAGTTAATACTTTTTTTCTTCCTTTGGGCAATTGGGTAATTAAAGATAAATCTAAGTCTCCATAAAGACTAAGTGCTAGTGTTCTTGGTATCGGTGTTGCGGTCATAGAAAGCAAATGTGGGATTCTAACATCTTCTTTTCTATCCCGACTAACTAGTTTAGCTCTTTGTTTTACTCCAAAACGATGTTGTTCGTCTAAGATAACCAAGGCTAGATTATTAAATTTTACTTTGTCTTGTATAAGAGCATGAGTTCCAATTAAAAGATCTATATCTCCTGTCAGAACCTTTTCTAATAATTTCTTTCTAGATATTTCTATAAAATCATTTTTTAGTTTTTTAGAATAATACTTGTCTTCTTTTCCGGTTAAAAGTCCAATATTTATATTAAAAGATTTTAAAAGACTAAAAATCTCTTTAAAGTGTTGTTTGGCTAATACTTCAGTGGGAACCATAAGGGCTGATTGAAATTTTGCTTTGGCAGTATTAACAATAGCAATCGCCGCTACAACAGTTTTGCCTGAACCAACATCACCTTCTAGTAAACGATTCATAGGATACTTCTTTTCCATATCCTTAAGTATCTGCCAAGAAGTTTTCTTTTGAGAGTCGGTTAGTTTAAATGGTAGCTGGGCTGTTAGTTTTTTTAAAGCGTCAACATTAATTGGAATCGAAACTGCGTTTTCTCTAGAAATTCTTATTTTTTCTTCTAAAAGAGTTATTTGTATTAGATATACTTGTTCAAAGGCGATTCTTCTCTTTGCTTCTTTGACATCGTCTATATTATCAGGAAAATGTATTTTTTTAAGAGCATCTGTTTTAGTGAGAAGTTTTTGTTCTTTAACTATTTCGTTAGGCAATATTTCTGGAATATTATCTATTCTTTGTAAAAGATTTTTAATCACAAAGCGAAGCCATTTAGATGTTATTCCTCTTGTTTCAGGATAGGTCGGAATTATTCTTCCTGTGTGGGTGCCAGCGTTTTTACTAAATGTTTTTTCAACAACGGGATTGGTTAGCGTGAGCCACTTACTACGAATGTCAATTTTTCCAGAAAAGAAATATTCTTCCCCTTCTTTAATAGAATTTAGTAAGTATGGTTGATTAAACCAAACAATTTTTGCCTTGGTTTCTCCGTCTTGAATTACGGCTTCAGTTAAAACCATCTTTTTTTTAAAGATTCTCTTATTTTCTATTTTAACTACATTGGCTCTAATTGTAATGTTTTGCCCTTTTTCAGCACTAGATAGATTAGAAATTACCGAAAAATCCTCATATTTGTCTGGCATATGATTTAGCAAGTCTTCTACTGTGTGGATTTTTAATTTGGCTAGCCTTTTTTGATAAACGGCGCCAATATATTGAATGTTTTCTACTGGAGTTTTGAGGTTCATTTTCTTAGTGCTCCCGATAGGAATCGAACCTATATCAAGGGATCCGCAATCCCTTATTTTATCCGTTAAACTACGGGAGCTATGTTTTTGATCTAGCACAAAGAGTGGTTAAATAGCAAGCTTAGTGTATTTAACAATATGGACTTCTTTGAGCATTTTAATGGTTTTAATGACGGAGCCATTGTCTGTTTTTATTAGTTTCAATCTTTTTTGATATCTATTTAGTAATGGTGCGAGGATACTATCAAAGTCAATAACGACATCTTTTTTATTTTTTGACTTTCTAAGGGTTGGTTCAAAAGCAGTAAGAGCTTCTTTTCCTGTCGGTCTCGTCATTAACATTGTGCCAATTTTTTAATTCTATTTTCATAAACCTTAGAGTGTTATTATAGCACACTTATGCAAAATTAACCATTTCTTTTCTTGATAATGTCGGAATAGCTGTCCAGAGCCAATAAGATGGTTGGGTCTTTTAGATGTAGGGTTAAATATTGGTCTAGGAATAGCAAATAGCTTCTGGCCATATTCAATAGTCTTGTTTGCCGTTATTAATGATCCACTTTTCGGGCAATGTTTTGTTTTCATATTCTGATAATATTAATCTTCTTCTGGCAATTTTATAGTATAATCTTCAATAGCGCAAGGTAATGCTGCTATTGTTTTACTAGGGCTTATACTATGAGCTGTAGTGTCTATATCTATCAGTGTTTTTACAATCTTTTAGGTTGTTTTTTGCCATAGTCAGACATTTTTCTAGAGCCAACAATAGTCATAGTTTTTAAATTACCATAAATGGAGTATCTTTAATCTTTTTAAATTTGTCTGGGTAAAGATTATGATTTTGGGTAATAAACATTTTGTACTTTGGCTAGAGTAAAGCCCCATACTTTTGTTGCTCCATTTTCTTTTAAAACACGGCAACATTCTTGCATAGTTGCTCCGCTAGTCCAAATATCATCTACAATGATAACTTTTTTAATATTTTCTTTTCCAATAAAAGAAAATGCATTTTTAATATTATTTAGCCTTTCTTTTTTATCTAGTTCAAACTGAGATTGTGTTTGTTTAGTTCTCTCTAGTAATTTGATTGGTTTTTTATTTCCTAGAGTAGCAATATGATCTGCTAACAGCTCTGCTTGGTCAAATCCTCTTTGTATTTTTTTAGATTTGTGTATTGGTACAAAAGTTATAATAGTGTTTTCGTCTGTTAGAAGTGTCACAAACTCTGAAAAAGATTCTGGATTTTTAGTTATTATAGAAATCAACCTTTCAATTAACTCTTCTAGTATGTGAAATTTTCCTTGGTATTTTATAATATGAAGAGTATCTTTTATAATATCCTCGTAATCCCAAATGCTGGTGAGGCCATCTAGACATTGAGGTGTGTAGCAACTTTTATGAGTTTTTCCAAATTTGCTTGCTAAACCACATAAGGGGCATACTGGTTGTGTCTCTGATGTAAAAATACTGCATTCATTACAAATATATAGCCCTTCTTTTTTGCATTTAATGCAAAACCTAGGGAAAAGAATATCTAACAACCAAGATGTTAGGAATTTTTTCTTCATTAAATTATTCATTTAAATTAGGAATTAAGGAAAAGAATTCGTTAACTATTTTATTATCATAGAAAAGATGAATTTTGTTGCACATTTTATATTTTATTTCTATAACCGAAAAAGAAAGAATTCCTCGAAATAGTAATTTACCACAATCACAACGATATTCGTTTAACATTTTTATTTTTTGTTTTTCAAATAGATCTTTAATAAAAAACCCAAATCTTAAAAAATTTGGGTTTCTAGAACCTCTGGTTAGAATTATACGCTTGATAATTTTACATGCAAGATATGATTGCATTTTAAATATTATTAGTTATTATCAAAGACAATGGATAGAACTATTTTGTTACTATCAGTAGTAGTTGTTGCGCATTTATTCTTGGTGATATTGTAAAGACTTATTTTGGTTATTATGGTGGTTGGAACATTTGATTAATATCGGGTAAGAGATACGAGATGTTAGCTCTTTATGAAAAAGATTATGCTCGTGGTATTGGTGAGAACATTTATATAATATTAAGTAATTTGCCCGGCGGAGGAATTGGTTCTATGCGTTTTAATTTTGTAGATAAGGACCAAATTTTAGCTAAAGTTGAGCCGTATTCATTGTAATTATTTTCAAAACTTGTATAATAGAATTAACAATTAATTGATAATGTTTAACATTCCATTTTTTAATAAAAATAAAAATGCTTTAGGTGTTGATATTGGATCTTCTTCAATTAAAATAATAGAAGTTTCTTTTGATAAGGATCGGGTTAATTTAGTTAATTATGGTGAGAAGATAATACCGATAAATAAGGCTGATGTTTCTAGTGGTAATGCTATCGACTCTGTGTTTTCTTCTAGCTCTAGTATCGGAGAAGCAATTAAAGATGTTATTAAAAAAGCAGGAATAAAAACAAAAGACGCTACATTATCAATTCCCAGTTTTATGAGTTTCTTTACTGTTTTTACTGCACCGCCAATGTCTAAAGAAGAGGTGAAGACAGTTGTTCAATTTGAGGCAAAACAACATATTCCAATGCCATTAAGTGAAGTGGCTCTAGACTGGTCAATTATTGAAGAGGGATCTACTGGCAAAGGTCCCAAAATATTATTAGTTGCCGTACCTAACAGAACAATAGATCAATATCAAGAAATTTCTCAAATTGCAGGAATTAATTTATTAGCTGTTGAAGCAGAAGTTTTTAGTCTTGCGAGATCGGTTATTCAAGAGTCTGATATAGCCAAAACAGTCCTTTTAGTTAATATTGGTTTTCAAAATACAACCATAGCTGTGGTTGAAAATGGATTAATTAAATCAACATATAATACTAATTTTTCTGTAATGAATATTATCAAGCACCTTGCAACAAAACTTGGTATAGAGTATAATGAAGCCGAAAAATTAATAATGGAAATTGGTTTTTCTGATGAGAAGTTAAGTTCGGTTTTGTCTTCAAAAATAAATATTCTTACTTCAGAAACCAAACAAGTAGCTGATAGCTTTTCAAGATCTTACAGAAGGAGCGTGGAAAAGATAATTCTTACTGGTGGCTTTGCTTTAATACCTGGAGTTTGTGAGTTTTTTACTAAAAACACTGGGATACCAACTGAGCTGGCTAATTCTTTTTCTAAAATCAATTACGATCCATCGTTGAATAAAATAATTAATGAAATGAATTCTCGGTATGTTGTTGCGCTTGGTCTTGCTATTCGCGAATTTAAAAAAATAAAATAATAAAATGGCGATAGATATTATTCCTAAAAAAGAAGAAAAAGATATTCTCGGAACAGCTATTTTCTATTTTGGTTTAGTTCTTTTGGTTGTTCTTTTAATTATATCTGCAATATTTTACATTCTTGAGTGGCGCATAGAAAATCAACAAGTAGTTGAAGTTCAAGGCATAATTGAGGCCCAAAAGACAAAAGAAATGATAATATTAGAAACAAAAATGGAAAAAACACTGTCTAAGGTAAATGACTTTATATTTGTGTTAGAAAATAAAAAAACATCAAAAGAAATTTTAGATACTTTAGAAAATTTAATTCACCCAGCAATTTATCTTGACAATATTATATTAAGCGCAACAAAGGAAACTGTTAGTATTGTAGGTACAGCTCAAGACTCTGTGGTTTTTGGTCAACAATTAGACATATTAAATAATAATAACGATATTACCGCGGTTGTAATTGATAATTTTGAAAGAAACACAAATAGAACAATAGATTTTTCTATAACAATTAATTTTGGCGAAGTATTAAACGAAGAAAACAATGAACAATATTAAAAAATCAATTATATTTTATTTTATATCAATATTGGTTATTGTTTTTGTCATACCCCCGGTTTATAAAAATTTCTTAGTAGCAAAAGAAAACCTTAATGCCGAACAAAAAAGACTAGAACAGCAAAGTGCTTATTTCGAAGAAATGAGAAGATTAGAAAAAGAATTAGAAGAGTATTCGGTACAATTAACAAAAATAGAGACCGCTATTCCTGAAAACCCATCAATTCCTTCAATTATTAAGTATGTTGAGTCAATTGCTAATAATTCAGGAGTAATATTGTATGACATTGGAAGTTTTAGCACAGAAAAGTTTGGAGACCACCCAACATTGCAAGAAACTACATTTGAAATTGAGGTAGAGGGATTAAACTACGCCGAAGTTAAAAGATTTTTTGATGGGATAGAAAGTTCCGCTAAAGTTTTTTTAATTGAAGAAGCTGATATAGCAAGAGAAGAAGAAGAGGAATCAGGCGCGATTCGTTTTAAAGCTTTGGCAACAATTAAAACATATTCTTATTGATATGAATAAATTTATTAAAGATCAAGAAAAGCAAGAAATATTAGTTTATACAGTCATTTTTTTAGTAGTTTTTTTTCTCTTATTTAATTTTGTAGGCGTGTCTTTTGATTTTTCAATAGCACCTCATTATCTAGAATCTAAAAAGAATTTTGGAGAGATAAAGGTTAAGCTTGAAAAATCAAAAGAGATGTATAATATTAACGAATTAAGAACATTTGAATTAATACCTTCTTTTGATGGTGCCATAGGAAAAGAAGATCCATTTTCTAGAGAGGTTGTTGTCCGAAAAGAAAATGAAGAAAACCCAGAAGATATAGGTGATGAGCCAGAGACTTCAGAATTACCTGAAGAAAACCCAGAAGATGGCGTAGGTGATGAGCCGGAAATTTCAGAATTACCTGAAGAAAATCTAGAAGATATAGGTGATGAGCCAGAGACTTCAGAGTTGCCAGAAGAAAATCCGGCTATAAACGAATAATATGTCAAGATTACTTCAAACATTAATAGAAAGATCTATTTTAAGCGAAGAAGGTGCTCAGGCGCTTGAAAAAGAAATAAGTTCTTCTGCCGAAACAGAAGAAGAAGCTATTTTACGTAAAAAGATTTTAACTGAAAAATCTTTGTTTGAAATAAAAAGTGAAATCACAGGATTTCCCCTGAAGACCGTTGATATAGAAGAGGTTTTGCTAAAAGCCCTAGAGTTTATCCCTGAAGAATCAGCCAAGTATTATAAGATGGTTCCTTTGAAAATAGAAGGAAATACACTAGAAGTTGGTATGGTTTTCCCCGAAGATTTAAAGGCGCAAGAGGTTTTAGACTTTCTAGCAAGACAAAATAGATTTTCGTATAAAATATATTTAATAAATTTTACTAATTTTTATGAAATTATTAAACAGTATGGAACCCTTAAGGGAGAATTTTCTAAAGCGCTTGAAAGTTTAGAGGGTGAATTAAATGAGGAAAAAAAGGCTAAAGTTGCTGCTCCGTCCGATTCAAGACCATTAGTAGAGGATGCGCCAGTTATTAAAATGGTAGCGGTAATACTCAAATATGCTGTAGATGGAGAAGCATCAGATATTCATATAGAACCGATGAAAGATAAGTCCAGAGTTAGGTATAGAATTGATGGAAAGCTTCATGCCTCAATATTTTTACCAAATAAAACACATCCATCAATTGTTGCCCGAATTAAGATATTGTCTAATTTAAAAATAGATGAAACTAGAGTTCCTCAAGATGGAAGATTTTCTACAACAGTTTATAATAAAGAAATAGATTTTCGTGTTTCTACATTTCCAACATCATTAGGTGAAAAAGTGGTAATAAGAGTTTTGATACCTGGAGATCAAGCCGCTACTCTAGAAGATTTGGGTTTTGAGGGAAGAAATTTAGAATTAGTAAAGGGTGCAATAGAAAAACCATATGGTTTGATTCTTTCAACTGGACCAACTGGTTCTGGTAAAACTACAACACTGTATACCTTATTAGATATGTTAAATGAAGAAGGGGTGAATATTGTGACATTAGAAGATCCGATAGAATATTTTATGAAAGGAATTAATCATTCTCAAATTCGTCCCGATATCGGTTATGGGTTTGCAGAGGGACTTAGAAGTATTTTGAGACAAGACCCTGATATTATTATGGTTGGTGAAGCTCGAGACGAAGAAACAAGTAATTTGGTAATGCACGCCGCTTTAACTGGTCATATTGTATTGTCTACTCTACATACTAATAATGCTGTTGGTGTTATCCCTAGGCTTATAGATATGGGTATTCTCCCCTTTCTTATTCCATCGTCATTAACTGTGATGATTGCTCAAAGATTAGTTGGCGCTCTTTGTCCTTATTGTAAAAAGAAAAAAGAAAATATTAGTCAAGATATTATTAATATATTTGAAAAAGAATTATTAAATATTCCCGAAGAAACCAAAAAAGAACTAGACCTTTCTTTTGGAGAGCTTTACGATGCGGTTGGTTGTAAAAAGTGTAATTGGAGGGGCTATAAAGGAAGAATTGGTTTGTTTGAAGTTTTTGAGATGACTGAAGAATTGTCAGCGCTTACTATTAGTTCTAATTTAAGCGAAGAGCTTTTAATTGCCGAGGCAAGAAGGCAGGGCATGATAACAATTAGACAAGATGGATTGATAAAAGCTCTAAAAGGTAAAACATCAGTAGAAGAAATTTTAAGAGCTGGTGAAGAAATGTAAAAATATGGACAATTACGAACAAAAATTAACAGAATTACTTGCTTTAGCAATAAGCAATAATGCTTCTGATTTGCATATTTCTGTAGGTCATCCCCCAACAATAAGAGTTGCTGGTAAATTAGAGAATGTGCCTGGCATTGATAGACTAAATCATGAAGATGCGCGAGGAATTGCAACAGCATTAATGACTGAAAAACAACAAGAAGAGTTCTTGAAAAATAAAGAAATAGATTTTTCGTATAGTTTTTTGGAGCATAGGTTTAGGGTAAATGTTTTTACGCAGATGGGAAATGTTTCTTGCGCTTTGAGGCTAGTCTCCACAAGAATAAAAACAATAGAAGAGCTTAATTTGCCAAGCAAGTTAATTGAATTAACTGAGCACAGCCAAGGTCTTATTCTTGTTACTGGACCATCATCTCATGGAAAGTCTACTACTCTAGCAGCGATGATTGATCAAATTAATAGAAATCAATTTAAAAGAATTATTACTATTGAAGATCCCGTAGAATATATTTTCCAAGACGATAAATCAATTATTGATCAACGAGAAGTTTATCATGATACTGATTCTTTTGCAAAAGCATTAAAGTCTGTGTTTCGGCAAGATCCTGATATTATTATGGTCGGAGAGATGAGAGATCCCGAGACGATTTCTACAGTTATCACATCGGCTGAAACAGGACATTTAGTTTTCTCTACATTGCATACCAATTCAGCCAGTGAAACTATTCATAGGATTATAGATACATTTCCAGGTGAACAGCAAAGCCAAATAAGAACACAATTAGCATCAGCTTTATTAGGTATTATCTCTCAGAGATTAATTCCAAGAAAGGGCGGTGGAATTATTCCCGCTTGTGAAATTATGACATCTACTCCAGCCACAGCTAACATTATCCGAGAAAATAGAGTTCACGAATTAGACTTTGTTATTGAAACTTCTGCAGAAAAAGGTATGATAAGTTTAAATAAATCTTTAGCTGATTTAATTCAGCGAGGCGAAATATCAATTGA
>ENA-UPXM01004482-UPXM01004482.1-activated-sludge-metagenome-genome-assembly--contig:-NODE-4482-length-14298-cov-52.571228_pt1 | contig 14298 bp, 9 predicted proteins | sample MGYA00238178_ERZ772708 | MGnify/ENA primary metagenome ERZ772708 (study PRJEB29002, sample SAMN05720212) | activated sludge metagenome | isolation source: anaerobic digester from wastewater... | reverse complement strand
GCGGGCGCTGATCTCATGAGGCTCGCGGCATCGGATGCCTGATTGGAGCGCCTTTAATGTGAACTTGTCTCCGATTGGGAAGGAGAGCTCTCGATCAGCTCGATGATGGCAAGGGCTGCCTTTTTTGCACTCGGGCCCACCTCAAGGACCGGGCCCACGCACATGGGGCAGCCGTGCTCGCACACGCAGGAGGCGATAAGGCCCTTTGCCAGGTTGAGCAGGGTGGCGTGCTGCTCGAAGAGCAGCTCCGAGAAGCCCACGCCTCCCGGATAGGCATCAAAGACGAACACCGTGGGATCATAGGCGTCCACCATGACCACCCCTTCTGCCGCGCCCCCTGCGGGCAGGTCGGTGATGACCCTGCGGTCCTTGCCGTGGCGCACATACCACTGCCCGCTCTTGTCGCCGATGCAGCGGTCGATGTCCCGGGTGTCGGCCATGAGCATGATCGCGGCCAGGTGGTGGAGCGTATAGGCCAGTCCCATGAGACCGTCGATGATCTCCTCCTTCCGGAAGTCCAGGGTAGAGAGGCGGTCCCAGGGGACGGTGAACCAGTAGCTCGTGGTGTGCATCTGCCGCTCGGGCAGGTTCACCTCGCCGTAGCCCACGTTTTCCGAGGTGTAGAACTTGATCTTCTTAAAGCCCACCACCTTGCGGACCACCTGCACCTCGCCGTGCTCAACGATGATGTTTGCCGCGTGCTTCACGCCGAACTCGTCCAGGACCCGGACATTAGTATAGGTCATGGCGTCGGTGTAGTAGTCGGAGTCGACCTTGTGTACATAGGCCTTCCTGCGCTCGAGGTCGAGCTTGTCCACGTGGTACTGCTGCGACTCCACCATGTAGATGGCCCCGTCGTGCACCGCGGTAAACGCGCTGTCCCAGTCCACCTCGGCAATGATCCGGTGGGACGAGGCGTCCGTGGTGTCCACGACCACCACGTTCTCCGGATCGACCGTCCTCAAGGACACCTCGTCTGCGGGGTAGCTCTCGGCTGCCCAGTGCCAGCGGTCGCCCACCCGGTGGAGCACCCCCTTTTCCTCCAGGTAGCGTAAGAACTCCTCGAGGTCCTCGGCCCCGAACCGCTCTCCCTTCTCGAAAGGGAGTTCGAATGCCGCGCTCTTGATGTGGTGCAGCAGGATCAGGAGGTTGTCCGGGTTGACCCGGCAGTGCTCGGGCGAGCGGGAGAAGAAATAGTCGGTGTTCTCCACCATGAACTGGTCCATTGGCGTGCTCCGGGCCACGAGCACGGCCAGGCTCCGCCCGCTGCGGCGCCCCGCCCTGCCCGCCTGCTGCCAGGTGCTTGCGATGGAGCCCGGATAGCCTGTGATGACGCACGCCTCCAGGTCTCCGATGTCGATTCCCAGTTCCAGGGCATTGGTGCTCACCACGCCCATGACCTCGCGGTCGCGCAGGCCCTTTTCGATCCTGCGCCTGAGCTTCGGCAGATAGCCGCCCCGGTATCCGGTGACAAAGTGGTCGTCCACGGGCTTGTTGTTCTTGAACTGGTCCTTGAGATACTTGGTGAGCACCTCCACGGTGAGCCTGCTCGTGGTGAAGACAATGGTCTGGATGCCGTTGCCTATGAGCTCGCCCGCCATGGTCCGGGCCGGTGTGAGCGCGGACTGGCGAATGCCCAGTTCCCGGTTCACGATGGGCGGGTTGTAGAGCATGAAGGTCTTTGCCGAACTCGGCGCACCGCTCTTATCGATGAGCTCGACCTCCTTTTCCAGCAGGCGTTGTGCGTGCTCCTTTGGATTGGCCACCGTGGCCGAGCAGCAGATGAACACCGGGTCTGCGCCGTAGAATCGGCAGATCCGCTTCAGCCGCCTGATCACGTTGGTCAGGTGGCTGCCGAAGACCCCCCGGTAGACGTGCAACTCGTCAATGACCACATAGGCCAGGTTGGAGAAGAGCTTCTGCCACTTGGTGTGGTGGGGCATGATCCCGGCGTGGAGCATGTCCGGGTTGGTGATGACCACGTGGCCCTGCTTCCGGATGGCCTGGCGCGCATCGTCGGGCGTGTCGCCGTCATAGGTGAAGGTGCGGATGTCCGCCTTCAGGTCTGTGATGAGGCCGTGGACCTCGTGCATCTGGTCCTGGGCCAGGGCCTTTGTGGGGAACAGGTACAGAGCGCGGTTCTCGCCGTTTTCCAGGATCTTCTGGAGCACGGGCAGGTTGTAGCACAGGGTCTTGCCGCTCGCGGTCGGGGTCACGAGCACCACGTCGCGCCCCTGGCGGACGAGCTCAACGGCCCGGGCCTGGTGGCTGTAGAGGCTCTTGTAGCCTCGCCTGTTCAGGATGGCGCGGATTCTCCCGTCCACCCAGGCAGGATACGGCGCGAGCACCGCGTCCTTTGCCGGCAGGCGCCTGATTGCGGTGACGTTTTCCATGAACCGCGGGTTGTTCTCAGCCCGGGCAAGCCATTCCGAGAGTGTGAGATGTGCCATGCGCTCCTTTTAGCCGCCTCTGTTTCTTCAAAGACTATAAAAAGGCGGCACCCTCCTGTCAATCACCAATCCGGGCAGGCCCCTTATCCTGATGCCTGCGCGTCTTCCTGATCGACTGTTTGTTTCCGCTCGCCCAGGGGCACATATTTGTTTTCTCCAGGCAGAGAGGTCACGTATGCAGGCCGGATGAGCTTTGCCTGGATGATCTGCTCGATCCGGTGGGCGGACCAGCCCACGACCCTGGCCATGGCGAAGATAGGGGTGAAGAGATCCATGGGGATGCCCAGGATCTTGTAGACGAAGCCCGAGTAGAAGTCCACGTTGGGGGACACGACCTGGCCCTTGCGCTCGTAGAGGAGCTCGGATGCGAGCTCCGCGACCAGATCCATGAGCCTGAGCTCCTGGATCTGCTCCTTCCTGACCGAGAGCTCCTCGGCCTTCTCCCTGAGAACCGCGCACCTGGGGTCTGAAAGGGTATAGACAGCGTGTCCCATGCCGTAGATCTTACCCGCGCCGTCGTGGACATTGCCTTCGAGAATCCGGGCAAGATAGCGGCGTACCTCTTTTTTGCTCTCCCAGTCCTTCACGTTCTTACGGATGTCCCGCATCATCATCATGACCGCCTCGTTGGCGCCCCCGTGCAGATGGCCGCTTAAGGAGGCGATGCCCGAGCAGATGGCCATATAGGTGTTCGCGCCGCTGGACGATACTGTTCGCACTGCAAAGGTCGAGTTGTTTCCTCCTCCATGCTCGGCGTGGAGCATCAGGGCCAGATCGAACAGGAGCGCCTCTTTCCTGGCGGGCCTTTGTCCCTTCAGAAGATAGAGAAAGTTCTCGGCTGTGGACAGCTCGGGATCGGGCTGGAGCATGATGAGATCCGACCCGCTGCGATAGCGCGAGACCCGGTAATTGTATGCCACCACGGTCGAGAACTTGGCGATCAGCGAGAAGCAGGTCTCGATCACGTCGCCGATGTGGGTGGATACGGGGTTGGGATCACACCTGCTCAGGTGCGAGATGACCTCATGCAGGGCAAACATCTGGTTATCGTTCTGGGTCTCCTGCATGAGGATGCCCCGTTCGATCCGGGTGAGCGGCCTCTTCTTCGCCAGCAGCCTGGTGAAGTGGTCCAGGTCCTCGGCGCTCGGAAGCTCCCCGGTGAGCAGGAGATATGCCACCTCTTCGAATCCGAACCGGTTCTCAGCCTGGATCCTCCGGGCCAGCTCGACAGCGTCGTACCCGCAGTAGAGAAGCCTGCCGTGAACGGGTTTCACCACATAGCCCTCCCCGCGTTCATCGGGCACCCGTTCATAGCCGAGCACCTCGCCCTTGGAGGTGATGCCCGCCACAACCCCCGAGCCGTCCGTGTTCCTCAAGCCCAGCTTAATATCCTTGGTCTTTACCAGATCCGGTGAGACCTCGTTGTGATAGCGCGCCAGCGCTTCGATCTTGTTCAAGATGCTTCTCATGCCCACCTCGCCTTGAAGGGTGCCCGCTTTCCCGTATCCAGGGGACGCCCCGGTATCTGCCGGCCACTATACATCCATGGATATATGCGGCGCAAGATCTCTCGTTCATTGGCATATGCCGTACAAAGCCCCTGCCTGCAGCACTGCCGAGAGAGTCAGAAGCCCGTATCAGGCCGAGATCGCATGCTGTCAGGGATGCTCTTCCGGACGGCCCGACATTTTTCAAGCACCTGCATCATAATAATAAACCAGCATGTACCGTGTCAGCGAGAAATTACTGTTTTGCTCACAAACAAAAGGGTGTTCCCCGCATCCTTTTCTACAACCTCCTTGCTTTTCTTTCCATTGAACCAGTATACTTATAAAGGGAATTTATCCTTAAACGCACTCTCGAAGTGACGATTGCTCGCAGCAGGTTCCCTGTCCCTTCGTTGTGAGGATGGGTTCTCAATGCTGTTTTCCGGATGGTGGCCGATCATGTGGAGAAAAGTCTCGATAACTCTGGTTATTCTCTTTGTTGGGTATGCAGCCGCAGGTTTTCTGATCCTTCCCGTTTTTTTCAAGTCCCTTGCCCAGGACCGCCTCACCCAGGCCATGCACCGGGAGGTGACCATCAGGGACATTGACATCAACCCCTTTGCACTGTCCGTGAAAGTGAAAGGGCTCGCGGTTTCGGAAAACCGGGACGAGGCGCCTGTCGCCTCGTTCGACGAGCTTTTTGTCAACCTCCAGATCAGGTCGCTCTTCAGAAAGGCCCTCATCGTGCGGGAAATCCGCCTCGAAAAACCGTGCCTCGTCATCACCCGCACCGCGCTCAATACCTACAACTTTTCCGACCTCGCAGGAGACCGGGGCTCGTCCGGAAAGCCGCTCCTGTTTGCCTTGGGCAACATCCGCATTACCGGCGGCTGCCTGGAATTCAGAGACCGGGTGACCGATACCCGCCACCTGACCACGGGCATCGCTGTGGCCGTTCCCTTTGTCTCGAACATCGACGAGTATGTGGAAACCTTTGTCCAACCGAGCCTGGCTGCCGTGGTCAACGGCACTGCCTTTTCCCTGACCGGCCAGACAAAGCCCTTTGCGGATTCTCTGGAGACCTCGATGGATATCGATCTGAAGGGCCTTTCCTTGCCGTTCTACATGGGGTATGTCCCCCGCGATCTCAAGATCGCCGTCCAGTCAGGCTCGCTCGACCTGAGAGGCAAGGTCTCCTATATCCAGAGCCGGGGCCGCAAGCCGGACATCGTGGTCTTAGGGGACTTGTCGCTGAAGGATTTTTCGCTTCTCGATCAGGAGGGCCTGCCGCTCATGGCCCTGCCCTACGCACGACTCATCCTGGCGCCCTCCCGGCTTTCGGACAGGACCGTGGCGCTCTCCGATGTTCAGATCGATGCACCCAGGCTTCATGTCAGGAGGGACGCCTCTGGTGCTCTTGACTGGGCGGGTCTGTTGGCCCGGGATGTGCGGGAACGAGATGGCGACCGGACCGGTGCAGAGGATCAGCCGGTGGGAAGAACCATGGCCGGCCCGGCGCCGGCCGACACGCCACTGGCGGATGAATCCTTCAATCTGGATGTGAACGCCCTTAGCATAAGCAAGGGCGCGGTCGAGTTCACGGATGCATCAAACACCAACCCAGCAAAGCTCGTGTGGAGCGAGGTCGAACTCCAGGCCCAGGACCTTTCCACCCGGCCGGATGCCCAGGGGAATATCCGGTTTGCCTCCCGGCTCAACCGCACCGGCTCGGTTTCCGCCGCAGCCGACCTGACGCTGAATCCCCTGCTGTGCAGGGTGCGGATGGACGTGGATGGGCTGGAGATCGGCTGGGTGCAGCCCTACTTCGCCGACAAGGTGCAGCTGGTCGTAACCCGGGGCCACCTCTCCGCCGAGGGAGACGTGAGCCTGGGGAAAACCCCGGACAATACGATCAAGGTGTCGTTCGCCGGCAGCGCCCGGATCGGGGATTTCGCCTCTGTCGACAAGAGACATGCCGATGATTTCGTCAAGTGGAGGACCCTGGCCATCGACGATATCAGCCTCGTGTCCGATCCGGGCAGCCTCGAGATCGGCGGCGTACGCATCGAAGACGCCTTCTCGCAGATCATCGTCCATAAGGACGGCTCGTTGAACATCAAAAATGCCTTCCAGACGGAAAAAGACACCGGCCAGGCCCCGGTTGAGAGCCAAGGGCAGGCCTTTGATCAGATCAGGATCGACCGGGTGGTCCTGCAGAACGGAGACGTGAGCTTCCTTGACCGATCGGTCGTGCCCAGCTTCTCGGCAGACCTCGGTGAGCTCTGGGGTTCGGTCACCGGGCTTTCCTCGGAGCGGGTCCAGCCGGCGGCCCTGGATTTCTCCGGTAAGCTCAACTACAGCACGCCGCTGAAGATAACCGGCAAGGTCAATCCCTTTGCGGAGGATATCTACCTCGACCTCCGCACAAACGTCCAGGACATGGACCTAAGCGCCCTGACCCCGTATTCGGGCCGGTATCTCGGCTATGCCATCGAACGGGGGAAACTCTCGCTCGACCTCGCATACACCATCGACAGAAAAGAGCTTGATGCGAGCAATGACATACTCATCGACCAGCTCACCTTCGGAAGATCCGTGGAGAGCGAGGATGCCGTCAAACTGCCGGTCAAGCTCGCGGTATCCCTGCTCAAGGACACGAAGGGACTCATTGATCTGCGCCTGCCGGTGAAGGGGCGTACCGACGATCCCGAGTTCAGCGTTGCAGGCATCATTCTCACCATGATCACCAACACCATCTCCAAGGCCGCGACTTCTCCGTTCTCTCTTCTCGAGAGCATTTATCCGGGCGCATCCGAATTGAGCGTCGTCGAGTTCGAACCCGGCAGGGCAAAGCTTCCCAAAGGGGCAGTGGAGCGGCTCGGCGTTCTCATCAAGATCCTCACGGACAAGCCGTCTCTCAAGATCGATATCCAGGGGTTTGCCGACAGGGAAAAAGACCGGACCGGTCTTGCAGACGTGCTGTTCGAGAAGAAACTCAAGGCCGAAAAGCTTAAGATCATGGCCAGAAACGCCACGGCCGCCTGCACCCTGGATGAGGTCATTATTCTTCCCGAGGAATACGGACGCTACTTGAAAATGGCCTATAACGCAGCGGACTTTTCCAAACCGCGGAACTTCATCGGGCTGCCCCTGTCTCTGGAGGCGCACGAGATGGAGAAACTCATCAGGGAAAACATCGAAGTGACTGACAGCGATCTCAGGCTGCTTGCCCTGAACCGGGCCCAGCAGGTCAAGGCGTCCCTCATGGGCATGCAGGTGATCGACCCGGCACGGATCTACCTTGTGGAGAAAAACAATCTCTCTCCTGATGAGAAGCCGGGGAAAAGCAAGTCCCGGGCGGAGATAACGCTCAAGTGAGCCGCCTCCCGGCCAGGGAGGCCCACAGGGGCTCGAAAGTGGATGAATCGCGAGGACACAGTATGGCCGTATTCGATGCAGTACCAAGAATCATGGGCTTTTTCAGAACAGATATCTGGCGGATCCGGCTGGATAAAACGGCCAGGTGGAAAAGATTTTTCATCCGGTATCTCCGGATCTTTCTCGCCGCATTTCAGAAGTTCTTCAGCGACCTGTGCCCCTTGCGGGCCTCATCGCTCACCTTTTTTTCCCTGCTTTCCGTCGTGCCGGTCCTGGCAATGACCTTTGCCGTGGCCAAGGGGTTCGGCCTTCAGGGAAAGCTGGAGAACCTGATCATTGAGCAGCTCGCCGGGCAGGAGGAGGTGGTCACCCGCCTGGTGGGGTTCTCGCGCAACCTCCTGGAGAACACCAGCGGCGGCATCATCGCCGGGGTGGGGGCGGCATTTCTCATCTGGTCGGTCATCAGCATCCTGGGCTCAGCGGAAGACTCGTTCAACCATATCTGGGAGATACGGCAGTCGCGGTCCATCAGCAGAAAGATCACCGACTATCTTGCCATCACGCTCATCTCGCCGCTGCTGTTCGTTATGGCGAGCAGCGCCACCGTGCTCGTCATCGCCCAGATCAACGAGCTCATGGAGGCCTTCGGCCTGCTGGGCTACATCTCTCCCCTCATCGCCCTGGTCGTCCGGATCATCCCGTATGTGCTCATCTGGATGCTGTTCTCCTTTGTATTCATCTTCCTGCCCAATACCCAGGTGCGCTTCTCCTCAGGCATCCTTGCCGGCGTGGTTGCCGGGACGGTCTTTGTCCTGGTGCAGGCGGCTTATATCTATTTCCAGATCGGAGTGGCGCGTTACAACGCCATCTACGGGAGCTTCGCAGCCCTGCCCCTGTTCCTGGTGTGGCTGCAGCTCAGCTGGTACATCGTGCTGTTCGGGGTGGAGGTCTCGTATGCGCACCAGAACGAAAAGTCCTTTGAGTTCGCCCCGGATACCCGGCGGATCAGCCGTTCGTTCAAGAGGCTTTTGAGCCTGCAGATCATGCACTGCATCGTGAGAAACTTCTCGCAGGGGAATCCCCCCTTAAGCGGGGGGCGGATATCCGAGGATCTGGAGATTCCCCTCCGCCTGACCCACGACATCCTCACCGAGCTCGCGAGGGCGTCCCTGCTGACGGTGATCCCCCTGCCCGAACACAAGCAGAACATCTACCAGCCAGCCCGCTCCGTCAACGAGATCAGCATTTCGTTCGTGATCGAGTCGCTCGAAAAAAGAGGCGAGGATTCGATACCGGTAGTCAGAGATGAATCGTTCATCAGCATCTCCCGGGCCTTGACCTCGTTTATTCAGGCAATGGAGACATCTCCGGAGAACAGATTACTGAAAGATATCTGAAAAATACGATTTTGCAATCACTTCCCCCGCAAGGCAGGCACCCCTGCCGGGCAGGCTAAAACTTTTTCGCGTCCTCGGGCTGCTCCCGGGCCGCATCTTCTTCCACCACTGCCTCAACTTCTCCCCTCTCTGCCTCATCGCACGGCGTCTGGACCTCCACCGGCTCGCCCAGCACATATTCACGCTCTTCGCTCGTTCCGTCTGGATAGGTGATCGTGCCGGCGCCGTGAGGTTTGTCTCCCTTGAACAGGCCCGTGTAGACGCGGCCGTCTGAAAAGAAAAAGGTGCCAGAGCCTTCGTAGGCGTCGTTGAGGAAATCACCCTCGTACCGGGACCCGTCGGGAAAGGTGTAGACCCCCCTGCCCTCCATTTGGTCCTGGACATACCCGCCCTCGTAGACCTCGCCTTCCCTGAAGGTGAACTTGCCGGTGCCGTGCCTCCTGTTGTCCTGAAACCCGCCCTCGTACATCCGGCCGCCGGGCAGTGTCAGCACCCCCTGGCCGTGCCACATGTTTTCTCGGAACTCGCCCTTGTATACGGTTCCGTCCCCATAGCGGTACGTGCCTGTGCCGTGGAGCTGGTTTTCCTTGAAACACCCCTCGTAGAGGCGCCCGTCGGGATAGGTGATCCTGCCTATTCCGTTCTTTTTCCCCTGCTCGTACTCCCCGGAGTAGAACATGCCGTCCGCGGCGTAATACCTGCCTTTTCCATGGGGTATTCCCTTTTGGAACTCACCGATATACTTTGATCCGTCATCGAACACATAGGTGCCCGAGCCGTTCATGCAATCGCCCTGGGCGCACCCCTCATTGCCGGCGCGCGCGAGGACCGGAGACAACAGCAGGCACCCTGCCAGCAGCACCAGTGCCGCCTTGATCCTCGATCTCATCGACATCAGCCCCATCTTTGCTCCCCCTTTCTCACATCTTCTTTAAAGGCAGGCGGTCGGATCATCCTCCTGACGCATGCCACAAGAGAATTGCAATACTCATACCCATTACAGCATGCCATCCGAGAGCGTACAATGCACGTCCTTATCGCTCCTTAAAAAAAGAAGGCTGCCTTGCTTTGACTTCGGCTTGTCCATATTATACTCTGCAGGACAAGGAGTGAAGAGGAAAATATGGCTGGGAAAACAGCTGCTTTTTTCGATTTCGACCGCACGCTTCTGATCGAGAACAGCCCAAAGCTCGGCATCCGGTATCTCTGGGACATGGGCCAGGTGTCTCTGGGGTATGTTCTGAAGGTCGTCATCGCCAACTGGTTTTACCAGCGCAACCTGGTGACCGAGACCGCAATGGCGAACCTGCTCCTCTCGTTCTATAAAAACAAGAATCTCGCGCCATTCGAGGCAGGGGCAACCGAGTATTATCACCAGATCATCAAACCCCACCTGGCGCCGAATATCGTCTCGCGCGCGCAGGAGCACAAGGAACAGGGCCATGCCCTTGTGCTGATCTCAGCCGGCATACGGTATCTGCTCAGGCCCGTGGCCGAGGACTTGCGGTTCGACCACCTTGTCTGTACTGATCTGAAAGTGGGCAGAGGCGGCCTGCTCACCGGAAAGCCTCATGGCGAGGTATGCGCCGGCAAAACCAAGAAGAAGGCGGCCGCCGAGCTCGCGCAAAGGCTGGGAATCGACCTCGCCCGCTCGTATGCCTATGGGGACCATCATTCGGATATCCCCCTGCTGGAGATAGTGGGCAACCCGCGTGCCGTGGAGCCCACGAAGCGGCTCAGACAGGTTGCCGCAAACAGAGGGTGGCCCATTCTCACTCACCGGTGAGCGCGCCGTATTGTCGGGGCCTGCACGCCTTGATTCGTTCAAGGGCGTGCGTATGATGAGTCTTCATGAAACTAACCGCAATGGAGGGCTCTGCCATGAAGACCCGAAGATTTCTTGCGATCGCACTGCTGTTCTCAACACTCCTCCTTACCTCTTCGTGTGCGTCCTCGTTGTGCCGGGACTTAAGAGAAGGTGTTGACGAATCGGTCATGCTGCCCTTGGTGATCGGGAACCCCCAGGCCTATGAAGGCTGTCGCGTGCTCTGGGGAGGCACCATTCTGGACACAAACCCGCAAAGAGAGGGAACCATGATCGAAATACTCGAAAGGCCTCTGGGAAGCGGCTGCGAACCCATGGAGGGAGATGCCACCGGCGGACGTTTTCTGGCCGTGAGCGAGCGCTTCCTCGATCCGGCCGTCTACTCCCGGGGCCGGAAGGTCACGGTCGTGGGCATGATCAATGGAATAGAATTCAGGACCATCGGCGAGTACGAGTATCCCTATCCGGTGGTCTCCATGACCAACCATGTCTTGTGGCCGCACAGAGAACGAGGCTACAGAGAGTATTCCTCCTATCCGGCCACCTATCCGTATTATCCGTACTATCCGTTCTACGACCCCTTCTACCGACCCCTGTGGGGCCCCTGAGTGAGGTGTGCCCTTTTGCCGGCCGGCAGTACCGCCCCTTTCATCCGGGTGGTGTCTGCCGGCAGGGTCTCGTGCTTTCCCAAGCGCAGGACGTCGCCGCGCTTCCCTCCTTGCGGAACAGCGAAATGAATCAGTGCAAAAAGGCCCGCCCCGTATCATGCCGCGGCGTATCCGCTCTCTGTCGTGGAACAGGTCTTGCGCGACAAGCAAAGAGGGATTAGGATCTTCAAAAAACAGCGGAGCGCCGCGGCCGGGGATACCTGGAAAGCGGCTGTTAACATTCCCCGGAGAAGCGCCGATACCGGAGAAACATGAAGATCATCTACGCCACCGATATCCACGGCGACTTCGAAAAGCTCAGGAGCCTGCTGCTGGAAACCGTAGCCGACGTGTACATCATCGCGGGCGATCTGATCGACATCCCGTTCTACAACATGGGCACCTCCATCCGCTATCACGAGCTCCAGTCGTATTTTCACGGTATGCGCAGAAAGATGGGCGCAGAGGCCGTACTCATCGAGGATTTCGTGGACGAACTCCTGGAGGACCCCCATGTCTCCGAGGAGGTGCAGGAGATGGGCACGAGGTATCAGCAGCTCACCATCCGCGCCCGCAGGGTGATGCAGCAGAAGTACAAGGTGCTCAAGGATATCTTCTTTGCCAAGCAGACCTCGCCCATCTACTGCCTTCCGGGCAATTACGACATGGACCTGAAGTTCACCTCGCTGCACGGAAACGACCTGCACCTGCACTGCTTCATCAAAGAAGGCCTCAAGATCTGCGGCTATGGCGGCGCCGACGTATGGACGGCCGGTATCCCGGAGCGCTATATCGTGAAATATCAGGCGGGCAGAGGCGCCAGCGAGAAGCAAAACGAAATGTTCCGCTACTTCCGGGCGGTCAGACCCGATATCATCGTGGCCCACCAACCCGCATGGGGCATACACGACCGGGCCTCGTACGCGGGGCCGGTGGGCTCGCCCTCGCTGCGCACCTACTGCGACACAAACCCGGTGATGCTCTGTCTGACGGGCCATGCCCACCATGCCTGGGGCGTGCAGTTCACGGGCAGCACCCTCTACCTCAACCCCTCCAACTTCGGCGAGGTGACCCGGGTGAACGGCGAGGTGTCTGAAGGGGGTTTCTTTCACCAGATCGAGATCGAGGACCGTGCTGTATGCAAAGTCATTTTCCGGAAGATCAGCAGCGGAAAGATCTATGACGTGGCCGACTACTACCCCAAAAAAGGTGTGTGGACCGAAGAGGTCATCGATCAAGAGCGCCTTGTCGCCCTGATAAATCAACGGAACTATGACACAGCGGTAGAAAAATATTCGCACATCCCGGAGATCGAGCTCTTCAACGAGATCAAGAAGTTCTTCCGGGCCTTTCAGACCCCGGAAACCGAAGACCGGATCGACACGCTCGAAGAGGTGGCCCGCCTCCTGGAAGAAAAAATCAAGGGCCATATCGCCATGGACGTGATGGGATCGGTGAACATGGGGGTGTCGCAGCAGGGCTCGGACATAGACTTTGTGGTCTACTTAAGGTGCAAAGGCACCTGCAGCGAATGCACGGGCAAATGCATCCAGATGAAGGAGACGGAGAACATGGTCCGCGAGGCGCTCGCCGACGCCTATGAGTTCCAGATCCTTGACTGCATCAACCTCAACACTGTGGAAAAGAGCATCCGGGAAAAGAACTACGAGTGTGAGACCACCCAGCGGTTCGTCGCATACCGGTCGATGTGCAGGCCCATCAACTACCGGGTCATCGCGCACATCGAGGACATGCTCAACCAGGACATGCTCTTCAGAAAAGAGCTGGAAGGAAGCGTGCAGTCGTATCTGAAGATCTTTTCCTCCTCCTCACCGCACATGATGTCGCTGAAGAAGTATGAGGCCCGCCTGGGAGCCATCGGCATCAAGCTGCCCGAGTCGATCCGGAAAAAGATCAAGCAGCACCTGAACGGAGGGAGCGGGGAGTAAGCCCCTGCCCGGTCTCGTTTCCCGCAGACCCGGGGAAAGTCTTTGACCCCACCCTTTTTTGTCTACAGAGAACTCCTGTAACAACAGAGACTTGATGAACACCTTTTGATGACGCATAGTTCATATGTAAATAACCCGTGAATCACGGGGCGGTTTTGTTTTTCTTGTTTTGATATTGAGCCGGTAATGGAGAGAAGTTTCATATACGTGGTCTCCTAAAGGGGCCGACAGTTTGTTGTGATCCTGCTCACAAATGGTGAATTTTCAAGTTGCAATCCAGGCAAGATGAAATATATTATCTGGACGAATTTCGTTCCATGGGGCGAGGATGAAAAGAACAGAAGTCATTCAGAAGATAATCGACAAGATCAAGGCCCGGACCTACCTCGAAATCGGTGTCTCTCGCGGCAGCAACTTTTTCCCGATCAAGATCAGGAGAAAAATCGGCGTTGATCCACGCTTCAATTTCGGAAGCAGGAAAAAGATCAAATGGTGTTGTAAGAACTTCTACAATCTCCGTGCACGTTATTATGAAATGGGAAGCGACTCCTTTTTCGCCCTAGACCGCCTCAATAGCGGCGTAGATGTCGTCTTTATCGACGGCCTTCACACGCATCAGCAGTCATTGAAGGACGTGGAAAACTCGCTTCGATACTTGAATCCGCGCGGTGTCATCATCATGCACGATTGCAATCCGCAAAGTGAAGCGGCAGCGTGTCCAGCACCCCCGACCAATCATGCGGGTGTTTTGAATTCGCAAAACTGGGATGGACGATGGAACGGTGACGTCTGGAAAACGATCTGCCACCTGCGGTCTACCCGTCACGATCTGAACGTGTTTGTCCTGGACTGCGATCAAGGGTTGGGGATCATTACGCAGGGAAAGCCCGAAGGTGTCCTTTCTTTTACACCCGCACAGATTGATGAACTTCTCTACAAAGATTTGGCCAGAGATAGAAAGGCGTTCCTCAATCTCAAGGATGAATCTTACCTGTTCGAATTCCTGAAGACTCTATGATTGCTGTAGCGAGTGAATGACACCATATATCGGCAATGCTCGTGTGCTGCGGCAAAGACAGATGAGCCGATGAAAGCCCGAAAGTGTAGTAGTTAGTGTCCATCCGGAAACCGGCATTTTTGCAGGAAAGGTTGTGTTCGCAAGCAA
>ENA-UPXM01004473-UPXM01004473.1-activated-sludge-metagenome-genome-assembly--contig:-NODE-4473-length-14311-cov-5.659371_pt1 | contig 14311 bp, 15 predicted proteins | sample MGYA00238178_ERZ772708 | MGnify/ENA primary metagenome ERZ772708 (study PRJEB29002, sample SAMN05720212) | activated sludge metagenome | isolation source: anaerobic digester from wastewater... | reverse complement strand
ATACTAGAATATCAAATGCTTTTTAACTCTATTAATTTTGCTATTTTTTTATCCATCGTATTTTTTATTTACTGGTTTTTAGCGAACAGAAACCTTAAACTGCAAAATGTACTGCTGCTTATTTCAAGCTACTTTTTTTATGCATGTTGGGATTGGCGTTTTATGTTTTTACTATTGTTTTCTACCCTGCTCGATTATTTCGCAGGTTTAAAAATACAGAATTCTAGCAGCAACACCCATAAAAAAAGATGGTTTTGGTTAAGTATCATTATCAATTTGGGATTTCTAGGAGTATTTAAATACTACAACTTCTTTGCAGAATCTTTCGCAGAAAGTGTTTCATATCTTGGCTGGAAAACAAGTCCATTCCTGTTAAACGTTATTTTACCCGTAGGAATTTCGTTTTATACTTTTCATGGACTTTCTTATGTCATAGACATTTATAAAAACCGCATAAACGCAGAAAAAAACTTTGTAGATTATGCAGTCTTTGTCAGTTTTTTTCCATTGTTAGTTGCAGGTCCTATTGAAAGAGCAACCCATTTATTACCTCAAATAAAAAAACCGAGAGATTTTCAATATTCAAAAGCCGCAGATGGTTTGCGACAAATACTTTGGGGCTTGTTTAAAAAAATTGTTATCGCAGATAATTGTGCCGAGTACGCTAATCAGATTTTCAATAATTCTGCAGACATGAATGGAAGCACCTTAGTTTTGGGTGCACTATTTTTCACTTTTCAGATTTATGGTGATTTTTCAGGGTATTCTGATATTGCATTAGGAACAGCAAGGCTATTTGGGATAGAATTATTGCGGAATTTTGCTTTTCCCTATTTTTCCCGAGACATTGCGGAGTTTTGGCGTCGATGGCATATTTCCCTTTCTTCTTGGTTCAAAGATTATTTGTATATTCCACTCGGTGGAAGCAAAGGTGGAAACTGGATGCGAATTCGAAATACTTTTATCATTTTTATTGTGAGTGGATTTTGGCATGGAGCGAACTGGACATTTATTGTTTGGGGAAGCTTGAACGCATTATTCATACTACCATCAATAATTTTGAAAACAAATCGCAACCATTTAGAAATTGTAGCCCAAGGGAAAATTTTCCCAACCTTAAAAGAAACGGCACAAATAGCAATGACCTTTTCTTTAACAGTTTTCGCCTGGATCTTTTTTCGGGCAGAAAATATGGAACATGCTTTACATTACCTCTCAGGAATCTTTTCCCCGTCGTTGTTTACTTTTCCAAAATTTAATGATATGGAAAATGCGAAAACCTTGCTGGGACTGATTATTATTTTCTTATTGGTAGAATGGCAAGGAAGAGAGAACCAATACGCTTTGGAAGGAATGAAAAACATCATTTTTAAACCAATACGCTGGCTAAGTTATATCTTGATTCTGCTTTGCATGTATTTTTATGGAAATTTTGGCAAAACGGTGGAATTCATCTACTTCCAATTTTAAGAGATAATTGATATGAGGAAATTTGTTACCAATTTATTTGTTTTTTTGACTATTGTACTTCTTTTTAATGGTATCGTTTTCGTTTTTGCTAATGATAACTATTACAAAGGATATAAGGATTTCCCAAGCAAAAATTACCATTCCTTTCTGATCGCAGACTCGCATGGAATACCATTAGAAAAATCCGCCGAAAAGTTTAAAATATTCAATTTTTCTGCCAGCAGCGACTCCTATTTAGATAGTAGCAGGAAAATCAATTATTTAATAGAAAATAAGTATAAAATAAAAACGATTTACCTCACTGTAGACAACCATACCTTAAGTCCGTATCGAGATCAATTTAACAATGCAGATAAAAGCGTGATTTATACCTCTACTATTGATACCAATTATTTGAAAGAAAAATATTTAAAATATTATTTTCCAATTTTTCAAATAAAGGTGAACCCACTACTAAGAATATATCTGGAAAGTAAGATTGCAGCGATTTTCTCCCCTAAAAAAAATGCACTAGAAAACGTAATGTGGAGTAAATTACCAAAAAAAGAACAGCTAAAAAGAGCGGAGGAAAGGATTTCAGGGCAGTTTCCGACACAGAGCAGGAGCAAAAATCTTGAAAAAATATTATTGAATATTATCACCGTATGTAAAGCTAATAATATAGAACTGATTGGTATAAAATTTCCACTATCGAGCTCTTATTCCACAATATTGGGCGATAAAAACTATGGCGCCGATCAAATATTTATTTCTAAAGGTTTAAAAGTGATTGATGTTGAAACGATTTTTGTAAACCATGAAGAATATTTTGGTGACCAAGATCATTTAAATTTTAAAGGGGGCAAAGAACTCGTAGAAAGCATTTTCAACAAAACCAAAAACCCTTAAAAAAGCCAAAAGCTTTCCTTAACTGGGAAAACTTTTGTACACCAAATCACAAAATATCAATATAAAAAAAAAAAAAAAAAAATACTTCCGAAGAAGTAATTTAGTGACCCGGCTGGGATTCGAACCCAGGACCCATACATTAAAAGTGTATTGCTCTACCAGCTGAGCTACCGAGTCGGTCTTTAAAAATAATTAATAAGTGATGGATAATTAGTAATTTAAAATATTAAAAAATTATTACTCATTGCTTATCTGCGTTGTGCCTGCGACTGGACTCGAACCAGCACATCCTTAGGAAACCACCCCCTCAAGATGGCGTGTCTACCAATTTCACCACGCAGGCAAAAAAAAACCGTAAAAATTACGGAAATTTTTTACTTGTGACCCGGCTGGGATTCGAACCCAGGACCCATACATTAAAAGTGTATTGCTCTACCAGCTGAGCTACCGAGTCGGTCACCATTAAAACTGAACAGTTATATTCTCGTTTTAAAGTGGTGCAAAGATAAGTCTTTTTTTAAAATCTCAAAATTTTTTTGGAACTTTGTGCAAAATAAAAATATGATAATTTCACTCGTCGGATACATGGGAAGCGGCAAATCTCACATTTCCAAAGTTTTGAGTCAAGAATTAAACCTAAAATTAATTGACTTGGATCAGCAAATTTCTTTGAAAAATAAGATGACAATTGTCGAAATCTTCGAAAAAAGAGGTGAAATCTACTTTAGAAAACAGGAAAGAGAAATTCTGGAGGAAATTTTAGCAACACAAGACCACATTATTTTAAGCGTTGGTGGCGGTACACCTGCGTACTACAATAACATGGAAGTGATCAATCAATATACCGAAAGTATTTTCCTTCGAACATCAGTAAAGAATCTTGCAGAAAGACTTTTGAAACAAAAACAAAAAAGACCCTTAATCGCAAAAATCAACGATGAGGATTTGCCAGAATTTATTGCAAAACATCTATTTGAACGAAATGGGTATTATTCCCAAGCGAAATATACGATCGATACCGATGGGAAAGAAGTTGAATATATTGTAAAGGAAATTAAAGCGCTTTTTTAAAATCAACTTATTCCTCAACATCGCTAAAAAACAAATCCCATTCACCGTTCTCCATAGCTGAAGTAGAGTCGCTTTCGATGTAATCATCCAATTCTCGGCGGTCTTTTTTCGTGGGGCGACCTTCACCCTTGATGCGGTAATAATCTTGCGCTAATTTTCTTTGTTTCAGAATTTCATGCTGCTCCTTGTCAGTTTTGTCTTGAATGTATACAGGAACTAATTTAGCACCTACTCTGCTTTTTGGAATCTCCAGAATTTTAATGAGGTAATCAATTTGATTCTTTCTAATTTTTATAAGATCGCCTTCTTTGACCTCTTTGGAACTTTTTACGGTAGCTGTTCCCACTGAGACACGGTTTTTCTTAATTTCGTCGGTAGCAATGCTTCTGGTTTTATAAAATCGAACACACCATAAAAACTTATCTATTCTCATATTTTATTTATACTTTTGCAGGATTAAAAAATTTTAGCAATTTACAGATATTATTAAATATGAAAAAATCATTTTTCTTCCTTGCTCTTGCTTCTATTGCGTTGTCTTCGTGCAGAACAGACCAACCCGTAGTAGAGCCGGAAGTAAGCATAGAAACCCAAAATAGTTATGATGATCAGGCAGCACTGGATTTCTTGCAAACCCATTATTTAGATGCCAAAGGGAACATCAAAAATTATGTGGCAACAGATACGATTAACAAAAAATTAGCAGATCTTATACCGGCTCCGGTAACTTTACCTTCAGGAGTAATTTATATCGTAAGACAAGGAGCGCAACCTAACCCAGGAAAAACGATTGGCGCAACCGACATCATAAAACTAATGAGTATTACCAACAGTTATGTTGCAACAAATACCGACGGTAAATCTACTTTTGTTGCCGGATATCCATTTAGAAACACCGTTAATGGAAGCGGAGTTCCCGAAGTAGATCCCGCCTATTTCCACGTAAAAGATGAAGTTTTGGCGAATGCTACGACACAAGAGGCGAAACAAAGAAGTTATTACGAAATAGAGGGTTTCGTTGAAGCGCTACAACTTTTTAAATCTTTTGACCTTACTGACGAAAGCAATTACAACCTTCAGGGAGTAATTATTGTTCCTTCTAGAGCGGCATTTGGGAGAGATCCTTATTTTAATTATTCTAATATTTCTTACCGTAACAGAAGTTTTGTCTTTAATTTTCAAGTATATAAAACTACTGCGAGATAATTTGAATTGCAAGCTTACAAAAAATTAAAGTTCCTTTTGAAAGGAACTTTTTTTTGTTTACATCAGAAAATTTATCTACTTTTTACTCAAAAATCTGCCTTAGAACTGCTAATGAATTCGGGATGTAGAATCCCGTAAAATGAAGATGATAATAGACCATCAGCGAATCTAAAACATCATTTCTTTGGGTCTTTTTCAAGTGGATTTTCACGTGTTCATTCTCCAAAAAACTTTTCCAAATATCAGATATCTCATCATTAAAAACAGCATTTGAAATTTCTTCATGGAAGGTGCCTGATTCGGGATCTAAGTATTTTTTTTGATTGTAAAGAGGTGCAATCCCAGAAATTTTTAAAAAGCGAAAAAGCAATTCAATATGAGCATCAAAATTATTTGATTTGATCTCTTCCCGAAAATCATATATCGCACTGAAAGATTGATGGTTTTGATCTTCATTTCTTAAAATTTGATGCAAAAATTCTGCTGTAAAAAATAAAATAGAATTGGTCTTAACATCATTAAAATCATAAAATTCTGCAGCCAATTCTAATTTGGAAATCGTAGAAACCGATTGGCTGCTTCCTTTTTTAACAACTGAAATATTTAATAAATTCAAGGGAAAGAGATACGGTTTTTTTTTATTTTTAGAAGAGTAAATACCTTTGACAAAAAAGCTTCGATAACCCTCTTCTGCAGAAAAGCAGTGCAAAAACGCATCATTATCTCCATATTTGTTATAATACAGTAGAAAGCATGTTTGATTGTGCATCAATTCACTACTGCGATTTTAGCGGTTGCGGTATCAGTTCCGTCTGCATTGGTCATCAAAACAAAATAAATTCCAGATGCAACCCGAACGCCACGATGGTTATTGAGATTCCACTCATAATAACCTCCTTTGGAAACTGCTTGATGGACAAGATTTCCTGCTGCATCGGTGATGCGGATATTTGTTTTCTCTGCTAAACCGCGAATGCTCACATTGCCTTTAAATTTGGAATATACCACAGGATTTGGGTACACCAAAACATCGCCGAAATTGGAAGTAACATCAAGTACATCACCTTGATAAACCATTATTCCATCAAAGGTTACAAAATAGACCTTACCATTTTTATTATCTACTTTGATATCGGTTACGCTATTGCTTGGCAATGGTGAATTTTCTTTAGTAAAATGTTTAATGGTTTGCTCTCCGTTTGAATTTAAGTAAAAAACACCACCACCATCGATTGAAATCCACTTTTGGTTTCCGGCATCTACTTCGATATGCAAAACACTACTATCGCGGAAGAGTTCTTCACCCAAACCATTTTCTTCAATAATAATGGGTTGAGCTTGCGGATTATCTTCTGTAAGAATAGCAGATGGATTGCTAATTATTCTCAAGCCTACGCGCGTTCCGATCCAGATGTCGTCATTTTTATCAATATTGGCAGAAACTACTCCGTCGGCAGGAAGATTATTTGGTTTCCTTAGTATTTTAAATCGATCATCACCAGTAGAACCTGGAGTATTATTGTAATCATAAACCACCAAACCACCGCCACTAAAATTTAGTGAAGGAATATAGAGAATCCCTGAATTTACAAAGGGTTTTTGAACAGATCCCGCATCTACAACACTTACCAATGAAAAATTATCTGCACCGGGATTGTAATAATAGAAACCTAGTTTGGAATTTGGATTATAACCTACAGACGCGAAAAGCTGATTATTTTTATCAAAAACCAATCCAGTGATTCGGTTAAAATACTGCAAATCTGTAGCATAATTTTTCACAAATTGATTATCCTCCATGCGATAAATTCCTTTGGCTCCTTCTTGAAAAACATAATTTGAAAAGAATATTTCTGAGGGTTTTGAGGGGTTTATTACTGCATCCAGAACGTTAAAGGGTACTGTTGGATTTCTAAATATTTCAGGATAAATCCACTGGGATCCATTGAAGTGATAATATCCCAAATTACTTACAACTGGTTCTAAATTTCCGCCTCTACCGCCAGAAGAAACAACGATCTGTTGGCCTACAACATCAATTTTGTAAGAAGTGTTATTGTAAGGACCATCTGGCTTTAAAAGTTGACCAGCATCATTCTTAATCCCTGAAATCTTTGTTCCGGCAAAAATTTGTGACCCAGAATAAAAACCCGTGTTAAGCAATTCATCCGCAGCATAAGACTTCACAAAACTACCTGCTTTGGTGAATACCGAAACTGAATTCGTGTCTGTTACCACAATATTTTGATCGGTAACTGTCACATCTTGAATATTTGAGAAACTTTGAGCAATGGTAGAAAACGTGTTACCATCCCCATATTTTACGGTATTGGCATTGGCGTAAACGACCATACTCGTTCCCGCAATTTGATTAAAACTTCCTCCTGCAACACTATTCCAACTTGAATAAATGGGAAAAGTAACATTCATCTGATGAGATTTCAGACCAGTTTCAGTAACCACATAAACAAAATTATCTTTAATCATTGCTTCTTTCGCCGATTCAAAAAGTCCTGCATTAGTGAAAAATGACGTATCACCAAATTCTTTTTTATCCAATCTAAAAATAGAGACTCCATAACCAACAGAAACTACTGCCAAATTTCCATTAATCGAAATATGGTTGATTTTTTTACTTCCAGTGTAGCCGGATGCAATTGGAATATCAACCACATAAGTAATTCCTTCAGGAGTTATAACATCCATGGCGCCACTTTTATAGCCAACTAAACCTATTTTTGTTGTTGCATCATAATCAAAGGCCGAAATTTTCACTTCGTGCAGTCCATTCGCTTTAGAAAGTTTGGTGACTTCACCCGAACTTGGTGTGTAAAAAAACACTCCGTTTTCGGTTGCTGCAATGAGTTTACCATTGTCTTCCCGAACCGCCAAAACGTTGTTATAAGAAAACAAATCAGTCCATTTACTGGAGGAAATCACCTGCGCGAAAATGCCTGCAGAAAACAAAAGAAACAAAAGGGGTATTAGTTTTTTCATCATTTTAAACTAGAATTGTATCATCTATAACTTGATTGTGCCATGAAATATTTTTCACATTTTTGTTTTTATCAAAATAAAAGTCGAGTTTGCCCAAAAGCAATCCAGCCCAACCTACTTGATTCACCAATACATTTTTGCCTTTTCGGTTAGTAAAAGTTTGTGGTTCTGGTAAAAAAGTATGAGTGTGACCTCCCAAAATCAGGTCGATTCCATCAGTTTTTGCCGCCAAAATTTTATCCGAAATTTTATTGGGGTTATCTCGGTAATCATATCCAATATGAGAAAGGCAAATGACCAAATCACATTTCTTCTCATTCCTCAAAAATTCGGAATAATGTTGTGCAACTTCTATCGGATTTTCATAAACCGTTTCGCCGTATTGTTTTTTTCCTACTAAACCTGCCAATTCTATTCCTACTCCAAATATCCCGACTTTAATTCCGTTTTTATTAAAAATTTTATACGGAATCGTTTGTCCATCCAGAATTGTATTTTTAAAATCGTAATTGGAACAGATAAACGGAAATTTTGCATTCGCCTGCACTTTTTTGAAACCTTCTAAACCATTGTCAAAATCATGATTCCCCATTGTAGAAGCATCATAACCCATCATCGACATTAATTTAAATTCAAGTTCACCACCGAAAAAATTAAAGTAAGGCGTTCCCTGAAAAGTATCGCCTGAATCCAATAAAAGAATATTGCTGTTTTCTTTCCGGATTTTTTCGATTAAAGCTGCTCTTCTTGCAAATCCACCTTGATTTGGATTTCTGGTATAGCTTGCTTCAAAAGGCTCAATTCTACTGTGTTGATCATTGGTATGAAGTATTGTCAATTTATATGCTGCCTTTACATCAAAAATGTTAAGATTTTCAGCCAACAGTAAATTGGGAGCTAAAGTCATTGCTAAAGTTCCACCACCAATTGTTTTTAGAAACTGTTTTCTATTCATTGGTCTTATTTTTTTTATTTTTAAAATTTAAACGGATATCAGTTGGAGCCACAATCTGCGGATGAGCTTGAAATTTTTCTAAAAACAAATCCCGCAATTTAATTCCCGTCGAAATCATTTTTCCTTTCCCGAAAAAAGCCATATTATCGCCACCTAATGCCAAATAATCAGAAGTTGCAATATAATAATCCCTGTTCGTTTCCACTTCTTTTCCGTTGACCAGTTCTTTCAAGGTCATTCCGTTATCGGTTTCGATGTATAAATGGGAAACCGGATTGTTTTTTTGAGTTGTTAAATAATAGTCAAAAAGCCCCTTTAAATCGGAACCTTTCATCTTCACAATAAGAACTTCATTTTCGAAAGGCATTACTTCGTAGATGCTTTTGGTAAAAATATCTCCTTTACCAATAGTGGTTCGAATTCCGCCAATATTAATCACCGCGCCATCTACGCCACCAGGAATTCCATTTCTTTTTGCCCATTCATCTGCACCCTCGAACGTGTAATCAGCCAGAAGATTTCCTAAATTACTGTTATCACCAGATTTATTTAAATCAACAGATGTATAAGAAATTTTCTTGTTCATTTTCCCTTCTAGTTCTTGCTTATAAGGTTCTATGATAGAGTTGAAAGCCGGAGCATCCGGTAAATCTTTCGATATAGAAATGTTTTTTTCGGGATGTACTTCAGCAACATTTAGCGGTGTTTTACAAGCCGTAAAAGCTAAAGCCGAGAAACCGAGAAACAGAAATTTAATTTTCATAGAGATAAAATCTAGTCTTGCAAATATAAAGATATGAATATAAACTTAGGATTATTTTTCATAAATTCTCGCATTAAATTTCGTAATTTTGAAACATTAATTTTATAAAAATGAGCAATTTAAAAGGACTTGGTGTTGCTTTGGTAACGCCTTTTAATGAAGATTTATCAGTAGATTTTGATTCATTGACGAAACTCGTAGATTTCAATATCGAAAACGGCACTAATTATTTGGTGGTTTTGGGAACTACTGCAGAAGCTGCAACCCTTTCAAAAGAGGAGAAATCACAAGTGATCAACCATATCATTAAGGTAAATAATGGCCGCGTTCCCTTGGTTTTAGGAATTGGCGGAAATGATACCATGGACGTGAAAAAACAAATTGAAGAAGCGGATCTTTCTGCCTTCGAAGCCATACTTTCTGTATCGCCTTATTACAACAGACCCAATCAAGAAGGGCTTTACCAACATTATAAAGTTTTGGCCGGAACTGGTAAGAAAATCATTATTTACAATGTTCCATCCCGAACTGGACAAAACTTGGAAGCTTCCACCACTTTAAGATTGGCGAATGAATTTCCGAATTTGATCATGATTAAAGAAGCCGCACCAAATATTTTGCAATATTTTGATATTTTAAGACAAAAACCTGCACACTTTAGTTTGGTTTCTGGGGACGATGAATACACACTTCCCGTAACTTTAGCAGGTGGAGACGGCGTAATTTCGGTGATTGGACAAGGTTATCCGAAAGAATTTTCGACGATGGTTCAATTGGCTTTTGAGGGAAAAGTAAAAGAAGCATACGAAATTCATAACAAATTGGTAGAAATCACTCGATTGATTTTCGCAGAAGGAAATCCGGCCGGAATTAAAACCGTTTTAGCCGAATTAGGAATTGTGAAAAACTTCGTAAGATTGCCTTTAGTTGTAGCCAGCGAAGGTCTACAGCATAAAATTAAAGCAGAAATGAATAAAATCTGATTTTAGATTAAAGATTAAAGATAATTGGGACTTTTTTACAAAGTCCTTTTCATTATAAATGGATTCTATGAAAAAAATTGTATTACAAAATATTGTACTTATATTTGTACAAAATAAAATACAAATTCATGGTAGTTGCAAGTATTTCTGATTTCAGAAAAGACATCAAATCTTATTTGGATCGGGTATCAAAAAATTTTGAAACCTTAATTATTAATCGTGGAAAAGATTCTGGAATTGTAGTAATTTCCTTGCAAGAATACAATTCTTTGATGGCAACAAATCACGAATTAACCTCTAGAAACAATGAACTAAGATTAGATTCGGCGATTCTGAAACTTAAAAATAACGATTCTTTTTCAAAAGATTTAATGGAAGATTAAGATGAAATATATCTTTGTAGATGAATCTTGGGACGATTATTTGTATTGGCAAAAAACTGATAAAAAGAAACTGAAAAGAATTAATGATTTGCTGAAAGATATCGCGAGAAATCCCTTCGATGGAATTGGAAAACCTGAACCTTTAAAACACAAATATTCAGGATTTTGGTCGAGAAGAATTGATGATGAACATCGATTGATTTATAAATATATAGAAGGTGAAATTCAAATTGCAAAATGCAGGTTTCATTACGATTAACATCAAAATGAAGAAAATCTGATTTTAGATTAAAGATAATTGGGACTTTTTTACAAAGTCCTTTTTTTATTGAAAATTTCCGGAAAATAAAGTCTGAAGATACTCAGAACATTTTGCTAGATGCGTTCCGTACCAGGAAAAAGCTTCGCCATCTACTACAATAATTTTTTTGCCTGGAAGTTCATTTTGAAGCTCCTCCACATGTTTTTGTTGAAAAGGAAAAGGCTCAGTTGACAGAAAAATAAAACCTGCTTCTTGCATTTGATCTAAAGAAATTTCAGGATATCTTTTTTCGTTTTTAAATAAATTTTCAAAGCCTAATTTCTCAATAATTTCATGAATAAAAGTATCGGAACCAACCGTCATATAAGGATTTTTCCAAATTAGATAAGCCACTTTTATTGGATCAGTTGTTTTCTTTAAATTGAATATCGAATTAATTATTTGATTGAAATTTTGAGCAATTTCTTCTTTATTTAAAAGGATTCCGAGTTTGGTGAGAAAATTTTGATTGTCTTCTAAAGTTTCAATATCAGTCACCCAAACTTTAAAATCCTTCATCAATTCTTCCACTTGGGCTTTATCGTTTTCCTCTTTGTTGGCGATGATCAAATCAGGACTGAGCGATTTTATTTTAGAAATATTGAGGTTTTTTGTACCTCCGATAATTTCCACATTTTTCACCAATTCTTTTGGATGAATGCAGAATTTGGTTCTGCCAATAACTTCGTGATCTGTTAAACCAAAATCGAAAAGCGTTTCTGTAATACTGGGAACGAGGGAAATTATATTCATAAAACTTCGATTTTCAAAGAATATTAAGAAAAATGCAATTCAAATTAATTTTAAAGCATCTTTCCACTGAGGAAAAATCCTGCAATCGAGAAATAAATAATCAATCCGGTTACATCGACCAAAGTGGCAACAAACGGTGCGGAAGAAGTTGCAGGATCGAGTTTCAATCTTTTCAGCACAAAGGGAATCATGGAGCCTGAAAGCGTTCCCCAAAGCACGATAAACAGTAAAGAAAAAGAAATACTTAAAGCAACATAAACCCAATATTCTCCATAATTAAACAAGCCTGTTTTTTGCCAGATCATGATTCGGATAAAGCCAATTGCGCCCAAAATTCCACCTAAACATATTCCTGAAACGATTTCTTTTCGCATCACATACCACCAATCTTTCAACGTAATTTCCTGTAAAGCCATCGCACGGATGATTAATGTTGCTGCTTGCGAACCGGAATTCCCACCACTGGAAATGATGAGGGGAACAAATAATGCGAGTACGACAGCTTTTTCGATTTCATGTTCGAAATATCCCATCGCAGAAGCGGTTAACATTTCCGAGAAAAATAAGATAACGAGCCAAGTTGCGCGCTTCTTGATCATTTCTATCCAGGAAGTTTGAATATAGGGCAAATCCAGCGCATCCAAACCACCGAATTTCTGAATATCTTCGGTATTTTGCGCCTCAATCTGATCCAAAATATCATCAATGGTAACAATTCCTACTAAAACACCAGATTCTGTAACAATCGGAATTGCTGTTCGGTCATATTTTTCGAAATACTGCACTGCATCCTCTTTGGAAGTTGTGGTAGTAATTGCGACAAAATGATTGTCGGTGATTTCGGAAATCAGCGTATCCTCTTCCGCTAAAAGCAATGAGCCAAGTGCAATATCATCGATGAGTTTATTTCTTTCATCAACGACATAAAGATGGTTCATCGTCTCCATCTTTTTTCCGACTTTCTTAATTTGTTGAAGGCATTTCCTCACCGTCCATTCTTTGCGGATTTGGATGTAGTAAGGTGTCATCAAACGCGCGATGGAATTTGAATTATAGCCCAAAAGCTTCAGCGCAATCCGCCGTTCCTGTGGATTAAGAAGATTGATGGAAGATTTGATGAGTTCATCGGGAAAATCCTCAAACAAAGCAGTTCGATCATCGGGCGTCATTGCATTGAGAATTTCAGCTACATCTTCGCTTGCGATACTTCGGATCGTTTCCTCTTGAAAATCTGGGTCGAGATGCGAAAAAACCTCTGCTTTATATTCTTTGGGAACTTTCAGAAATGCTAAAAGTCGCTCATCTGCGTGGAGTTCGCTGAGCGTTTCTGCAATATCTGCGGGATTAAAAACAAGTTCCTTGATGTTCATTGCCTCCATTTAAAGAATTGCAAAATTAGCCCAAAAAGTTTAGAGGAACGAATAAACGCAATGATTTAAAGTAAAAATTATCTGGGTTGAAAATTCTTTACAATGCTTTTTTTATTTTTGGTAAGGTCTTTGGAAATAAAATTCATGACTCCTTCTGTACCTATTTTTATTGAATTTTCTGCAGAACCCAGAATTCTTGCATTTTTTTTATAAGTATCGTAATCTGACTCTGCCAAAAAATTTCCGTCGGAATCATAGAGTTTCATACTTACAATCACTTGGTTTGAAAAAACATATTTTCCAAGACCGACTTTGAAATATTTTACTTTGGGTACAATGGCAAACGGCGCATTATTATTTCGGCAAAATTCTTTAATGGCTTCTACATCTACAGAATCGAAAGAAATATAAGAATCAACGCGCATCATTTTGTAGTGGCGGTAATCATCTATTTTCCCAGAAACGGCAGCGTAAAACGCAGAATAAGTTGGCTCCTTAATTTCTTCGATATCCGGAAAAACTTCGGGATTAAAATATAAAATATTTTGATTTTTTGAATCTTTGCTTGCAGTTAAATTAGAACCTTTAACTGATTTACAGGCAGTTACAGAAATAATAGATAGGACAAAAAAGGGTAAAAAATAAAGTTTCATCATTGTATTGTGTTGTTGCAAAAATACTGCCATTCAATGGATTAACAAAGATAATTTTAAGAAATTTTTAACATTTATTTTTTACCATCTCTTTCAAAAAGCAAATAATGTTTTAATGATTCAGAAAATAGTTGTACTTTTGCACCCATTACATAATAATCATTAAAATAATATTGGAATGTACCTAACAACAGAAACGAAGAAAGAGATCTTCGCAAAACACGGAAAGTCTGACGCAGACACAGGAAGCGCAGAAGGACAAGTAGCCCTTTTTACTTTCAGAATCAACCACCTTTCAGCTCACCTGAAAAAAAACCACAAAGATTACGCAACTGAGAGATCATTGGTACTTTTGGTAGGAAAGAGAAAAGCACTTTTAGATTATCTTAAAAAGAAAGATATTAATCGTTACAGAGCAATTATTGCTGAATTAGGATTAAGAAAATAATATTTCTTCTACAAGCAAAACAAAAAAGCAACTTCGAAAGAGGTTGCTTTTTTTGTTTTTATCTGATAAA